>ERZ887851.204-NODE-204-length-59830-cov-8.257499_pt1 | contig 59830 bp, 48 predicted proteins | sample MGYA00521100_ERZ887851 | MGnify/ENA primary metagenome ERZ887851 (study PRJEB32303, sample SAMEA104408602) | aquatic metagenome | biome: Brackish water; feature: Pelagic; material: water | place: Baltic Sea | collected 2014-06-06T16:11:00 | depth 11,444 m ... | reverse complement strand
TGCGTTGTATTTACTGCGTTGTGTTTCTGGCGGTAAAAAGCGTGCCACTCATTTATCAGCAATCGTGTGCACCACGCGCTGAGGGTATGGGATCTCAATGTCGAATTTTTTCAAACGCATCTTTAACAGCCGAGAGTAAACGACGCTTCACAAACCACTGCTCTTGCGCGGGCACTTTGACACGCATGCGCACCGTCACAGCGGAATCAGCCAATTGAATAACACCGAGCACCTCTGTCTCGCCAAGAAACTTGCCTGCCATATCAGATTCGAGTTGTAATCGATCACCGGTGAGCTTGATCACTTCAAACGCTTTATCAAGCGGGGTGCCATAAGACACTGCAACATCAACCACCGCAAAGGCAAACTCACGGCTGCGATTGGTGACCGTGGTGATCTGGCTATTGGGTATAAAGTGCACCGCCCCCTCACCATCACGCAAACGCACATAACGCAGGGTGACTTCTTCAACAGCACCCGACTTGCCACCCGCTTCAATAAAATCACCTTGTCGGATTTGATTTTCCATTAGCATCACGAAGCCTGTGAAATAGTCCTTCACCAAACTTTGCGCCCCAAAACTCACCGCAATACCAACCACACCAGCAGCGGCCAAAAATGGCGCGATCGACACACCAAACTCGTCCATGATGAACATAATCGCCAAAATAGTGATCACGGCAGAAGCGATGTGATTAAAGATGCGATCAAGCGTGTCGATGCGTTTTGTTTCTTCTAGGTCACTGGTGCGCTTGACCAAACGCTGATGCACGGCGCCGAGCAGACGTCGTACGAAGGATCGAGCAATAAAAGCCAAAATGACAATCAGAAACACATTAAGGCTTGCGATTAACACAGCGGCCCATGCGGGCAGCGCCGACCAACCCATTATTAGAAAAAGTTCCGTCAGCAGTGAGTTCATAAAAAAGACGCGTCCGTTTAGGGTTTATTTAGCGAGAGTATCGCAGTCGCACAGAAGTTTTGCCAATCCCATTGGCTGTCTTTGTATCATTGCGCACTTGGTGGGCGCCCTGATGCTTTTGTGGTGTTTTGATGAGGCGGTCGTCTTTACAATAAGACATTAGAGAATTTTTTAGGCTCCCCCATGAAAATAGGTTTTGCTGGCACGCCAGAATTTGCCCGCCATGCGCTAGAAGCCCTCATTCGTCACGGCCGAGCGGGTGAACAACCCATCGACATGGCTGTGGTGCTGACCCAACCCGATCGGGCTGCCGGTCGCGGCATGCAGTTGGCAGCCAGCCCCGTTAAATCCTTTGCGCGAGAACACGACATCCCGGTGCTGCAGCCCCGAGGCTTGCGTCTTGACGGGCGCTGGGCCGATGACGCGCAAGCCACCCAGGTTCAGTTAACGGCACTGGGGCTGGATGTTTTGGTGGTGGCAGCCTATGGCTTGATCCTGCCCAAATGGATCCTTGAACTGCCCCGCTTTGGTTGCTTGAACATTCACGGCAGTCTCCTGCCGCGTTGGCGGGGCGCAGCACCCATTCAGCGCGCCATAGAAGCTGGCGACAACACCACTGGCATCACCATCATGCAAATGGATGACGGTTTGGACACGGGCGACATGCTGTTGGTTGATTCGCTGCCAATCCATGACGACGAAACCGCTCAAAGCCTGCACGATCGATTGGCTGTCATGGGCGGTGATTTGATCATCAAAGCCCTCGACGACTTGGCCGCGCAACGCCTACGGGCAACCCCTCAAGACACCAGTCAAGCGACTTACGCCGCCAAACTGCTGAAAGCTGAGGCAGCCCTAGACTGGACACAGCCCGCTGAAGTCTTGGCACGGCGCGTACGCGCATTCAACCCGTTTCCCGGCACCACCGCGAACCTGCCAGGCGTGCCCGAACCAGTCAAAATTTGGGAGGCCGCCGCTTTGCCAAGCTCTGCCGATATGATTCCCGGTTCCGTTGTGGCCTGCGAACCAACGGGCATTGATGTGGCCACAAGTAAGGGCTTGCTAAGACTGCTGACCCTACAAAAACCCGGCGGCAAACGCCAAGCGGTTAGCGTCTTTTTACAAAGCACGCCAGCCTTAAGCGTTAGTCAATGAGTCGCGCGTTTACGGCCGTGTTTATGCTGCCGTGAGTAACGTCTCACGACAAAATAGAGCCTGGCCATCCTAGAAAAATAGCGCCCGCTGCAGCACGTTGACACCCAGCACAAAGTCGTCAATTTCCATGGCCTCGTGGGGATTGTGTGAGCCGTGATCATTTCGAATAAACAACATGCCACTTGATATGCCGATGTTAGAAAAAACAGCGGCGTCATGACCTGCGCCGCTTGGCATGGTCTCTGTTTCAATACCGAACTCTTGACACGCTTGCGCCAGGCGCTCGACCCAGATCGGATCCATGATGGCTGGTTTGGTAAACAGTTTGCGGTCAAAATGAAAGGTGACCCCTCGGCTGCTGGCGATTTGCTCACATTCGTTACGCATCAATTGATAAAACTGTTCTAGTGTCTGTTCACTTTGACTACGCACCTCAAAACTGAAACCCACTTCGCCCGGAATCACAGAGACCGCATGGCTTTGAGGGTTGGTGCTAACGATACCGCAGGTCATGACCAAGTCCATGCCCATTTGCTGCAACACTCGCCAGTGCTCATCAAGACGCGACAATAGCTCGGCAACCGCCAAAACCGCATCTTTTCTTAGCCAACGCGGCACCGCCCCCGAATGTCCTGTCTCGCCCTGACACACGATGTGGTTATGACGCACATTGCCACGAATACCCGTAACAGGCGAAACAGGCCATTGGCGAGCCACCATCGTGGGGCCTTGTTCGATGTGTAACTCGAGATAAGCGCCAATTGCACTCAAATCAATCAACGGTTGACCTGCTTTGACCGCATCAATCGGAACACCGAGTTGTTGCATGGCGGATTCGAGGGTTTGTGCTGTTTCCCGGTGCTTGAGCACCAAATCCACCTCGGAGAGTTGCCCTGTCAAGGCAAGGGATCCCATGTAGGCCTTTCCAAACCAAGCGCTCTCCTCACCCCTGAGTGCCAGAACCTTGACGGGGTTTGTGGGCACGACCCCAGTGGTCTTAAAGTGCATCAACACCATCAACCCAGCCACCACCCCGGCCAAGCCGTCGAAGTTTCCACCCTGCGGCACAGAGTCCAAGTGCGACCCAATGACGGTGGCAGGTCCCGCAGGGTTGTCCGGCAGCGCAATCCATAAGTTCGCGCCACTGTCGTATTGACATTGCAAACCCTGTTCTCTGGCAACCCTTTCGATCACAGCTAGGGCTCGGGTCTCGCCATCGCCGTAGCTCGGGCGCGTTACACCCAAACCATCTTTACTGGCTTTTTCTATTTCTACAAATAGGCCCTTGGCGATTGCCACCACTTCGGCGCTTAGATCAGACGCGGCGCTTTTCATGCTGTTGACTCAATTGATGTCGGTAGTCTGTCAGCCCCACCATGACGCGCCGACCAAGCGATTGGGTCAGCGAGAAATGATTTGATTTCTTTGGCTTGCTCGACAGTGAAATAGTCCTGCGCCTTGGTTTGCGCAAAAACGTCTTGCCAAGTCGCTAAGGCGTGCAGGGTCATGCCGTGCGCCTCAAAGGCTTGTCGACTTTGGGGATAAATGTCGTAATTAAAAACCACAAAAATATCGTTAACCAATGCGCCCGCCCGGCGTAAGGCGTTGGCTGTGGCAATTTTGGTGAGCCCGTCAGTGGTTAAGTCATCAACCACCAAGCACTGCGCGTGACTCGGCAAGTCGCCCTCAACTTGCGCGTTAACCCCCCAGCCCACGGCTTTTTTACGGACATAGACCATGGGTAAGTCCAGACGATCGGCTAACCAGCTGGCAAAGGGTATGCCCGCGCTTTCGGTGCCTGCGATGACATTGATTTTGTCTTTCAGGCGACTTTTCAGCAAATCAGCCGCATGGTCCATCAGCAGACGACGGCTACTGGGGTGCGACATTATTTTTCGGCAGTCCACGTAGACAGGGCTTGCCCAGCCAGTGGTGTAAATAAACGGGCGATCTTGCCAGACCATCACGGCTTTTAGTGCCAGTAACGCAGCCACCGTATCGCTAGCAGTGACTTGGCATTCACCAGTCGGCAAATTAGGGTGATCATTCATGGTTCACCTTTATGAATAAGCGTGTCTAGCCAGTGTAATGCAGGGATCGAACGGGTTGGGCTACCATCTCACACGCACTTGAGTACTGACCCATTACGGCGTAACACTGGCGAGCGCTGGCGTTTTTTTGCGTTTCGTTCGAGACCAAAACCGCTCATGGAAGAAGTAGACGACTGTTTGGACAGAAGGCTCGAGCAGGCTTAGTGTGATGGAAACGAGCCAATGGCCAGTGACGGCATAGGCAACCAGCACGGCAACCGTGATGTGGGTGAAGTAGTAAGAAACTGTTTTCTTCAGGGTGAAGGCATTTGTTTGGATGAACTTGGTCATGGTCGAGCCCTTTTCATATGCTTTGAATCATCTTCCCCCTACTGTAGATATTTGTACAATTGATTGATAATAAATTATTGATAGTCAATAACAATCGCTAAGCTTGGCGATTTTACCGAGTTTCAGTCCTCCACCACCGTGGCGTACAAGTCATACTCATCGGCATCGGTGACCGTGACACGGACCAGTTGACCCGGTGTGAGTGGCTTGTCACTGTCCACAAACACATTGCCGTCGATTTCTGGCGCATTGGCGAACGAACGACCAATGGCCCCGTCTTCGTCGACTTCGTCGATCAACACGTCCATGGTTTGACCGACTTTTAGTGCCAAGCGCGCTTGCGAGATGGCTTGCTGATGAGCCATGAAGCGATCCCAGCGGGATTGCTTGACATCTTCAGGCACCGGATTAGGCAGGGCATTGGCGATCGCGCCTTCAACGGCCGAATACTGGAAGCAACCCACCATGTCCAGCTGTGCCTCGGTCATCCAGTTCAGCAGGTACTCAAAATCTTCTTCGGTTTCACCGGGAAACCCAACGATAAAGGTCGACCGAATCGTGAGTTCAGGGCAGATCTCACGCCATGCCTTGATGCGTGCCAACGTCTTGTCTTCAAAGGCCGGGCGTTTCATCAGCTTCAGTACCTTGGGGCTGGCATGCTGAAACGGAATATCGAGGTAGGGCAAGAGGCGACCTTGGGCCATCAACGGAATCACTTCGTCAACGTGCGGGTAGGGATAGACGTAATGCAAGCGTACCCACACCCCTAACTCACCCAAGGCTTCGCACAGTTCGGTCATGCGTGTTTTAACCGGGCGTCCCTGCCAAAACCCCGTTCGGTACTTAACATCAACCCCGTAGGCACTGGTATCTTGTGAGACCACCAAAAGCTCTTTTACACCAGCTTTGACCAAGCGCTCAGCTTCGTCTAAGACGTCACCAATCGGGCGGCTCACCAAGTCGCCTCGCATGGAAGGGATGATGCAAAAGCTGCAACGGTGGTTACAGCCTTCGGAAATTTTGAGGTAGGCGTAGTGCCGGGGGGTGAGTTTGATGCCTTGCGGTGGCACCAAGTCGACATAGGGGTTGTGCTCAAGCGACGGCGGTGCAGCCTCGTGAACCGCTCGAACCACCTGTTCGTATTGCTGTGGACCGGTCACGGCCAACACCCCCGGGTGAATGCTGCGAATCACATCCTCTTGCACACCCAAACAACCCGTGACGATCACGCGACCGTTTTCTGCGAGCGCTTCACCAATCGCATCCAGTGATTCCGCCTTGGCGCTGTCAATAAAGCCGCAAGTGTTGACCACCACCACATCGGCACCGTCGTAATTAGGCACGATATCGTATCCCTCAGTACGCAACTGCGTAAGAATGCGCTCTGAATCAACCAATGCCTTGGGACAGCCCAGACTCACAAAACCGACTTTTGGTGCTGACATGACCGCCTGTTCTAGAAAAAGTAAAGAAGATTCAGTTTACCGCGCCGGATGCTTCTACAATCGGTCTTATGCCGTTAATCAAGGCTTTTGCACAAGCTTCCACCTCGCCACTGTCTTTAACCCTGTTGCTGGCCTCACGCTGCTTGGCAGCGGTTGAGAGCGGCCGTTCGTTAACCGAAGCCTTAAGTAAGGTGCCCTCAGCCAATCGCTCGGCGGTTCAAGCCGTGTCGATGTACGCCATGCGCCACTGGGGTCGAGCACGCGCTTGGCGGGCCATGACATTAAAAAAACCAACGGGTCAGCCTTGGGTCGACAGCCTCATTGCGCTGTCTTTGTTATTACTTGATGTGGCTGTTGCCCCTGAATCTAGCAGCACCGACGCACCGCGCTACACCCCCCATACGTTAGTGACACAAGCCGTGGACGCCGCCCGCGAGGGCCGAGCCAAGCCGGTTTTACCCGGCTTACTGAACGCCATTTTGCGGCGCTTTCAACGCGAGCACCGCCAGTTCATCGAAAACATCAAAACCGACCCCGTCGCCCGCTGGGGCTACCCGCTTTGGTGGCAAAGGCAGCTACAGGCCGACTACCCCCATGACTGGCAGTCCATTTTGGCAGTGAGTTGCTTTACCCCAAGGTTGGTATTGCGGGTGAATACGCGTTTGACTGATGTCGCTGAAGTGCTGCAGCAATTTAGCGACGCTGGGGTTACGGCGGTTCACTTGGGCGATGCAGCCATCGCGGTCACACAGACCGGCTCCGTCGATCAACTGCCCGGTTACACCGAAGGCTGGTGGTCCGTTCAGGATTTGGGCGCGCAGCGTGCCGCCACACTCTTGGCGCCTAAGTCTGGCGAGCGGGTGCTCGATGCCTGCGCCGCACCGGGTGGCAAAACCGCCCATTTACTTGAACTCGCTCCCATTACCCTGACCGCCTTGGATCAAGACCCAGATCGGTTGCTCCGTGTTGGCGACACATTAAGTCGTCTGCGCCTGATCCATTCTGGTGTCACGCTCAAAGCGGTGGATGCGCGCAACCTCGAGCAATGGTGGGATGGCAAACCCTTTGACGCCATTTTGGCGGACTTGCCATGCACCGCCTCAGGCGTGGTTCGACGCCACCCTGATATCGCCTGGCTCAGACGCGTGGCTGACCTCCCAAGCACGGTCACTGGGCAAGCCAAAATACTCGATGCCCTGTGGCAAACCTTGGCACCCGGTGGGCGCCTACTGATGGTGACCTGCTCGGTGTTTCTACAGGAAGGCGAGCAACAAGCCGTGAACTTTTTAAGTCGACATGCCGATGCGCGGCGACTTCCCGCACCAGGCCATTTATTACCCAAAGCAAGCTTGGGTGATGAGCCCGGACAAGACGGTTTTTTTTACGGCTTATTTGAACGGGTGGCGGTGTGAGCCCGAGCGCCGCGACTGCATTAATTTGTTCCATAATGTGCTCATGATGATGTTTGTGACCCACCGGTTCAATCTCGAGTCTGAGCGCTGGCATCGCGCAGGCTTGTGGCTGGCTGCGCTTCTTATCTGGTTTGGGTTTGGGGCTGCCGCTAGCGCCCAACCTTCGTCAGATGCTCAGGCAGCCGTTTTGCGTATCGAGCCGTTGGTGATCGACGGTCAATTGTCCATGGGCATCGACACCGAGTTATCGCTTAACAACACCATGCGCCAAGCGCTGAATCGGGGTTTGCCTTTGTTTTTTTCTATTGAGGTTCAAATCAACCAACCACGATGGTGGTGGTTTGACAAAGATTTGGTCGACAGCCGCTTGACCCGACGCCTGTCGTTTAACAACCTGACACAGCAATGGCACATCAGCACGGGTGATTTGTCAGTGACGTTTTCAAGTTTTGAGCAGGTGCTTGCCGCACTGCGTCGAGTGCGAAACTGGCCTGTGGCCTTAAGTGACCGCTTCAACCCCGACACCACTTACGAGGGCCGAGTCAGGATTCGCCTAGACACCTCTCAACTGGCTCGACCGTTACAACTGGATCCAGCCAATCGAAATGATTGGGCGCTCAGTAGTTCTTGGAAATCCTTTGAATTCATGATCCGTCGCCCAACCGCGAGCACCTCATGAAGCGGCGCAACCAATTTTTAATCGTCCTTGGGGTCGTGCTTGGTCTGGCACTCTTTATTCTATTGGCTTGGTCAACCGGCAGCGCCTCTCGCTTGGCTCAGTTCCACGAGCTATTGGTGTACTTAAATTTTGCATTGGCGTTAGGCTTAGCGGCTTGGGTATTAGGGCTGATAATCAAGCTGGCGCGACGGCTACGCCGAGGCAAGTTCGGTGCCAGACTCACGAGCCGCTTTGCCATCGCCTTTGCCTTGATTGGTGTGTTGCCCGGCGCCCTGATTTATACCGTTTCGATTCAGTTCATGTCGCGCTCTATTGAATCGTGGTTTAACGTTCGCGTTGACACGGCACTGGACGCCGGACTCGCGCTCGGTCGAGCCGCGCTCGATGCCCAGCTCAACGAGCTTGATACCCGTGCGCGCGCCATGATTCCGGCGCTCTCAGATGCCGCCGGCAATGACAGCGAACTCAGGGGTTTACTCAGTCGCGTTCGAGAAATCACGGGTGTGTCTGAAGCCATGGTCCTAACAAGTTCTGGGCGACCGATAGCCTTTGTTACCGATCAACTCGGGCAATTGCTGCCCCAAGGGCCACCGGTCAGTGTCTTGAATCAACTGCGGGTCTCTGGCAGCTACGCCGCCGCTGAAAACGTTGTCCCGAATGCGCTAAACACAGACCCCTCGGGGTTGATATTGCGGGTCATCGTGCCGCTCGGTAACTCATTGAGTCTGGCCTCACCCATGGCAACGTCAGAAGTGCGTTGGTTACAACTCATGAAACCTGTGCCTGAGTCCATTGTGTCAAATGCTGAAGAAGTCCGCGTGGGCTATCGCGACTATCAAGAATTGGCGCTCTCACGCCAAGGCTTGCGCCAATTATTTGTGGTCACACTGACATTGGCGCTGCTGCTGGCCGTCTTTGCGGCCATGGCCGTGGCCTTGTTTTTGTCGCGCCGTTTGGTGCAACCCCTGCTGGCGCTGGCTTCTGGTACCCAGGCCGTGAGCGTGGGTGATTTTAGACCGCTGCCGGAACCGCCACAAAACGATGAGGTCGGTCAACTCACCCGCTCTTTTAACGACATGACTCGACAACTCGAAGAGGCACGCCGCTTGGTGGATTTGAACCGCAAGCAAATCGAGCAGTCTAAGCTTTTCACCGAAGGTATCTTGGCAAACCTATCGGCTGGCGTGCTGGTGTTTGATGAACAATTCCGCGTGGTCCTGTTTAACCAAGGGGCCCAATCCATGCTTGGCGCTGACCTTCGGGGTGTCAAAGGGCGACCCCTTGAAACGATTGATGGCTTGTTGGCGCTGGCAAACACGCTCAGACGCGGTTTCTCGCACCATGCGGCTGCAGATTCTGAGCGTTTGCACTGGCAAGAGCAGTTTGAGGTGACCTTACCGCGACCCGACATGCCAGAGGGCACTCAAACACTCACCTTGCTGGCCCGTGGCACACACCTGAGCGCCGAAGGGCGAGGCAACGGTTATGTGGTGGTATTTGATGACATTAGCGATGTGATTTCTGCCAACCGAAGCGTCGCATGGGCCGAAGTGGCCCGTCGCATGGCCCATGAAATTAAAAATCCACTCACGCCCATTCAACTGTCCGCCGAACGCTTGGCCATGAAGCTCATGGACAAGTTAGATGCTAAGGATGCCGCCTTACTTGAGCGTTCAACGAACACGATCGTGAACCAAGTCAGCTCACTGAAACACATGGTTGAAGAGTTTCGCGAATACGCGCGCAAACCGCCACTGGTCTTTGGTCGCGTCGATCTCAATACTTTGGTCGAAGACGTGTTGACGCTTTATGGTTGGGACCCTGTTGAGGGCTCGGCCCACGAATCGGGTCCGGTTCGCTTTGAAGCGGTGCTTGAATCTGGCTTGCCCGACATTCAAGGCGACACCACGCAATTGCGCCAAGTGGTGCACAATCTTTTGGCGAACGCACGTGATGCTTTGGTCGAAATCAAAAACGATGGCGTGATCACCGTGTCAACAGAAACCATCGCTGCCAGCGTTGGTACGCAAGCCGGCCAACCCGCTGTTCGCCTGACCGTGACAGACAACGGGCCAGGCTTTTCTGCGCAATTACTGCAACGGGCCTTTGAACCCTACGTGACCACGAAAGCACAAGGTACCGGCTTAGGTCTGGCGATTGTTCGTAAAATTATTGAAGAGCACGGCGGTTATATCGACATTTCTAACCGCCGTACGGGTGGCGCACGCATTACTATTCTTTTGGTGCCCGATCCCAGTACGGTGGACGGCGACGCACAAGCGGACGATAATAATGAAACGCAATAGGTTGAACAAATAATATGGCTCGAATCCTGGTGGTTGACGACGAGATCGGCATCCGTGAATTGCTCTTCGAAATCTTGTACGACGAAGGGCACACGGTTGAGCTGGCTGAAAACGCCGCGCAAGCGCGTGCCGCTAGGCAACGCATGCGCCCTGATCTTGTGTTGCTTGATATCTGGATGCCTGACACCGATGGTGTGACCTTGCTGCGCGAGTGGGGTTCACAGGGCTTGCTTGACATGCCCGTGATCATGATGAGCGGGCACGCCACGATCGACACCGCTGTTGAGGCCACCCGTATCGGTGCGATTGATTTCTTAGAAAAGCCCATCACGCTACAGCGTTTGCTTAAAACGATTTCCAATGGCCTAAACCGCACCAAGCCGATCAATGCCAATGGTGGTGCTCGCGAGCCCACGACCTCAAGTCAGCCAGCAACCGCTGGCATGGGTTCGCCTACCCCCATCACGAACGAAATATCACCAGCACCCGCCCCCGCTGGGGTGTCCGGTGATATTTCTTTGGATCAACCGCTGCGGGATGCGCGTGATGCTTTTGAGCGCGTCTATTTTGAGTATCACTTGGTTCGCGAAAATCACAGCATGACGCGTGTTTCAGAACGCACCGGACTCGAGCGCACGCACCTTTACCGCAAGCTCAAGCAACTGGGCATTGAATCGCGTAAGCGAGGCTCATGAAAATCCTGATTGTTGGTGCAGGCCGGGTGGGCACAAGCGTGGCCGAAAACCTGGTGTCTGAACACAACGACATCACGGTCATTGACGACGACCCCAGCCGACTGGCTGACTTGCAAGAGCGATTTGACTTGCGCGGCGTGGTGGGTGACGGCACGCAAGTCTCCGCTTTACGCCGCGCTGGCGCCGAAGATGCTGACATGTTGATTGCCTGTGCCGCCAGTGATGCGGTGAACTTGGTGGCTTGCAAAATCGCCCGGACACTCTTTAATGTGCCACGCCGAATTGCGCGCATTCGCTCCTCTGAGCTACCTGGCATTGCCGAGCTACTTGGAGAAGATGGCTTTGCGGTTGATGCTTTGATAAGCCCCGAGGGCAGCGTCACCGCCTATTTACAAAAGCTGATCGAATTCCCCGAGGCACTGCAAGTCGTTGAGATGGCCAGTGGGCGCGTCAGTGTGATCACCATGCGGGTTGATATTGGTGGCTCCATGGCCAACCATGCCCTCAAAGATTTGCGCGCCATGAGTCCAGACGTCAACGCCCGTGTGGTGGACATCATGCGACTCGGTCAAACCATCGCCGTGTCGCCCGAAACCATTCTGCGCCCGGGTGATAATTTGCTATTGATCGCTGACACACGCTCGGCGCACCAGGCCGTGCACCAAATGCACAAGTCTGCCCCGACCGTGCGGCGCCTAATGATTGCCGGTGGTGGCAACATTGGGGCACGGTTGGCAAAAACACTCGGCGAAAACGGCTATAACGTGCGCATCATCGAACAAAGTCTTGAGCGCTGTGAACTGCTAGCCAGCACCCTGCCTGATAATGTCCTGGTGTTGCATGGCAATGGCACTGATGAGTCGTTGTTGCAACGCGAAGGCATTGAGGACATGGACACGTGGCTGGCACTGACCAGCGAAGACGAGGACAACATCATGTCTTCGTTGCTGGCCAAACGCATGGGTGCACGCCGAGTGATTGCGCTGATTAATCGCCAAGCCTACGGTGAGCTGATGCAAGGCAGTCACATTGATATCGCTGTGTCGCCAGCACAAGCCACCATGAGCGAGTTGTTGCGTTACGTGCGACGAGGCGATATCGTGGCAGCCCACCGGTTACGTGGTGGTCTGGCCGAAGTACTGGAACTCGTCGCCCATGGCGATCGAAAATCCTCCAAGGCCATTGGACGGCCCATCAATGCGTTGGACCTCCCCAAAGGGGCCACCATTGGCGCCTTGGTCCGTGGTGAGGAAATCATCATCACCGATCAAAACGCTGTCATCGAACCTGACGACCACGTCATCGTGTTTGTCTCATCGCGCACTCAAATCGCCAAGGTCGAGAAACTGTTTCAAGTTTCGGCCTCTTTTTTCTAAGCATCATGAACCGAATTCTGGCTGTCGTTCACGTGCTGGGTTTCACCATGGCCTTATTTGCCATGACCCTCTTCGTGCCCATCGTCTGGTCTATTATTTTGGACGATGGTCAGTTGATGCTGTTTATTCACGCCTTTATCATCGCCTTGGCTTTGGGCGGCGGACTTTGGCTGGGCACCTTACGATTTCGTGCTGAGTTGCGCCCACGCGATGGTTTTTTATTGGTCACCTCTGTTTGGGCCTTTCTGCCTATTCTAGGCACCATACCGTTGCTGCTTTATTTTAATGGCACGGGTCAGCCACTGAGCTTTACTGACGCCTACTTTGAATCGATGTCGGGCCTGACCGCCAGCGGCGGTACGCTGCTGACCAATCTTGATGCCTTGGCACCCACCATTAACTTATGGCGCGTGACCATGCACTGGGTCGGTGGCATGGGCATCATTGTGCTGGCCGTGGCGATTTTGCCGCTACTCGGTGTGGGTGGGCACCAGTTGTTTCGTGCCGAAACACCAGGGCCGATGAAAGAAGAAAAGCTCACGCCTCGGATTGCCAGCACTGCTAAAGCACTCTATGCGATTTACTTTGGACTGTCGATGGCCTGCTTTTTGGCGTATCGTGCGGCCGGCATGACGTGGTTTGACGCCTGGTCTCACATGGCCTCAACGGTTGCCTTGGGTGGTTTTTCGACGCACGATGCCAGTTTTGGGTATTTTGATTCGCCGTTAATCGAAGCCATCTGTATTGTTTTCATGCTGCTGTCTGGTATTAATTTTGCCACTCACTTCAACGCTTTTCGCGTGGGTAGTCTTAAAGCCTACCAGCGCTGCCCTGAGGCCATTCCTTTTGTCCTTATCGTTTTGAGCATGGGCGCCTTAATTGGCGTTTATTTGTGGATCATGGATGTTTATCCCGATCTGCTGACCTCAGTGCGTTACGCCATGTTCAATACCGTCTCGATTGCCACCACGGCGGGCTTTGCCAACACCGATTTTGGTGCGTGGCCGTTGATTGCCCCTCTGACCATGATCATGCTGGGCATGTTTTGCACCAGCTCGGGCTCCACCGGCGGGGGCATCAAGATGATTCGAGCCATGATGCTCGTCAAACAAACCCGCCAAGAGATGGTTGGCATCTTGCACCCTCACGCCATCACTCCCGTCTTGCTCAAGGGCCGACTGATCCCAGCCAAAGTACTGGCATCCGTGCTTGCCTTCATGTTGTTGTACGGCTTTTCGATTGCCGTGATGACCGCTTTGATGCTTCTCAGCGGGGCTGACGCCACCACCGCTTTTACGGCGGTCTTGGCTTGCATCAACAACATCGGACCGGGCTTGGGCCAAGTGGGGCCAGCAGACAATTATTTCAGCATGAATGATTTTCAAATCTGGGTGCTGTCTTTTGCGATGATGATTGGTCGACTTGAGCTCTTTACTGTGTTGGTTCTCTTCTCTTCTGGGTTCTGGCGCAAGTGACCCACGTCGCGTCGTTATAATCAAGGCCTCTCTGATTAACGCGGCTAGATAATCCATGGATCCCCTCTTTATTCTTGCCTACGCTGTCCTTGGCTGCGTGGCTGGCTTTGCTGCTGGCCTTTTGGGTATCGGTGGGGGCATGCTGCTCGTGCCCTTTTTAACGGCGCTTTTAACCCTACAGGGCTTGCCGCTCGAATTGGTTGTGCATGCGGCCATTGCCACCTCGATGGCGTCGATTTTGTTCACATCAATGTCTAGCGTGCGCGCCCACCACCAAAAGCGCGCCGTGCGCTGGGACTTGGTGATTCGGTTTTCACCAGGCATTGTGGTGGGCGGTTTGCTGGCCGGCGGCGCTGTCTTTGCCGCGCTTAAGACCGGTTGGTTGGCGCTGTTTTTTGCCGTTTTTGTGGGTTATTCGGCCGTGCAGATGCTGATCAATCGCAAACCCAAACCCAGCCGTCAAATGCCCGGCACCGTTGGCACCACTGCCGCGGGTGCTGGCATCGGTTTTTTATCGGGCTTGGTGGGTGCCGGCGGTGGTTTTGTGTCGGTTCCTTTTATGCTGTGGTGTAACGTTGCCTTGCATCATGCGGTGGCCACCTCGGCAGCATTGGGCTTTCCGATTGCTTTGGCGAACACCGTCGGCTACGTCTGGTCTGGCTGGTCAGTACAGGATTTGCCGGCGGGGATGTTTGGTTATATTTACTGGCCAGCGCTTTTGGTGTTAGTGATTTTTAGTGTTGTGACCGCGCCCATCGGGGCTAAAGTGGCCCACAAGTTACCGGTCAATACCCTTAAACGAATTTTTGCTTTTTTGTTATTTGGTTTGGCAGCCTACATGTTTTACAAAGCGGGGCTATCGTTTGGCTGGGTGGGCTAAGTCGTCTCTGATTGGTCGGATCCTGTCACTTGTTGTGTGACCGTCACAGCGAAAGTGGTTTTGTGCAACAAGACTTGTGCTCGTGGTAATGTTTGGTTTGGATGGCAGTTCAACGACAGGGGGGCGTACCATGTTTGATGTTTTGGTTTACCTGTTTAAGCACTACTACACGCCCCAAGCATGCCCGACAGCCGATGTATTGGCCAAACGGCTGGTGGCGGCTGGCTTTGAGCACGACGACATCGATGATGCCTTAGGCTGGCTATTGGGGCTGGCAGAAGTCACTGAGCATTGCGTTGACTTGGCCCACCACGATGCCAACGGCACGCGATTTTACGCAGACATCGAGCAACGTAAGCTTGGTGCAGACGCCATCGGATTTATCACTTTCTTAGAAAACAGCGATGTTTTGCCAGCACCGCTGCGCGAAATTGTGATTGAGCGCGCCATGGCCTGCGAAAGCGAGCCGATTTCGCTAGAACGCATCAAGGTGATTGCTTTGATGGTTTTGTGGAGCCAAGAAGCCGAAGTCGACCACTTGATTCTTGAAGAACTGCTGCGGCCCGACGGCGAGCAACGCTGCCACTGACCAGGCGTGCAGTACGTCGGACGATTTGCCCCCAGCCCAACCGGGCCCCTGCATGCCGGTTCTGTTGTGGTGGCCCTGGCCAGTTTTTTGGATGCCAGGGCTGCTAATGGGCTGTGGCGTGTCCGTATGGAAGACCTTGATACCGAACGCATGGTTCAAGGCGCTGACCAAATGATCTTGCAGCAACTTCTAGCCTTGGGTATGTCCTGGGATGGTGAGGTGATCTACCAGTCGGCCCGCCTTCAAAACTATCAAGCCGCTTTTGATAGCTTACAAACACAAAACCGACTCTACCCCTGTGGCTGCAGCCGACGTGAAATCGCGGATTCGGTTTTAAGCCGTCATGGTGCCTTCCCAGAAGGCGAGAGGCCTTACCCCGGGACTTGTCGTCAGGGCTTGGCGCCAGGCAGAACAGCGAAATCATGGCGCGTGCGTGTTGACGATGGTGACCTATCATTCGTGGACCGTTGGTGCGGCCCCCAGTCGCAAAACGTACATCAACAGGTGGGCGACTTTGTGCTGCGACGTGCCGATGGGCATTGGGCTTATCAATTGGCTGTGGTGCTCGATGATGCCGCCCAAGGCATCACCCATATTGTGAGGGGTCAAGACCTGCTGACAAGCACCGCCAGACAGCAATGGCTTGCCCACGTTTTAGGGCTAGACACCCCTAGCGTGATGCACGTCCCATTGGTGATTGACGACAACGGTGTAAAGTTATCCAAACAAAATGGTGCGCTCGCCATAAACACCGAAGATCCCATGCCTATTTTGCAAGCCGCGTGGCGTCATTTGGGGTTTTACGATGTTCAAGCAAGCACGCCAGCGCAGTTTTATGAGCAAGCCGTTAAGCAGTGGGCTGGTCGCTTTAAACCCGTCTGACTTGCGCCTTAGTGAACTCCGCCCGTATGATCGCCGCTAACGTCGCGATCTGCGATTCAGGAATGGAATGACAAAAGTACTAATTATTGCTGAGAAACCTTCGGTAGCCCTGGACATCTCCCGTGCCTTGGGCGGCTTTACCCGCGAAGGTGATTATTTTGAAAACGATCAGTACGTGCTCTCTTCAAGTGTGGGTCACTTGTTGAGCCTGATCGCCCCCAACGATCCGGTCAAAGGCAAATGGAGCTTTGCGCATTTGCCTGTCATACCGCCAGCCTTTGGCCTGAATCCCTCGGACAAACGATCAGCTGAAAGGCTCAAGATGCTGGTCAAGCTGATCAAGCGCAAAGACGTCAGCAGTTTGATCAATGCGTGTGACGCCGGCCGCGAGGGTGAGCTGATCTTCCGTTACATCGAGCAATACGCCGGCACGCACAAGCCCGTACAGCGTCTGTGGCTGCAATCCATGACGCGTGACGCCATCTGTGAGGCTTTCAAACACTTGCGCCCTGACGAGGCGCTAAAGCCGCTTGAAGAGGCGGCACGCTCTAGGGCAGAAGCCGACTGGCTGGTGGGCATCAACGGCACCCGCGCCATGACCGCCTTTAACAGTAAAGATGGCGGTTTCTTTAAAACCACCGTGGGCCGCGTGCAAACACCGACTCTCACGATCGTGGCTGACCGTGAAGCCAAAATTCGCGACTTTGTGTCACGCGACTATTGGGAGGTTCACGCCACCTTTGTCGCCGCCGCTGGTTTATACCAAGGCCGTTGGTTCGACCCTGCCTTCAAAAAAGACCCCACCGATCCAGAGCGGCGCGACAGCCGGCTCTGGAGTGCCGCCGCCGCCAAAACCATTGAAGCGGCGTGCCGCGATCAAGTCGGCGCTGTCAGCGAAGAAGCCAAACCCAGCAGCCAGCTCTCGCCCCAACTCTTTGACTTAACGTCGTTGCAGCGTGAAGCCAACGGACGATTTGGTTTTTCAGCCAAGGCCACACTGTCTTTGGCGCAGTCTTTGTACGAGCGCCACAAAGCCTTGACCTACCCCAGAACAGATTCTCGCCATTTGCCTGAAGACTACGTGGCGACGGTCAAAGAAACCATGGCGGCGTTAGCGCTCGGTGACAGCAATGTCGTCAAGGGATTGGCTGTTCACGCCAAAAAAGTTGTGGCTGAAGGCTGGGTCCGACCCAACAAGCGCGTGTTTGATAACAAAAAAGTTTCTGATCACTTTGCCATCATCCCCACGCTACAGGTGCCTAAGGATTTAAGCGAAGCGGAAGCCAAGCTCTATGACTTGGTCGTCAAACGCTTTTTGGCGATTTTCTTTCCAGCGGCTGAATATCGGGTCACGACCCGCATCACGACAGTACAACAGTATCTGTTTCGCACGGATGGCAAAGTGCTGGTCTCGCCCGGTTGGTTGGCCGTTTATGGTCGCGAAACGCAAGAAGACGACGCCATGCTGGTACCCGTCTCGCCCGATGAAAAAGTGCGCACTGAAGACATTGCCAGTAAAGCCTTGGTCACCAAGCCGCCACCACGCTACACCGAAGCCACACTCCTTTCAGCCATGGAAGGAGCCGGCAAGCTCATTGATGATGGCGAGTTACGTGAAGCCATGTCTGAGCGTGGTCTGGGCACACCCGCCACACGTGCCTCGGTGATTGAGGGCTTGTTAAACGAAAGCTACTTACGCCGCGAGGCCCGTGATTTGGTGCCAACCGCCAAAACACGCCAGCTCATGACTCTGCTCAAAGGCTTGGACGTCAAAGAACTGACCTCGCCAGAACTGACCGGTGAGTGGGAGCACAAGCTCAAACAAATCGAACAAGGCCAGCTCGCCCGCGAAGCGTTCATGCAAGAGATCGCGCAGATGACACAAGTCATCGTCAAGCGAGCCAAAGAATACGAGCGCGACACCGTGCCCGGTGATTACGTCACGCTACATACCCATTGCCCCAAGTGTGGGGCCGTGGTCAAAGAGAACTATCGTCGCTACGCCTGCACCGCCTGCGATTTTTCTATAGGCAAGCACCCCGGTGGACGCACGTTTGAGCCGAGCGAAGTCGAGACCTTGTTAAAAGACCGCGAGCTCGGTCCCTTACAGGGCTTCATCAGCAAACTCGGCCGTCCTTTTGCGGCGATTTTGCGCATTGATGGCGACCATCGTTTGGCCTTTGATTTTGGTCAACGCGAAGAAGAGGACACCGAGCCCGTCGACTTCTCGGCCTTAACGCCCATCGGTGCTTGCCCCAAATGCAAATCTCGGGTTTTTGAGCACGGCATGCATTTTGTCTGCGAAAAATCTGTCGGCCCAGAAAAGACCTGCGACTTCCGCACGGGTAAAGTGATCTTGCAGCAAGAGATCAGCGCCGAGCAAGTGGCCAAACTGTTAGCCAGCGGTAAAACCGATTTGCTGGAAAACTTTATTTCAAGCCGAACCAACCGAAAATTCAAGGCCTATTTGTCGGTTGGTGAGGGCGGTAAAGTTGGGTTTGAGTTCGAAGCAAAAACCCCGAGGGCGGGTAAGGTAGCTAACAAGGCAGCGGCTAAAAAAGCCACCAAGGCGGCCTCTAAAACCGCAGCGACCCCTAAGAAGGCCGCCAAAAAGGCGGCTAAGAAGGCTGTTAAGAAAGCTGTCAAAAAAGTCGCCAAGAAAGCGGCCAAGACGGCTGGCACTGATTAAACAACAGGTACGTGAGAAATCCGCCGTTCTCATTTGCCTGTTCCTGTTTGGTTTTATCTGGATCAATTCGTGAGCATTCATCAAACCGTTAAACGCACCACCGTCCCTCAGCTTCGGGCTTGTAAGGGGCAACGCAAAATTGCCTCGCTAACAGCACACAGCAGTGTGTTTGCGAGCTTGCTTGACGAGTACCTTGATTTCATTTTGATTGGGGATTCGACAGCCATGGTGGCCTATGGGCTACCCAACACGCTGTCGTTCACCGTTGAACAAGTTGCTGCCCACACCGCTGCGGTTGTGCGCGGCACCAAACACGCTTGTGTGATCGCTGATATGCCATTTGGTAGTTATCAACGCAGCCCCGAACAAGCCTTTGAAAGTGCGGCTTTTTTGCTCGCACAAGGTGGTGCTGATGCGGTCAAGCTCGAAGGTGGTGAGGTCATGGCACCAACCATTGCTTTTTTGGTACAGCGAGGCATTCCGGTGCTCGCACACGTGGGTCTGATGCCCCAACACGTCAACACCATGGGTGGCTACAAGGCTCAAGGCCTTGATGACGAAACCGCTGCTCAAGTCAAACGCGATGCCATGGCTGTTGCCCAAGCGGGTGCCTTTGGTGTGGTGCTTGAAGGTGTTGCCGAGCAGGTTGCGGCTCAGATCACCGCAGAGATCAACATTCCGACCATTGGCATTGGCGCGTCGGCAGCCTGCGATGGCCAGATTTTAGTCACTGAAGACATGTTGGGTCTTAATGGTGCACAAGTGCCCCGATTTGTTAAACGTTATGCTGACTTGGCCGGTGATGTTAAAAAAGCCGTTGAGCGTTACGCCGACGATGTCCGTGCTGGCTCGTTTCCCGAATCGAGCCATTGCTTTGGCATCAAACCAAAAACCAAATAAGCACCCATGCGTAAGAAACCGACAACACCCATCGTTTGGCACACCGTTAAACAATCGCCCGTGCATGGTTCGGGTGTGTTCGCTCGGCGCAAGATTCCCGCTCGCACGCGCGTTATCGAGTATGACGGCGCCCGTATCAGCCACAAAGAGGCCGACCGACGTCACCCCGCCAACCCAGATGATCCCTTTCACACGTTCTTTTTTGTGGTGAGCTCGGGCAAAGTCATCGATGGCAATGACAATGGCAATGATGCCCGTTGGATCAATCACGCCTGCGACCCCAACTGCGATAGCGAAGAGGGCAAAGGCGGCAAACGGGTTTATATCGTAGCCAAACGCGATATCGCCCGTGGTGAAGAGTTGAATTATGACTATGGCTTGGTCATGGCAGGCAAAATTACCAAGACCCTTCGGTCGCAATACGCCTGCCGCTGTGGCGCTGACAATTGCCGGGGCACCATGTTGGCGCTGCCAGCAAAGAAGTCGCGGAAAGCCAAAAAATAATTCAGGTCAGTCAAAACCTGATGGTGCTCACACCAAGTACCACCAGGCCACTGTCATGGCGATCAACACACCAGCGGTCAGTATTGTTCTGAGTCTAAACACCCAGCGTGGCATGACCTCGGGGTAGCGCGTCACCAAACCCGCATCAAGTGACCACTGCAACAAAAAACCCACTGCCAATATCAAAACCCCCAGGTCGGCTGACACCAACGTGGCCATCCATCCAATTAAGGCTGGCAAGACACTCCAAAGGAACATCGCGGCTTTGGGCGCTGTGGGACCCACCGCCGCAGCCAAGCCCCACCAGATCGCCCCCACGAAGCTTAAAATCACCGCGCCATACGTGATGAAAGCGATTAACGCCAATAGCGGTGGCAAGCCAAATGGCAGCACGCCGGATAAAGCCAATATCCAGAACGGGATGAGGCCAGCCAACCCGGGTAATAAGGCGGCCATCGGTATGGTGGCTTCGTTGGAAGTGGGGGTGGCGGTGGGGGTGGCATTATGCGGCGTCATGTTGAGGGCATTCCAAACGTGTTTTACTGTGGGTTACGAATAGCAAGATCGAATATTCAATCATATGACACCACTGTTGCCACACCAAACGCTTGCTTTTAAAGACGCACGTATTGCGGCACTCGAAGCACTCTTATGCGCCGATGTGACGCAAAAGTGCCAACTCGTTGGCGCCATTGATGGGGCCAGTCCCATTGACACCGCTCGCGCGCTCATTGAATCGCCCCCACTGCCGCACAGCCCCGGTCGTCCCGCGCTTCCGGAGCTGGTCAGTCCTACAGCACTTAAATTGCGCAAGATGTCCACGCCCGAAGGCCGGGCGGTGCTGTTGCATGCACTGGCTCACATTGAGTTCAATGCGATTAACTTGGCGCTCGATGTTGTTTGGCGATTCCCCAACATGCCAACGGCTTTTTATCATGATTGGCTCGTTGTGGCTAAAGAAGAGGCCATGCATTTTGGGTTGCTGCGTGACCGTCTACATGAGCTGAATTATGCGTATGGCGATTTTGTGGCGCACAACGGTTTGTGGGAAATGGCCGCCAAAACCGCCGATGATTTACTGGCTCGTTTGGCGCTGGTGCCTAGAACTTTAGAAGCCCGTGGTTTAGACGCATCGCTACCGATTCGAAACAAATTGGCCAATGCCGGTGATGCGCGCAGCGCCGAAATATTGGATGTGATTTTGCGAGATGAAATTGGCCACGTGGCCATTGGCAATCGCTGGTACCGCTACGTTTGCCAAGCGCGCTCCCTTGATGCCTTTGAGACCTACGAGGTACTCGCCAAGCAATACAACGCCCCAACTTTACGCGGCCCTTTTAATTGGGAAGCGCGCCGCCAAGCCGGGTTTGATGAGCGTGAGCTCGCCCGCTTGGCTGGCTGATCGAACGGATACCCCGACAGCATTAAACCGTTGTGGCGGGGCTTGCTGCCGTCGACGCTGGCATGCCATGGGTTTCAATGTACCGGTTTAACGATGACAGCACGGCTCTAAACGATGCGGTCACGATGTCACGATCAACCCCCACCCCAAAGCCGGTTGGTGCATCACCAATTTTGACCTCAATGTAGCAAGCCGCTTGGGTCTCCGTACCCGTGCCAAGCGCATGTTCGTGATAGTCCATGACGCGAACGGGCAAGTGCAAAGCGTTCACAAACGCTGAAATAGCGCCATCGCCTTGACCCGTCAGCACTTGACGAATGCCGCCCACATCAAACTCGACTTCGATGCTGAACTGCTTGCCTTCACCAGCTTCAGGTTCACCGGTGATGCGGTGCTTGATCAGCTTCCAAGGGGTTTGCTTGGCCAAGTACTCTTGCTCAAAAATCCCGTAGACGTCACGCGCACTGACTTCTTTACCCGTCTCGTCGGTCACCCGTTGGATGGCACGGCTGAATTCAATTTGCAAGCGGCGCGGCAATGCCAAGCCGTGCTCTTGTTCCAGCAAGTACGACACGCCACCCTTACCGGACTGGCTGTTGACACGAATCACGGCATCGTAACTACGCCCCAAATCAGCCGGGTCAATCGGCAAGTAAGGCACTTCCCAAACCGCGTTTGGTTTCTGAACGGCAAACCCTTTTTTGATGGCATCTTGGTGAGACCCCGAAAAGGCGGTAAAAACCAAATCGCCAACGTAGGGATGGCGGGGATGCACGGGCAACTGATTGCAATGTTCAACGCAGCGCCGCACCTCGTCAATATCTGAAAAGTCCAAACCAGGGTGAATGCCTTGTGTGTACAAGTTCAAAGCCAAGGTCACCAAATCAACGTTCCCGGTGCGCTCTCCATTGCCGAACAAGCAGCCTTCCACGCGGTCAGCGCCGGCCATCAAAGCCAGCTCTGCGGCCGCAACCGCCGTGCCGCGGTCGTTGTGGGGGTGCACGCTTATCACCACGCTGTCGCGCTTATCAAGCTTGTTATGCATGAATTCAATTTGGTCGGCATACATATTGGGCGTGGTGGCCTCAATGGTGGCAGGCAAGTTGAAAACGATTTTTTTCTCAGGCGTGGGCTGCCAGACAGCCGTGACGGCATTGCACACATCCAAAGCCAATTCTGGCTCAGTGGTGCTGAACACCTCAGGCGAGTATTCGTAAAACCAATCGGTCTGTGGGTGCTTTTGCATACACGCCATGACGTGGCGTGTGCCTTCGACTGCGACCGCCATGACTTCTTGCTTAGACATGTTGAAGACAATTTTTCTGAAGGCCGGTGCACAGGCGTTATAGAGATGAATCATGGCTTTCTTAGCACCCGCGGCGGACTCGACCGTGCGTTCAATCAACTCTGGGCGCGCCTGCGTCAAGGCGATGATGGTGACATCGTCAGGTATGCGGTTTTCGTCGACCAGCTTGCGCACAAAATCAAAGTCGGTTTGTGACGCCGATGGAAAACCAACCTCAATTTCTTTGAGCCCGATTTTGATGAGCAATTCAAAAAACTGCAGCTTGCGCTCAATGCTCATGGGCTCAATCAGTGATTGATTGCCGTCGCGCAAGTCTGTGCTCATCCAAATGGGCGGGTGAGTGATGCGCTGACTCGGCCACGTGCGCTCGGCGAAGTCTCGCTCAAAGGGCTTAAATGGGACGTATTTTGTCGATGGATTGGCAAGCATTTTTAACCTCTTAAAGCCTTCTGTTGAAGGCACTATTTTTTGTTTAATCTTTATCGGTGCTGACTCGCGCGCGCTAAACTCTCGCGGCTTTGGGTGTGGCTAAGTGGGTTGCCGGACAGCCACAGGGCGCTAGGCCCGGCAACCGATCGGTAGTAGTAGGGACAGACGGCCGAGCGTGTTTGCTGGCAGATCAATGGCGCGAAAACTCGCCGCGACGGGTGTCGCTGTGCCATTGTTCGTAAATTTTCTGTCACCGTTCATGGATTAAGAAGAACACATAACCGGGGTTTTTGCAAGCCATCGTTGGTGCTTAATGTTTTGACGTCAGCGTTGGTATTGCATCGTCTGTTCGCTCTGGTGCTGCTTTTAATTCAGGCTCTCGCTTGGGCTCGGGATTTGGCGTAACTGGCTCTGTCTGTGGCTCTGTTCGATGCGCGGGTTTGGCCGCTATCGCCTCTTCAAGCGCGCGATGCTGGGCGCGTGCCATGGCGAGCTTGCGAACGCGGCCTGAGCGGATTTGATCACGTACGCGTCGTAAATCACCAACAGTCACCGGCCCTTCTTCATGAAGCCAGACCCATTTGAAAACATCAACGCCGTCAACTGAAAGGTTTTGAGCCAGGTCCTGCACAACGGAGACCGAAACAATCGATGCCCGCCCCTGCCGCACACTAGCCTTAAGCCAAGTTCGCAAGACAGAAAGTACAATGAGTGAGAGTATGACGATGATGCCAATCCAGAGGTATGGATTGAATCGCGTCATAAAGCTCACAACCTGTTCGCCTAGCGGCTCTAGGCCGTCATAGCGAATCAGATTACCGAAGGTCATAATCTGTTTTGCAAGCCAGATCCAAATAAACACTGTGGCGGCAACAATGCCAGAGCGCCACAACCATTTGGGGAGGCAAAGTTTACGAAGTGCGGCGCTCAAGACTCGAACGTCGCTCTCTGGGGTTAGGCTGTCAGTATTTTTAGGCATAAGCGATATTTTAAGCATGTCACGGCAAAGTATTGGAATTCGTTTTGGTCAGCACTTGGCGCTGACTCCTGCTTTGCAACAATCCATCAAGTTGTTGCAACTGTCTTCGCTCGACCTCGAGGCCGAGGTGGCCCGTGCACTCGATGAAAACCCCATGCTTGAGGGTGAAGTCACCGACCTTTCTTCGCCTGAAGCCGGTGCGCAGCCCACCGTTCAAACCATTGCGGCACAAGATGTGCCACGCCCTCAGGCCGAGCAAATGGCTCGCGGCAGTCAGCACCACCGTGACGATGAAACCGGTGACCGACCCGAAAGCGCAGCCACAGAGTCTTTACGAGAGCATTTGCTTGGGCAACTCGGCACCACCCGCGCCAGTGCTCGAGATGCCGCGCTGGTGGGCCTGTTGATTGAAGACTTAAACGATGATGGCTTTTTAGAGTCAAGCTTGGCAGACATTCAAGCCATGCTCGAACCAGCATTAGATGTCGAGCTCGATGAGTTACAGGCCGCACTTTCCTTGTTGCAATCGTTTGATCCGGTCGGGGTGGGTGCGCGAGACTTGGCGCAAAGCCTGTGCTTACAACTGCAACGGCCTGATTTTGAGTGTCTACCAGCGTTGCGTGACCCTGTCATTCTCAAGGCTGCCCAAGTCATTTGCGAGCAGCACCTTGATGTGCTCGCCTCGGGCAACATGAACCGCCTTAAAGAATTGCTTGACTGCACCACCGAAACTTTGCAATTAGCACACACTTGTATCTTGCACCTGAACCCGCGCCCGGCTAGCCAATGGACCAGACCCGCCGCTGATTTTGCGGTACCTGACGTGGTGGTACGCAAACAACGTGGGGTCTGGCAAGCCACACTCAATGATGCGGTTGTGCCGAAGCTCAAGGTCAACACCGTTTATGCCCAAGCGTTGGGCAGCCCCAGGGGCAGCGAATACGCCGCCTTGCATGATCAAGTGCAACAGGCCCGATGGTTAATTCGTAACTTGGCGCAACGCTTTGACACCATCTTGCGGGTCTCGCAGGCCATCGTGACGCACCAGCAACTGTTTTTTGATGAGGGCTGGGGTGCCTTGCGGCCCCTGACATTACGCGATATCGCTGGTGAGCTCGGACTACACGAATCAACGGTTTCTCGCGCCACTACCCAAAAGTTCATGCTCACCCCCTTTGGCACACTGGAGTTAAAGCGGTTTTTTGGGGCGGGCTTAGCCACAGAAGGTGGTGAGGCCACCTCATCGACGGCAGTGCAGACGCGAATCAAAGCGCTCATTGATGGCGAAGACCGCTTAAAGCCACTTTCTGATGGTCAACTGGCCAAGTTGCTTGATGGGGAAGGGGTGTCGATTGCTCGACGCACCGTGGCCAAATATCGCGAACTGATGCGTATACCAACGGCTTCTTTGCGCAAATCACACGCACACGGTCAACGCATCACGTCTTGAGCATTGTCAAAACCCGTTCATTTCTTTGCCAATTGGCGCGACTACCAGCTGTTGGGTGAGGGACAATTCTCGTCTTTCCCCCAAGCTTTGTTGGGCTCACAAAACTTTTTACGGGCTCGCTCAATGCAGTTGGGTCGCGAGAAGAACCCCACACTGCTACATGCGTTGATGGCTTGGCTTAATTGCCCACGCCAATCAGCGTCAGTTGGTGTGGGCACCGCTTTCAAAGGCGCTGTTGCCACGGCTTGGGGTGGGGGAGCCGCTGGTTGAGTCGCTGTCACGTCAATGGTTGCCACATCACTTGGGCCTTGCGCCAGGCCTTGTCCCGCCGAACTCAACATGTCTGAAACCGTAAACGACTGATCGCCTCGGGCCAAAACCACCATTGGATCAAGAACCGTATCAAACAAAGAAACACCTTGAACCTGCCAATCAGCGGCCAACGGCAGTGGCGGCACGCCCATGCCACCATCAATCAACGGCTGGGGTGCAACATTGGACAGCGGCCGACCCGCGCTATCGAGCACCACTGCTGGTCGCTGACCCGTGTTGGTTCTGGCCTCAGCTGACACGCCAGGCGATTGGTCAACCAACCAATTGCCCAGGGCGAGGCCACCCATGGCAGAACCTGCCATCACCAGCACCACAAAACCGATTAAGACGCGCCAAGACATGTTGTGATCTTCAAAATCCTGTCATTCGCCCGCAGGCGTTTTACTCAAACACCATACCACCGTGCTCGCGCATGGTGTGAAACTGTACCGATGGGTAGCGCTCTTGTACAACCCGCAACTGGGCCGGGGAGCTGGCCAAAAAAGCGGCCGCCTCAACCACATCATAAGCAATCTGTGCCGCGTTGGTCTCTAAAAACTGTCGTAATACTTTGGCGTCATCCGATGTCACCCAGCGCGCCAAGGTGAAGCGCGAAGGCATCATGCGTGCCGCCACCCCATATTCGCTTTGCAAGCGATGTGCCACGACCTCAAACTGCAGGGCACCCACGGCACCAAGCAGCATCGCACCGCCAGCTGCCACTGGCCGAAACACTTGGATCGCCCCTTCCTCGCCGAGTTGGGTTAAACCAATACGCAATTGCTTGGTGCGCAAGGGGTCAGCGACTTCGACCGCCTGAAACAGCTCGGGCGCAAAGAATGGCAACCCCTTAAAGTGCAGGGTTTCGGACTCGGTCAGTACGTCGCCTAAATGCAACACCCCGTGGTTAGGGATACCGATCACATCACCGGCAAACGCTTCATCGACCAACTCCCGTCTCTGTGACAAAAAAGACACCACGTTATTGGGCCTGATTTCTTTTTTGCTGCGACTGACTTTCAGCCGCATCCCACGGGTAAAGCGACCCGAGCTGACCCGTACAAAAGCGACGCGATCGCGGTGGGCGGGGTCCATGTTGGCCTGTACTTTAAAAACAACACCCGTGAACTTGGGCTCATCGGGTTGAACTTCACGCTCAACCGCTGGGCGTGGGCCCGGCGGTGGCGCATAACGTACCAAGGCATCGAGCACTTCTTGCACACCAAAGTTGTTAATCGCCGACCCAAAAAATACCGGTGTCTGGCGGCCCGCTAAAAAGGCTTGGTGATCAAACGCTGGCGCTGCCTCTTTGATCAACGCAATTTCTTCGCGGGCTTGGGCAAAAGTGTCAGGAAAGCGCTTGGCAATCTCTGGGTTGTCTAAGCCATCAATGAAGTCGTCTGCATCGGTGCCACGTCGGGCTTGGCCAGACTTAAATAAGCGCATCCGATCGTTGGGGATATCAAAAACCCCACCAAACGAGCGTCCCATGCCCACCGGCCATGAAAATGGCACGGCATCCATGCCCAAGTGCGACTCCACTTCAGCCAACACATCCAAAGGGGGTTGGACCTCTCGATCAAGTTTGTTGATGAATGTGATGATTGGGGTGTTTCGCGCCCGACAAACCTCTAACAATCGGATCGTTTGCGGCTCAACACCATTGGCCGCGTCGATCACCATGAGCGCCGCATCGACCGCTGTCAACACGCGATACGTGTCTTCCGAGAAGTCTTGGTGGCCTGGCGTGTCAAGCAGGTTAATGACGCAATCCTTGTATTCCATTTGCATCACCGAAGAGGCCACGGAAATACCGCGTTGTTTTTCGATTTCCATCCAGTCAGAGGCCGCGTGCCGAGACGCTTTACGCGCCTTGACACTGCCGGCGATCTGGATCGCACCCGCAAACAGGAGGATTTTTTCAGTCAGGGTTGTTTTACCAGCATCCGGGTGAGAGATGATGGCAAATGTTCGCCTTCGGGCGACTTCTTCTGGAATGGATAATTGGCTCATGCGTTTAAGCGCCTGGATTTATGCAACTTTTCTGGGGTTGGGTCGTGCGGTCGGACGGGCGGTCGGACGCGCAGCGGGGCGAGAATCTGCTCGACCGTCTGCGCGAGCACCGGCCCGGGGGGGTGCTCCTAGATTGGTCCGAGCACCAGGTTTGGGTGCTGACCGCGGGCCAGAACGCGCGCGTGGGTCAGGACGCCGTGGCGCACGTGGCGCATCATCGATCGCTCGGGCTGCCGCTGGACTCGGTGTCCAACCCGTGGGGGTTGGGACCTGCGGGATGGTTTGACGGGTTAAACGCTCGATCGCCTTAAGATATTTCATTTCATCAACATCAACCAAAGACAGCGCGTTGCCTGCAGCACCGGCACGACCGGTGCGACCAATGCGGTGAACATAGTCCTCTGGCATATTGGGCAACTCAAAATTCACCACCTGAGGTAACTGGTCAATGTCCAAGCCGCGAGCGGCAATGTCAGTGGCGACAAGAACCGAGAGTTTGCCCGACTTAAAGCCCTCAAGGGCTTTGGTGCGAGCCGCTTGGCTTTTGTTGCCATGAATGGCAGCGGCCTGAAGACCATCTTTCACCAGTTTTTCGGCTAACCGGTTGGCACCGTGCTTGGTGCGAGTAAAGACCAACACTTGATACCAGCCGCTTTCCCGAATGATGTGACTCAACACGTCACGCTTATGGGCCTGTGGCACCATGTGGACACTTTGTTCAACCCGTTCGGCCGTGGTGTTGCGAGGACTCACGGAGACTTCAACTGGGTTATTCAATACGCCGCGCGCCAGTGTGCGAATCTCTTCTGAAAAAGTCGCAGAAAACAACAGATTCTGTCGCTGCTTAGGCAACAGTGCCAACACCTTGCGGATATCACGTATGAAACCCATGTCAAGCATACGATCGGCTTCGTCAAGCACAAAAACTTCCACGGCTGATAAATCAAGGGTTCTTTGTTGCACGTGATCAAGCAGACGTCCCGGTGTGGCCACCAGCACGTCTAAACGCTGTCTCAGGGCGCTAATCTGAGGATTGATGTTGACACCACCAAACATCACGAATGACGACACTCGGGCGTGCTTGCCGTAAGTGCGCACGGACTCTTGCACTTGGGCGGCGAGTTCACGCGTGGGCGTCAATATCAAGACCCGCGGCGTACCCGGTTTTTGTTGGGCCAGTGGCTGGGTTATGAGGCGTTGCAAAATCGGCAGGGTAAAGCCAGCGGTTTTACCTGTGCCCGTCTGGGCTGCCGCCATCAGGTCGCTGCCCGCTAGAACATGCGGAATCGCTTGCGCTTGAATCGGCGTGGGTGTGGTGTAACCTTCTTCTGCGATAGCACGCAGGAGGGGTTCGGCCAGCGAAAGACTGGCAAAAGAAATATCGGTAGACAAATAAAAACTCCATCGCTGTGCCGGTCAGCGTATTCACGCGACTCCAATCGGGGCAAGCGAAGCAAGGAGAAAGACACTCTCTTGTGTTGGGTCAGGACTGACCCGAGCATGTCATGTGGACTGGAACAAAATGACATCGGCATTTAGTGTAACCGATCGGATGCCAAGCGCTTGGCTCAATTCGCCAACAAGGGCGATGCCGCTAAACATTGATGTAACGCCAAAACAGCGGTCTGTTGCGTGCGGGTCGTCGATGTGCTGTCAGACCAACTTGGGTGTAATCGTGCCACCGCCATGATCCTCAGAAAAGCCTTTTGATCAAAGGGTTCACCAACCTCGCCACTCTTGTCTTGCGTGTTGACACGGTTAGATGCCGCGTGGCCGCGCCGCTCAAGGGCCTGGATTAACCGCAGCTGGCGAGCAGCCAGCACCTGCAACACATCGTCGCCCACGCGAAATGCTTCTTGGCCCAAAAGCTTGGCTTTAATACCCGATCCCCATCGATCGACACCTTGCCAAATAGAACCCGCCGCTGCGCCCAATAAGGTCCCCGTACCGAGCGTGAGGCCTGCACTAAAGACATCAATGGCAACGCCAGCCACCGCGCCCACGGCCGCGCCCTTACCCACCGAGAGGCCCGCCTCGGTGATGGCCTCTTTAGAAAACAAATCGGTTTGCCAGCGGCCATCCGTTACTGGTAGCTCGCTCGCGGTGTAATCGTCTGGGGCAAACGCATATAGCGCTAACAAATCCGTGACACAGCGGCGCTCAAGATGGCGCACTCGCGCTTGTTGCTCTTGTTGGGCAGCCATCACAGTCTGCGGATCATTGGCAACCGTCACCGTCATCGCCGCAACCCGCACGCACAACTGCGCGATCCGCTCAAGTGCCGCTGCTCGGCGCTCACTTTTGGCCTTCGCCGCTTGTTGACTTAAGGCTTGCAAGGTCGGACGGGCTTGTGCCAACACTTGCGCCAGCGTGTCAAAAAGCAACTGTTCACCATCGCTTGGTGGGCTGACCGAATCAAATGCAACGTAAATATGAATCCCTTGTCGGGCAAACGTCTCAATCCAGGGCTGTGCGTGTGCCTGCTCACTGGCCGTGAAATTTAAAACAGGCAAAACCGGTTTGGCACACCACTGCAGCAAATGTAATTCATCGCGGTGTTTGGGTAACACCGCATCTCGCACATCGACCACGTAAAGCACGGCGTCGCTTTGAATGATTTGCGCGAGTACCCGGTGCTCTTGCTCAAAGCGTTGACTGGCTTGAGGGTCTTGTAAAAATTGAACGATCCGATCGGGGCCATCTAACCGTTGACCTGGTGCGGTTAATTGCGCTGCCCAGTCGTAAAGGGCGATGCTGTCCTCTAAGCCCGGCGTATCAAACCAAATCAAGGCATCGCGGTTTTCTAGCGTGACGCTTGCCGCTTGAACATGTCGGGTGGTCCCTGCTGAATCAGCCACCTTACCAAAGGTTCGGTCACGTGTCAGCGTTCGCAACAACGACGTTTTACCGGTGTTGGTGTGACCGACAATGGCGATCCGTATTGCGTCAGCCTCAGTCATGCAATTTCATCCATTCCAAGGCGCTTGGCCAATCAAGTAGGGGCTTGCCAAGACCGATCGCTTGTAACTTGTCTTGCCACTGAACCGTTCTATTGCGTGCACCATCAGCGGGCTTAAGATACACGCGCGCACGGCCCGTGTGCGGTGTTAAGGCTAGGATCGTATTGAGCAGCCCCCGATCCGGTGTTTGTTGGGCATCCACAACAATGAGCAAGTGACTGGGCGCCAATGATTGCAACTGCACCAACGCTTCTTGTCTAGAGACGCGATCATCGATGGGGGCCAAAACGTGAACAGCGTCGGTCAGCGACGCCCTTCTCGCCTCGAGCCAAGCAGTTTCCAAAGCCACCGCCGCGCGCGTGTCGCGACATTTTTTGGGCGAAAGAAATACCGCTTGCGGCCATTGATCCAATTGACCGGGTGGGCCATCAACTGAAATTGCTTTTAAGGCCTTCTGCAGACGCTCTTGCACCAAGAGCGCGTAAGCGTCTTTGGGCTGCGGCTGAACGCTGGCATAGCAGCGCTGTAAAAAATACGCGCTGACTATTAACGCGATCAGTCGTGGCAACAAGCCCCAAGCAAAAACCGCCCCCACCAACCAGTGCGCCCATTGCGTGCGAATCGTCGACTGATCAACCGCCTGGTTGCCACTCATCAAAATGGTTTGCGCCTCTGGCACGTTGAATCCCAACCAAGCTGGAAACACACTGATCGCTTGAGCGAGCTCGACAAACACAGCGGCTTCAAGCCAAGTGGTTTGCCACATGAAGGTGTAATGTCTCAAGCTAAAAGCCACGAGTAGTGCCAACAAGGCACCCGCTAGCGTGGCAACCCAGAAACTGTGTGTCACAACCGCCAGCCACCACTTTGTGGCTTGCCGTTCTTCGGCCACGTTTAACCAAGCCCGCCACGCTCGGGCCGCTTTGCCCCGGCTTAACCAACGGTTGGCCACCCACTCCCAGCCTTGCCCTAACCAACCGCCTTTGGCTTGTGGCAATAAGCAAGAGACGATCCACAACAGCAAAGACAGCGTGGGCACGAGCAGCACCGCCAAAAGGGCCCAAATCACATTGACTGGTTCAGCAGAATCGCCCAAAGCTGCGAGCCCTGCGCTAAGGCCGAGCACAATGGCAAGCAGGCCCAAAATCATGGCGCTGGCTTTCAACGTTGATGTCACGTTCTGCATAGTAGTAACTGCGCCCAATCCAGGCGCCAACAACTGCGCTCGCCGCCACAGTTGGGGCAAGCGATTGTCGGTCTGCTGCACAACCTCTCGGTTGGCGAGCGTATCGTTAAGCCACGTCGATTCCGACTCGTTTAGTCGAACCAGTTCGTAGCGCCAGGCGTCATCCAAATATCGCATGCGCCGATTGTAGTGCGCACGGCTTGCGCTAGTGCAAAGCGAACCGTCATTTCTTATCTTGACGCCACTGTTTAAACAAAACACCCGCTGTCACCAGCAACACCCCGGCGGCCAACAAGAGACTAAGCGATAATTGCTCGCCCAAGCCCATTACAAACAACGGGCCAAACAGCTGGCCCGTTGCAAAGGCGGTGGTCAGGCGTGCCATCCAAATGGGCGCTTGTTGCCCACCATGGCGTTGCGCCTCCTGCATGGCCAAAAGCGTGATAACCACAAAGGTGCCACCAACAGCCATTGCCGCCAAAACGATGGCCACCAAATTGGGGAAGAACACCGGCAACACCACGCCAATCGCCATCAAGACATGGGCCCCCACCCACGTGGGCAATCGACCAAACCGATGAGCCAAGGCCGCTGCCAACAAAGTCGACACGGCGGCAGCCACACCAAAGACCGGCCACGCCAAGCTGTATAGCCAACTCTCTTGCAATAAGACGCGGGCTTGTGCAGGCAGGTAGGTGGCCGGCAAGATATAACCAAAACCATAAAGCCCGTAGCAAAACACCAGCCGCCACAAACGAGGCTGATCGACGCCATTGCCGGCTTGGGCGTTGTGCCCGTTGATCGTATCTGTGGGGTTGGTATTTAGGGGGTGGGGGATTGGGGCATTAGGGTTTGGGGCAGTATTGGGAAATCGATGCCAGACGACCGCACCCAAAGCCGCACAAAGTAGGGCCAATATGACCCAGGCCGTTTCCGAACTGAGATTTGAAGCAACCAATACCAAGCAAACCAAGCCACCCAATGCGACGCCAGTGCCAACCCCGCTAAAAACCCAGCCCGCCAAGGCTGGTCGTGTGTTCAGTTCAGGCAAGCAAAGGATTGAGAGCATCACCATGACCCAGGCACTCGCCGCGCCGGTGATCAACCGCAAAACGGTCCACCACCACTGTTGATCGGTAAACGCCATTGATGCCATGCCAACGACGATCAAACCAATCGCCAGGCGCGCACAAAGCACAGGCTGATGACGAAAACGCGCCGCGGTCAGCCCGCCAATGAGATAACCGACTAAGTTAACCAATGCCAGCCAACTGCCATCGACCAGTGACAAGCCTTGATCGGCTTGCATCATGGGCAAGATCGCGGTGTAAGAAAAACGCCCGATACCAATGGCCAAGGCCAAGCCCGCCAGCCCGGCTAAGGCGACACCTATTTGGTGACGATCGTTGACACTATCGGTCTGCATGCCTCAGAGTCTAGTACCAATTTAGGCCGTCAGATCGGACTCAGGCTCAAGTGGCAACAAGAAATTATGGCTAATGTTTGCGCTCAAAACGCTGATTCGAGCAATAAACGCTGTTAAGTACTCATGCACACCGCGCTCAAGGATTTCGTGGATTTCAAGGTCACGCAACTCTGCCAATATCGACCGGGCTTCTAGCTCTGTGGCTCCCGATTGCGAGTTGCGCACTTTGTGTAACAAATCAACCACTTGCACCAGACACGCCGCGAGCGATCTGGGATTTTGCCAGCGCAAAATCAAAAGCTCAGCAACCCGCTCTGGTGTGATGACATTTCGATACACCTTGCGATAGTTTTCAAAGGCGGATAACGAGCGCAAAATCGCCGCCCAAAAATAAAACTCTTCGACATGCGCCAAGGTATCGCCCGTGTGCTCTTTGGCCGCTAAAAATTTCACATCCAACAACCGCGCAATGTTGTCAGCCCGTTCGACGAAGGTGCCCAATGCAATAAAGTGATAAACCTCATCTCGCATCATGGTGCCGATGTGTACACCGCGTGTTTGGTGAGAGCGAAACTTAACCCATTCAAAGAACGCTGTCGGGGCAATTTTTAACAAGCCCTGTCCAACCTGGCGCTGGGCATCAAGCCACGTGGTGTTGACCGTTTCCCAAAGGTCAGTCGTCATGGCACCGCGGACCGCACGGGCGTTTTCTCGGGCAGCCCGCAAGCACTGCATAATGGACGAGGGATTGTCCATGTCTTGGGTCATGAAGCTCAAAACATTTGCCGGCGTGACCGCACTGTATTTGGTGGCGAAGTCTTCTGACAATTCGGAGATTTCGAGCATGGCGCGCCATGCAGCCGTCGCGGCTTGGTCAGACTGTGGCAGCAACGACATTTGATAACTGACGTCCAACATGCGAGCCGTGTTTTCTGCGCGCTCGGTGTAGCGCGACATCCAATAAAGGTGATCAGCGGTTCGCGACAGCATTTACGGCGCTCCTTATTCCAAAATCCAAGTGTCTTTGGTGCCGCCACCTTGCGAAGAATTCACAATCAGCGATCCCTCTTTGAGTGCGACGCGAGTCAAACCCCCACTGACCAACCGGATCTCTTGGCCTGACAAGACAAAAGGGCGTAAATCGATATGGCGTGGCGCGACACCAGCACCCACAAAAGTCGGACACGTCGATAAGGCCAGCGTGGGCTGAGCAATATAGTTGGCTGGATTGGCTTTTAACTGTTGGCGGAATGCTTCGATTTCGTTTTTACTGGCGGTCGGCCCAATCAACATGCCATAACCGCCCGCCCCATGTACCTCTTTGACCACCAAGTCGGCTAAGTTAGCCAATACATGGCTCAATGCTTTGGGATCACGACAGCTGTAGGTTGGCACGTTGTACAAAATCGGTTCTTCGGACAAGTAAAACCGAATCATGTCTGGCACATGTGGATAAATGGACTTGTCATCAGCGATACCGGTACCCACAGCGTTGCAGATGGTGACGTTGCCTGCGCAGTAGGCGCGCATCAAACCGGCTGGGCCCAGCGTCGAGTCTTCACGGAAGGCTTCGGGGTCTAAAAAATCATCATCAACACGCCGATAAATCACATCCACTTGCCTAGGACCTTGTGTGGTTCGCATATAAACCACGTCATCTTCGACAAATAAGTCTTGGCCTTCGACCAGCTCGACACCCATTTGTTGCGCCAAAAAGGCGTGCTCGAAATAAGCCGAGTTGTAAACCCCCGGGGTCAAAACAACCACGTTTGAATAGCGCTTTTCTGAAGGCGCCATTTGGGTCAAAGTGTCCAAAAGTAGGTCGGGGTAATGTTCAACCGGTGCGATGCGGTGCTTAGCAAATAGCTCAGGGAACAACCGCATCATCATCTTGCGGTTTTCGATCATATAAGAGACCCCCGAAGGCACTCTCAGATTGTCTTCGAGCACAAAAAAAGCACCTTCCTCATCACCGTGTGTCGCACGAACAATGTCGATACCCGCGATATGCGCATAAATATCAAGGGGCACGTCGATACCCTGCATTTCAGGACGATATTGCGTGTTTTGCAGAATCTGTTCTGGCGCCAAGATATTGGTTTTTAAGATGTGTTGCTGGTGATAAACGTCATGCAAAAAACAGTTCAAAGCTTGTACCCGCTGACGCAAACCTTTTTGCAAGGTCTCCCACTCTTTGGCCGGAAAAATACGCGGCACGATATCAAACGGGATGGTCCGTTCAGTACCGTCATCGTCACCGTAAACCGCAAAGGTTATACCCACCCGCCGAAACAAAAGTTCCGCTTCCTCGCGCCTGGCGCGCAACGTATCAACATCGGCCTCTCTAAGCCACTGGCTGATCATTTGATAATGCGCACGTACCGGCCCTGACAAATAATTGTCACCAGCATGCGCATGCATCAACAACTCGTCAAAACCGGTGGGGCTTGCCATTGGTGGTTGGGCAGACATGGTTCGATTTCCGTGCTCAATTGGCGTGCATAAAAAATCGACAACTTGGTGCAAAACCCAAGGGTTTCCTATCGTCGACCACCAGAACTTAGCAATATCTATGCCATTGATACCGCTGGACCAAAACCGATCACAACACCTTTTGCGTTTTGATCGTGGCATAGTTATTGCTCTGTGGTCAAGTAACGCTTTCGGTTCGCGTTTGTCGACCAAAAACATTGCCCTTGCACCAAAACAGTTCGCAAGTCACCTTTCTGGTGCAGATTAAACGGTTTGGCGTTTTAATGAATGCGTTAATTGCCGATACACTGAAACAAAACATTTATCTTAAAAGTTGCCCACATGATGTCGCCCTTGGACGACCTATACAACGCACCAAAAACCGCACCCGCTGTCAATCAAAGTGTGAGTGACGTTTTGTCTAGCCGCTTACTGAGCGCCAAATCGGGTCATTTTGATGAGCTACGAACCGCCGATGGTCATCTGCGTTCAGTTTGGTCGAGCTTCTTCGAGCATGTCGGCACTCAAGGTCTTAAGGGGTTGGCCGAAAGCGCTCAAACGGTTGATCGCGTGATTGCACAAAACGGGGTCAGCTACAACATCTTCGCTGAAAAAGAAGAGCAAACCCGCCCTTGGTCACTGAATCCATTACCCATGCTAATTGAGCCAGGCGAGTGGCAAACACTGAGCCAGGGCTTAGCGCAACGCGCTCATCTGTTAAACGAAATTTTGCGTGATGTTTATCATGAGCGCCAGCTGCTGCAAGCCGCCTATCTACCTGGCGCTTTGGTGCTCGGCAACCCTGGCTACATGCATGCCATGCACGGTGTCACCCCCCCGGCGCAAACCTATTTGCACGTGGTGGCCTTCGATGTGGCGCGCGACGTTGATGGGCAATGGTGGGTCGTGGGTCAAAGAACACAGTCACCATCGGGACTGGGTTATGTACTAGAAAATCGTCTTATCATTTCCAGGCTATTCCCACAGGCCTATCGCGAAATGGGGGTGCAGCACATCGCATCAAGTTACCGACGCTTGCTTGAAGCGCTTGAAACCCAAGCCCGCACGATAACGTCAGACACACCGCGCTTTGCTTTGCTCACGGCTGGGCCGCTAAGTGAGACTTATTTTGAGCATGCCTACCTCGCGCGCTACCTCGGTATTCCGCTGGTTGAAGGCCCCGACCTGACCGTGCGACAAAGTCAATTGTTTCTCAAAACAATTCACGGCCTTGAACGAATTCATGGATTGATAAGGCGCGTGGATGACGATTTTTGTGATCCGCTGGAACTTAAATCAGATTCCGCCTTAGGCGTGCCAGGACTATTAGAGGTCATCCGGGCTGGCGGTGTGGTCATGGCCAATGCCCTAGGCACTGGGTTTTTAGAGTCGCCAGCAATTCAGGGATTTTTACCGTCTTTGTGTGAGCACTTACTGGGTGAACCCCTAACGTTACCCTCCTTGCACACTTGGTGGTGTGGTGAAGTCGCCGCTTGGAAAGACGTCTCCACCCGCTTGAAATCGCAAGTCATCAAGCCCACGTTTGCCAACCGCAGTTCAACCAATTTTGAGCCCATCATTGCCAGCTTGCTTAACGAGTCGCAACTGGTTCAATGGCGTCAATGGATCGCACGTCGACCCGAAATCTACACCACCCAAACTTACTTACCCTTTTCCCAAGTACCCATTTGGCGCGAAGGCAATATCGAACCTCGGACCGCCATGATTCGGCTCTATGCCATTATTGGTGAAGACGGTCAATGGGAAGTCATGCCTGGGGGCATGACACGGGTTGCGGCAGTCGACCCTCACGTGGTCTCGATGCGAAGCGGTGGCAGTACGCTAGACACCTGGGTGCTCACTGACGATCAGGTTGATACCTATTCGATGCTACCCAAACGCTCCAAACGCCAGCGCTGGCACAGTGAGCACGAATTGGTCTCAAGTCGCTCAGCGGAAAATCTCTTTTGGTTGGGGCGCTACACCGAAAGAGCCGAATATCTTATGCGTTTGGCCCGAGAGGTGTTGGTTTTACTCACGACCAATCGGCGTGATAGCCAACCGGCGCTGCGTGATGCGGTGGGTGAGCTTGCGCGTTTGCATGGCTTGGTGCCTGTTGACGCGCCTAGCATGTCGGTAGCACCCGTGGCATTTGGGCAAGCCCTAATCAACCAGTTACAACAGCTTGACGGCCGTGGGTTACTCGATTGCCTGAGTGCTCTAGAAAGGGCCATCCGTGACGTTCGCGATCGTTTGCCCGCTGAACACGTTCAGATACCGGGGCGGGTTAAACAATTACTACTTCAAGCGCGACACTCGCAAAAAAACAGCGCGTCATTGGGCCTCGTTTCAGGTCTTGAAGTGATCGAAACCCTAGACTTAATGGAAGTCCCTTTGGCTGCATTGGTCGGGTTTCAATTAGACCGCATGACCCGTGATCTCGGCTGGCGAATGCTCAGTGCAGGACGCATGGTCGAGAGACTGATCAATCAGAGCCAAACCACTGACCAATTTTTTGGCTCAGCCGCTGCTTACACCTCTCGTGGTTTTGAAACTTTATTGATGCTGTTTTGACAGTGCGATCACCTACCGCACGCGTTATCAGCGACAGCAAGACATTGCTGCCTTGCTGGAATTAACCGTCATTGACACCACCAATCCCCGCAGCATTGCGAGCGCACTGCACACCTTGGCCGGCGAACTCGCCGAGTTACCAAACAGTGACACCCTCTTCCCTGCTTTTCCTAAGTTGACTTTTGAAGAGGACAACATCAGCGGTCTGATCGAACAGGTTCATCAAGCGGGTCGATTTGGGTATGAGGCCTCTGATGAGATCGGTCGACGCTTTTTCGCACACGTCAAGCAGCAACACTTTGCATCATGAAGCACATCCACATCGAGCATGAGACACGATATGTTTACGACCATGATGTGGTTCTTGCGCAGCACATAGCCCACCTGCGACCATTAAAAACCCCCTGGCAAACAGTGCATGAGCATCGTTTAAACATTTCCCCACCCGTTGACGATCGTTCGGATCAGATCGATGCCTTTGGCAACACGCGCACGTTTTTCAGTCTCATCACGCCACACCGCGAGTTAACGGTCAACAGTGACAGCCGTGTTGAAAAACGCGCACGTTATACCAACTTTGATCCAACGCAGACGCCGGCTTGGAACGACCTGAAAGCTGAGATGACCTATGGCCTTGACCAACCTTTCGTGGCAGCTTCTGAGTTTGTTTGGCCTAGCCCGTTTGTGCCTTGGCTGGCCGAACTCAAAGATTACGCCCTGCCATCATTTCCTGCGGGACGGCCAATCGGCAGTGCCGCCTTGGCGTTATGCCAACGAATCTATCAAGACTTTACGTACGCTTCTGGATCCACTGAAATCCACACCCCGCTTTCGCAGGCCTTTTCGAATAAGCACGGGGTTTGCCAAGATTTTTCTCACATCATGCTCGGGTGCTTACGCAGTGTTGGCTTGGCGGCACGCTACGTGAGTGGCTACTTGCTGACAACGCCACCACCCGGTCAAGCGCGCTTACGCGGCGCCGACGCCTCTCACGCTTGGGTCAGTGTCTATTGCCCGGGGGCCCCAGGGCAATGGCTTGAGCTCGATCCCACCAACCAAACCATCGCTGACACTTCACACGTCTTGTTGGCACAGGGCCGCGACTTTGGGGATGTGTCACCCTTACGTGGCGTGATTCAGGGCGGCGGTACGCACACCCTTGAAATTGCCGTAACGGCTCAGTTGCTCGACGACAATGTCATATCGACATAGCACAATCGTCGCTTGGCGTCATACGGCAGCGGATCAAGCATGACACCGCGCGCGATTTGTTCTCGACAGGCCAACCACCACTGGGCTGTTAATAGTGGCGCGTGATATTGGGTGAAGACTTCACGGATTTCGGTGTCACCCAAGAGAAAAGTCGCAAACTCTTCAGGGAAAACATCGTTGGGGTGAATGGCGTACCAAGGCTCGCTGGCCATTTCTGCTTCTTCATTAGGCGCTGGTGGAATTTGACGAAACTTCATTTCTGTCATTTTTTGAATTTCATCGTAGTCATAAAAAACCACGCGCCCAAACCTTGTAACACCAAAGTTTTTATAAAGCATATCGCCTGGGAAGATATTGGCCGCAGCCAATTCCCTGATGGCATCACCATACTCTTTGATCGCGCGGTGTCGCTGAGCTTTTGTGGCATCACCAAGATAGATGTTCAGTGGCGTCATACGCCGCTCAATGTAGACGTGCTTTAAGATCAGTTGGTCATCACGTCGCTCAACTTGACTAGGCGCAACACGCTGAATTTCGGCAATGATGTCGTCCGAAAATCTGGAAAGGGGTAAGGCCACCTGCGTGTATTCCCAAGTGTCTGCCATTCGGCCAACGCGGTCATGCAATTTAACCTGTTGGTACTTTGCGCGGACTGTTTCACGTGTCATGCCGTCTTTGGTGATGTCGTCTTTGATAAGCTTGAAGACATACGGATAAGACGGCAGTGTCAAAACCAACATCACCATGCCGCGAATACCGGGTGCGGCATCAAACACGTCGTGAGAGTGCGCCAAATGCTGCAAAAAGTCACGGTAAAACAACGTCTTGCCTTGTTTTTGTAGGCCGAGCATGGTGTAGATTTCGGCTTTGGCTTTGCCCGGCAACAGGTTGCTGATGAAGTCGACGTAAGCGGCGGGCACTTCCATATCAACCAGAAAATACGCTCGTGTAAAACTGAATAAGGTACTCAGGTCGGCCTCATCGCTCAATAAGGCATCCAAAACCACTTGCCCTGCCACATTACGGACCAGTGAAACAGCAAAAGGATAGACCTTGCCTTGATTGATGAGCCGTCCGATGATGAACGCGCTTTTGGTTCGAAAAAATAAACTACCCAAAACATGTAATTGGCAGTCACTGGCCAGCCGGTGACCACTGGTTCGTTCAATTTTTTTGCCCAAAGCCGTCACGGCCGCTTGCGCCAAACGGCGCGTATCGCGGGGTAAGTCTTCAAAGCCGCAGGCCAATCCAAAATCCGCCACCATCTTGCTCAAAGACTGGCGTAATCCTTGTGACGTTGGATAGTACACGCGATACACCGGGCGCTGACTATCAAGATAATCGGTGGCCACAGCAGGACGCACAAACAAAAAATCATTGCGGAAATAATCACGATGCAGCACGCGACAAGACACAGAGTTGTAAAACGTCTCAGCACACTCGGGCTGGCGATGGTCTGTGAGCAATCCGACGAACGCTTGCCGCACTGATTGCCAAAACTGCGTTTGTTCTACGCTTAAAACCGTGTTCGAGTGGTCAAGTGGCAAGCACTGGGTTTCTTGATTCTGGCGTTGCAGCAATGGCTCTAGCCGATTTAAGCACTCCCCCACTCTCATGTCGTAATACTCGATACGTTCTTTTGAGAGCTGCTGGATGCCGTGCCAGTCACCTGACTCAAACAACGACTTGGCTCGCTGAGCACCATAGCGAAACAAAGCATAGTGTCGATCAAATCCTTGCAAAATCAAGCTGGCCACACTCAGCGGATCCAGTCGGCTTGGTTTTGGTTCGATCTTTACAGTGTCAGCACTTTGCATGGTTACCCAAACTTAAGAATGCGTTGGCGTTTGCTAGGCGGGCGATTATGATGATCAAAATCATAAGACATAACGCACGGAGTGACGAGACCACATGAACCCTTTAGAACACGAATTGACATATCCATTGGGTGATCGTTTGCCCGAACCGGGCAATAGCATCGAGGTTGCCCCTGGCGTGCACTGGCTGCGTATGCCACTGCCTTTCGCCTTGGATCACATTAACTTGTGGCTACTCAAAGATGAAATCGATGGTCAAGAAGGCTGGACGATCGTCGATTGTGGAGTCGCACGCGATGAGGTGAAAGTATTGTGGGAGTCGGTCTTTGACAACGTCCTCCAGGGCTTACCTGTCTTGCGCGTGGTGGTGACCCACATGCATCCTGACCACATTGGTCTGGCGCATTGGCTCTGCCAGCGCTGGCACGTACATCTCTACATCAGTATGACCGATTACATGACGGCAAAATTATGGTCATCCGCGGGAAAAGGCAGTGCGGCGGGTGGTGAAAGTGCCGTGCAACATTTCCAGCGTCATGGCATGCAAGATGCCGAATCGCTAGAAAAAATTCGTGCCCGTGGCAGCTACTATGTCACGCTAGTGCCTGAAGTACCCGATCAATTTGTACGCCTACGAGGTGGCGAATCTATTCGTATTAACGGCGTTGATTGGCAGCTGATTGCCGGCTATGGTCATGCGCCCGAACATCTTTCGCTGTTCTGTGCAGACAAAAAAGTGTTGATATCTGGTGACATGGTGCTGCCACGGATTTCGACCAATATCAGCGTGTTTAACCACGAACCGCTTGGCAATCCCCTGCCTGCCTACCTAGACTCCCTAGATGCTTACCGACCTCTGCCTGCTGATACGCTGGTGCTGCCTTCGCACGGCAAACCTTTTAAAGGTCTGCATGAGCGTATTGCGCAACAACACGCTCACCATAAAGAGCGCCTTGATGAAGTGCTTGAATCTTGTGATACCCCAAAAAGCACCATGGATATTGTGCCAATCATGTTCAAGCGAACGCTAGATTTGCATCAAATGACGTTTGCCATGGGTGAAGCCTTGGCACACCTTCACGCCCTATATTTCGCCGGTAAATTGCGCCGCCACATACAGGCTGATGGCGTGGTTCGATTTGATCGCACATGACACGCAGCAAAAACACCAAACTACTGCATATCGGTAGTGCACCATTTGATGAGCCGTCACAGACGGCTGGTGTTAGTTTGCCATCTATTCGCACCAGTACGGTTCGGTTTAAAAACCTAGACGCGTTAGAGCACGCCCAACGCCGGCGTGCCAGCGGCGAGCGGGTGGTGACTTATGGTATTTCAGGCCTCCAAACACATCGCGCCTTAGAAGACGTGTTTATGGCGATCGAAGACGGCACTTATTGTGTCTTAAACCCATCTGGCCTGGCATCCATCTATTTGGTGTTCATGAGCGTGCTGCGCTCTGGCGAGCACGTGCTCGTTTCAGATAACGTTTACGGCCCGGTTCGCACCATGAATGAAACGTTATTAAAACGCCTAAATATCGAAATCACGTTCTTTTCACCCTCGCAAGACGATATTGCTTCACTGATTCGACCAAACACCAAAATGATTTATGTCGAGTCGCCAGGCTCTTTGCTTATGGAAATGCTCGACATGCCAGCGCTGTCAGCCGTGGCGCGGGCACATGACTTGGTTTTAGCCACCGACAACACCTGGGGCTCCCACGTGTACCAACCACTGACACTCGGGGCCGATATCTCATTGGTGGCGGGCACCAAATACATTGGCGGGCACTCAGACTTGCTGCTCGGGGCTGTGGTCACCAATCGAGACGACCTGGCCCAAGCCCTTCATCAAACGCAATACGCCATGGGTAACGCCGTTAGTGCTGACGATGTGTGGTTGGCGCTACGCGGTGTTAAAACTTTAGCGATTCGACTGAAACAACACACGGAAAATGCTTTGGGTATTTGTGCCTATTTGGATCAACACCCCAAGGTCAGCCGCCTTTACTTTCCCCCATGGCACAAAGACCCTGGTCATGCACTTTGGCAACGCGATTGCAGCGGTGGCAATGGTCTTTTAAGTCTGAGCTTAAACGCATCAGCCAATGACGCCAAAACGTTCGTCAACCAATTAAAACTTTTTGGACTTGGGTTTTCTTGGGGAGGTTTTGAAAGCTTGGTGCAATGGGTTTCACCCAGTGCTTTGAGCAGCCACCGCTATTGGAATGAGGGTGATCGAGCCGTTGTGCGCCTGCACATTGGTCTCGAATCGGTCGAAGATCTGATTGCAGATTTGGATCAAGCGTTTGAAGCAATGACCGACAGCCGTTAAAAGGCCTTATCGCATCGCCTTTAATTAGCGGCTTTTTTCACCAAGTCATTGGCCACATCAATCATTTGTTGATAGCCACCCGCTTCTGTTGGCGAAGTTAAAAAACGACCATCAACCGCTAGCGAGGGTGTGCCCTGAATGGCGTAACCTTTGGCCAATTGGTCAGCGCGCTGAACTTTTGACTTCACGCCAAACGAATCCATCGCGGCTGCAAATTTTGTTTTGTCCACGCCTTGGCTTGCCACCCATGCCACGATGGCATCCTTGGTAAAGATACGCTTTTTCTCTTGGTGGATGGCATTAAAAACCTTAGGGTGAAGGTCCGTGCGTCCAACGGCTTGCAGCGCATAGTAAAGCTCTTGAAGGGGTTTCATGGCAGCGTTAAAAGCCACCGGCACCGCGTAAAGCACCGCGTCAGCGGGCAAGGTTTTTTTCCATTCAGCGATCATGGGCTCGACCACCGCGCAATGTGGGCAGCTATAAGAGAAAAACTCTAACACCTCAACCTTGCCTGGTTCGGTAGATTGAGGCGGATTGACATTGACATACTTGTTGGCTGATTGAGCAAAAACTGTGCTCGACAAGCTCAATACACCAACTAAAAAAACCTTGAGGGCAGACTTCAGCATATTAGGCACCTGTTGAGAGAATCGTTCCAAATACTATTGACCGTTATTGACGAATGACGTTCGCGGTTATTTTTTCTTGAGCCAACCGAGCCCGTGCTTTATTCATATCATCGAGCCGCTCATAAGGCCCCACTCGCACGCGATTAACTTGCAAGCCGTTGACTTCTGCCCGTTGAATTTGGGTCGGCAACCCCAACAAAATCATTTGCGCACGAACTGACTCGGCATCCTCTAAAACACTGAAGGCCCCAACCTGTAAGAAATACGTTTTATTGTCACCAGATGGCGCTACCGTTGTTGCCGAGGCGACCGGTGCTTTGGGTGCTGGTGGTGGTGGCAATGGCGGTACTGCTTTAGGGGTCGCTGGTAACGTTGCAATTAACTGCCCGAGCTGATCTTGTTGAACAGGTTTACCTCCCGTTGACGGGACCAGACCAACATTGGGATCGGGTGACTGCTTGGGATCCATGGGAGAGTCGGCAGCCGATCGGCTGGCTTTGTCCACAAAGGGCATGGGCGAGTTCATCACAAAATACGCAACCGCTGCCGCTGCCGACAAGCCTATCAGCAATCCTGCGATTACGCCGTAAAAAGTGCTTCCTGTCGAAGTCCGATTTTGCTTTGCCATGGCGTATGTTACATCCGTTCAGGCGCTGAAACGCCGAGCAAATTAAGACCGTTAGCCAACACTTGTCGGGTTGCGTCAGCCAAGCGTAGGCGAGCCGCTTTGAGTGCTTGATCATCAACCAAAACGCGCTCGGCGTTATACCAAGCGTGAAAGTCTGATGCACATTCGCGTAACCAGAATGCCAGTAGGTGGGGCGACAACTCGCGCGCCGCTTGGTGAATCATGGCGGGTAACTCAGCCAATCGACGTAACAGGCGCTGCTCGGTTGGCGCGCTCAGGCCTATCGCATCAGCGGCGCGCAACGTTGACTCTGGTATTGCACCCTGCAGAAGCATTGAGCAGATTCGGGCGTGGGCGTATTGCACGTAATAAACAGGGTTCTCTTCACTTTGCGAGCGGGCCAGATCGACATCAAAAACAAACTCGGTGTCTGCGCGTCGTTGTATTAAGAAAAACCGAACGGCGTCTCGCCCGACCCAATCAATCAAATCTCGCATAGTGACGTAACTACCCGCACGCTTTGAAAGTTTGACTTCTTTACCATCACGCATCACTTTGACCATTTTGTGCAAAATGTATGACGGGTAATCTTTGGGTATATCTAAATTCAAGGCTTGCAAACCAGCTCTCACGCGAGCGACTGTGCCGTGATGGTCGCTGCCTTGAATATTGATCGCATTTTGAAAGCCACGCTCCCACTTGTTGAGGTGATAGGCCACATCAGGCACAAAATAGGTATATCCACCGTCTTGCTTGCGCATGACACGGTCTTTGTCATCGCCCGTATCGAGCGCTGTTGTTCTCAGCCAAAGTGCCCCTTCATGCTCATAGGTGTGGCCACTGTCGTTGAGTTGTTGAACGGTATTTTTAACTTGGCCTGAACTGTAGAGCGAGCTTTCGAGAAAATACTGATCAAACGACAATCCAAAAGCTTGCAAATCTAGGTCCTGCTCACGGCGTAAATAAGCCACCGCGAATTGACGAATCGCCTCTAAGTTTGTGGTGTCACCTTTGCCGGTGACAGCTTGACCGTCGCTCGCCTGAACAGTCAGCCCAGCAAGGTAGTCACGGGCGATATCAAGAATGTAGTCGCCGCGATAGCCATCGGCTGGGTAATCTGGGCTTTCCGGTGCGATGCCTTTGGCGCGGGCTTGCACACTAATAGCTAAATTATCAATTTGATTACCTGCGTCGTTGTAATAAAACTCCCGACTAACCGCATAACCATCAGCGGTAAACAGACGACAAAGGGCGTCACCCAACGCGGCTTGCCGAGCATGGCCAACATGCAAAGGACCCGTTGGATTAGCAGAAACAAATTCGACCAGTACTTTGGTTTTGGTGGTCGGTTGTGAACCGAATTGACTACCAAGTGTTGCCACTTGGTCAAGCACCGCCATCAGCGCTGTTTGCGAGAGCCGAAAATTAATAAACCCCGGTCCAGCCACCTCTGCCGATTCAATTAACGTTTTCGCTTGTGGATCAGCCATCACAAACTCAATAATCAATTGCGCCAACTCTCTTGGCGCGCGTGCAATGGGTTTGGCGAGTTGCATGGCCAAATTACTGGCAATGTCGCCATGAGCCGCCACTTTGGGGCGCTCAAGGGTCAACGCCGGTTCAGCATCTGGGGCTAAGGCTTGAGCGGCCCGCTTTAAAGCGGCTAATAACTGACTAGATTGCTCGGGGAGCATGGGGTCTGCCAAGAAAAATAAAAGAAAATAATGATAGCCTGTTTCTATTTGCTACTGCTTACGTGCAGGGATAGAAATAACGCTGCTAATACTGCCCTAACACTACCGGAGAATTAAAATGCTTGTCACCTTCACCAGTAATGTTGATGCCGACGTGCTCATGATGGGCGAACATGCTGAACTTGTGTTGCGCGTGGCTGGCAAAGATGTCGCCCATGGCGTGCCTGAGCGCGGTGTGTTTTCTTACGAACAGCTCGACGACAGTATCAGCCGAATAGAAGCTGCGGTTGCTGCTGAACCACCGCCTGAAGAAGACATTGACAACGATCATGATCACGAAAAACCGAAAGCGATTGTTGTTTTGCTGGCTCAGCGAGTTTACCCTTTACTCGCCATGCTTAAAAAAGCCCGCAGCGCCAAAACCAGCGTGATGTGGGAAACCAGTTCCGGCTGGTAGCAAACAAACCTAGGGTTTAGGGTGTGAGCCCGTTTGCTGTGGCCTTTTGGGCCGTCTTTGGTTGCGACTTGCGCAACCAAAGACGGCATACGTCGGCTTATCAAATGTCTATATTTGCCGCTTGTAGGGCATGCGTTTCGATAAACTCGCGTCTGGGTTCAACGTGGTCACCCATCAGCGTTGTGAATATCGCATCCGCACCAATCGCATCCTCAATCTGAACTCTAAGTAAGCGGCGTACTGCTGGGTTCATGGTTGTTTCCCAAAGCTGCGCGGGATTCATTTCGCCCAAGCCTTTATAGCGCTGCTTGGTCACGCCGCGTTCTGCCTCGCTGCGCAACCACGTCATCACATCACCAAAGTCTTTAACGGCTGCTTCTTTTCGCTTTTCGCCTTCACCCCGAGCAATAATCGCGCCAGGACCAATCAAATCCTTAAAAGTTTCGCTGCTCTTGCGCAAAATCTCATAATCCGAGCCATTGGCAAAGTCTTCATCAAAATGGCTGGCACGCATGTTGCCATGGTGTTTACGCAAAACCACCAAACGTCGCTTTTCCGTCTCTTCGTTGTATTCCGCGTTAACTTCAACGCTACCGGGTAGCATTGGGTCATCGAGTTTTTCAAATAACGCGCGGGCACTGGCTTGCGCCGCATCCTCTGACGAAAGGTTCAACGGGATCCCTTGAACAAAGGCATGAAGTGCGCCGTGGTCTTTAAAACGAGTCAATCGACTGACCACGGCTTCAGCCAATGCAAATTGCCGAGCCAACTCACTGATGGCATCTGTTTGGATAGGTTCTGCATTTTCTCGCGGTACGAGCACCGCTTCTTTTAAAGCCAAACCAAGCATGAACTGTGTTTCTTCGTGTTCATCTTTCAAATAACGTTCTTCTTTGCCAGCCTTCACTTTGTAAAGCGGTGGTTGCGCAATGTAAATGTGTCCATGCTCAACCAACTGTGGCATTTGGCGATATAACAACGTGAGTAACAACGTTCGAATATGAGCACCATCGACATCCGCATCGGTCATGATGATGATGCGGTGATAGCGCAGTTTTTCCAAATTAAAATCGGGTCCGATGCTGGTGCCTAACGCAGTGATTAAGGTGGCAATTTGTTCACTTGCAACCAGCCGATCGAAACGGGCTTTTTCAACATTGAGCACTTTACCGCGCAGAGGAAGTATGGCCTGGAACTTACGATCACGACCTTGTTTGGCTGAGCCACCGGCCGAGTCTCCCTCAACGATGTAGAGCTCGCACAATGCTGGATCTTTTTCTTGGCAGTCCGCCAATTTGCCGGGCAGTCCCGCACCTTCTAGAATACTTTTACGGCGTGTCATTTCCCGCGCACGTCTGGCGGCTTCGCGAGCTCTGGCAGCCTCGACGACCTTACCGCAAACGGCTTTGGCGTCAACGGGGTTTTCTAATAACCATGTTTCAAGTGAGCGGGCAACAGCATCTTCTACGGCTGGACGCACTTCGCTAGAGACCAATTTGTCTTTGGTTTGGCTACTGAATTTCGGCTCAGGTACTTTGACTGACAAGACGCAAGACAACCCTTCGCGCATATCATCGCCGGTGGTTTCGACTTTTGCCTTCTTGCTGATTTCATTGTCTGCAATGTACTTATTAATTACCCGGGTCATTGCCGCGCGCAGGCCCGTTAAGTGAGTACCGCCATCGCGCTGAGGAATGTTGTTGGTAAAACACAGCACTTGTTCACTGTAACCATCGTTCCATTGCATCGCAATTTCCACGCCCACGTTTGTGCCACCCACATCTGATTCGGTCGCAACAGCAAATGGGTTGGGGTGTAACGGTGTCTTAGTGCGATTGATGTACTCGACAAAACCCCTGACACCACCGGCAAACGCAAAGTTTTCCTCTTTGCCGTCACGCTGGTCTATTAACCTGATCTTAACGCCGTTGTTGAGGAACGATAATTCGCGTAAACGCTTGGACAGAATGTCGTAGTGGTACTCAACATTAGAAAAAATATCTGTGTCTGCGAGAAAGTGCACTTCTGTGCCCCGACGTTCTGTCTTGCCAGTAACACTCAAGGGCGACAATCTCTCGCCGTGGGCAAACTCCATTTGATGGACCTCACCGTTACGGCGAATCGTCAACTTTAACCAACTCGACAAGGCATTCACACATGACACACCGACACCGTGCAATCCGCCTGACACTTTGTATGAGTTTTGGTCAAACTTACCACCTGCGTGTAATTCCGTTAGGACAATCTCTGCGGCGCTGCGCTCAAATTCATCGTCCTTGTGGATATCGGTCGGAATACCACGACCATTATCTGTAACAGAAATCGAGTTATCCGCGTGAATGGTAACCACGATGTCATCACAATGCCCAGCCAATGCCTCATCGATGGCGTTGTCCACCACCTCAAACACCATGTGATGTAAGCCCGTTCCGTCAGAGGTGTCGCCAATGTACATGCCCGGGCGCTTTCGTACCGCCTCCAAACCTTTAAGCATCCTAATGGAGTCGGCACCGTAATTACCTTGGTCGGGCTGTGTCATTGATTTTCCTTCGTTGGGTGTTGCTCGGATTTCTGACATTTTTAAATCCGCATGGGCATAACGACGTACTGAAATGAATCATCGTCAGGCAAAGTAAGTAGTGCTGAAGCATTGGCGTCTGGCATGACTGACCATCTCACCGTTTCTTCTTTTAAGCTTGATAGGAAATCCAACAAATAACTGACATTGAAACCAACATCAAGCGCCTCTGCGTTGTAGTTAATATCAATTTCTTCGAGCGCTTCCTCTTGCTCGGCGTTGGTAGAAGAGGCGATCAATGCGTTTGCACCTATTTGAAAGCGCACACTTCTAAGTTTGTCAGTCGTCAAGATCGCTGCGCGCTGCAAGCTACCAAGCAAAGCCTCACGACTGACATCAAAATGGCGGGTGTAGTTCGTTGGTATGACTCGCTTATAGTCAGGAAACTTCCCTTCAACGAGCTTAGAAATCAGTTCGACCTCACCAAAGCAAAAACGGATCTGTCCTGTACCGACCTCTATGACCACAGGCTCATCAGAATCTGAGAGCAATCTCTGCATTTCGAGCACGGTTTTGCGAGGCACAATCACTTCAGTCGATTCATTGTTTGTGTCGACCACACTCTGGCAATGCGCCAGACGGTGGCCATCAGTGGCTACTGCCCGCAACGTGCCTGGCTCAAAAACAAGTAGTGTTCCGTTTAAATAGTAGCGAATATCTTGTTGGGCCATGGCAAAGTGCGTCATGGCAAACAAATGTTTTAGTGCTTTTTGAGTCATGGTCACAGACTCGGCGATTGTCTCGGGTACAGAAAGCGCAGGAAAATCACCAGCACTTAATGTCTGCAATGCAAAACGGCTCTTGCCTGCTTGAACTGTCAGTTTATTGGTTGTTTGAGAGATCGTTACTTCACCGGTATCAGGCAATGCACGCAAAATGTCTAAAAGCTTGCGTGCCGCAACCGTCACTGCCGTATCACCCGTACCAACACCAAAGTTTGTGGCCGTGGTGATCTGTACTTCGAGATCAGTGGCAATAAAAGAAACTTTTGATCCTTCTTTTTTAAGCAAGATGTTTGCCAATATTGGCAAGGTATGTCGCCGCTCAACGATACCAGCGACTGTTGTCAATGGTTTAAGCAATGTGTCACGGGGTGCTTTTATCAGTTGCATCGACTATCCCTTTAATGTTTGTTCAAGCACGTGAAGCGTATGGTTTAAATCCGCTTGCTTGCCTCTTAAGTCACTAATTTTGCGGACGGCGTGCAAAACCGTCGTATGGTCTCTTCCGCCAAACAGATCACCAATGTCTGGCAAGCTTTTGTGTGTGAGTTCTTTAGCCAAATACATGGCCACTTGTCTAGGCATTGCTATATTCGCAGGCCGACGTTTCGAGTACATGTCAGCCACTTTGATTTTGTAGAAGTCGGCGACTGTCTTTTGAATGTTTTCGACGGTGATTTGCCCTGTCGAGACAGACAATAGATCCTTAAGTGCCTCACGGCAAAACTCAACCGTTAGTTCTCTCGTGCCATGAAAGCGCAAATAAGCCAAAACTTTGTGTAACGCACCTTCTAACTCTCGAACATTGCTGCGTAAATGCTTAGCAATAAAAAAAGCGACCTCTTCTGGCATTTCAACGCCTTCAACGTCGGCTTTACGAAGCAAAATGGCGACTCGCATTTCAAGTTCTGGCGGCTCAATGGCAACCGTTAGACCAGAATCGAATCGGGAAATCAGTCGCTCATCAATTCCTGATAACTCTTTTGGGTAAGTGTCACTGGTAATGATGATTTGCTTGCGCTGGGCCACCATGGCTTCAAAAGCGTAGAAAAACTCTTCTTGAGTCCTGCTTTTACCGGAAAAAAACTGAATGTCATCTATCAACAGCAAATCTAGGGAATGGTAATACCTTTTGAAATCATCAAATGCTTTGCGTTGGTAAGCCTTAACCACATCTGAAACGTATTGATCTGCATGTACGTACCGCACCCGTGCTTGTGATCGCGTGGCGATCACGGCATTACCAATGGCATGAATGAGATGGGTTTTACCCAGACCAACCCCACCATAAAGAAACAGCGGGTTATATGAGGTTCCAGGGTTTTCTGACACTTGCAGTGCCGCTGCACGAGCCAATTGATTGGCTTTACCCGTTACAAAATTGTCGAACGACAAATTATCGTTCAATCGCGAGTGGTCATTAGATAAGGTTGTCGCCGCTGGGGTAACGCCAAAGAGTTGGGCGGTTGTTGGTTTTTGTTGAACCACCGGTGGTTGTTCGACCGAGCGATCCGTTGCAATGGTTGGTGCACTTGGCTGACTTATATTTTGATTGATGTTTGCGGCGAGTTCTAAAATAACCACGGTTTTTTGACCAAACCAAGTTTGCGCAATTTGTTCAATTCTGTCAGCAAAGTTTTTCTTCACCCAGTCCAGTTTGAAACGGTTGGGTGCAGACAGGCGCAAATGACCAGTTGATGCGTCGTATCCAACGGGCATCAAAGGCCTTATCCAAGCGTTAACTTGTTGAGGGGGTAATTCCTGCTCTAACTGCGTTAGGCAGGATTGCCAAAATTCATCCATATCGACCGATCTTGTAAACCCTGATTTTACATTGGCTGAGGACGTGTTTGACGTTACATTACGCTTTTATATCTATGTTGTTTGACTTACGGCTTCTTTTTTGATGAAATAGAGGGCTTTCCCGAATTATTCTGGGTTCATAAAATGAAACGTACCTACCAACCATCAGTCACTCGTCGCAAACGTACCCACGGTTTTCGTGTTCGCATGAAAACCCGCGGGGGTCGTGCCGTCATTAACGCTCGCCGTGCGAAGGGTCGCAAACGCTTGGCTGTCTAAGACTGGCTTAGCCGCGCGTTTTTTGTATTAGTCGGCGCGCGATGAATAACCAAGACTCGTCATGCCAGAGCTAAATGCCAAATTTGGACCATCGGCGCGATTAACAGACTCCGCCGAGTTCGGCCTCGTTCTAAAGACCAAACCCATCGCGCGTGGGCAGCATATTTTCGTGCATTTTTCACCCAATACGGCTTCACCAGCCCGATTAGGTGTCATTGTTCCTAAGCGATTGCTTCGTCTTGCAACGGCTAGAAACGCAGTCAAACGCGTGTTTAGAGAGGCTTTTCGTCAGCAGCGTTGCGGTCTCATACACGGGCATTTCGTCATTCGTCTGCTTAGATCGCCCAAGTACGCCTCCTTACCCGAGCTTAAAACAATGCTACGAGGTGAAACCGATCAATTAATTGGTTTACTAGATTGTCGCTATCGACAAAAAACGTCATTATGAAGTGGGTTTTGATCAAGACGGTCCGTTTTTATCAGTTTTTCCTTAGTCCTTGGATGGGCAATAACTGCCGTTTCTCACCAACCTGCTCGAACTACGCCATTGAGGCCATCAATGAGTGGGGCAGCTTTAAGGGTAGCTGGCTGGCTGTACGTCGCGTATTTCGGTGTCACCCATGGGCTGTCGGCGGTGAGGATCCTGTTCCTGCAAAACACTTTCACAAACACAAGTCCTGATTGACGGTAAACTCCGAGGCTTGATTGTTTTTACCCTTAGATTAGGTACAGATGGATATCCGCCGCACGATTCTTTTGATGATTTTTGCGTTTTCACTCTTGTTGCTCTGGAACAACTGGCAACTGCATCAAGGTGGAACGTCGCTTTTTGGCCCATCAGTCACCACACCCGCTGGCGATCGATCGCAGCCCTTGAATGGTTCGCGAGAACCTTCTGGACCATCTGCTGTTCCCGCCGCCGTTAGTGCGCCCTCGAGCGATGGTGCCATGCCAATTGCCCCTCCAGCCATTGCGCCAGCATCTCAAACCGTGGAAATCACAACGGATGTTTATCGTTTGGTATTCGATTTAAATGGTGCGCAGCTCATAAGAGCAGAGTTGCTTAAGTTTCCAAGTAAAAATGATCCTTCTCAACCAGCCGTTCTTTTACAGCAAGATGCTGAAGGCACTTATGTTGTGCAAACGGGTATTGTTGGTGCGCCAGAAGGCAAGAATTACCCCACACACTTAACACCATTTAAGCTTGTTTCATCCGAAACAACCATGACCGGTGAGACGCTACCTATTCAATTCATTAGTGAGTCTGACGGCGTGCGTGTCACGAAAACGTTTAACTTTCGTCGCGACTCTTACGCAATAGAAGTTATACACAACGTGCAGAACATGACGGACCAAATGATCAGTCCGTCTCTTTATCTTCAGATGACTCGTGATAGCGAAGATCCTAAAGACACATCTAGCTTCTACCATACGTTCACTGGTCCCGCCATTTACTCTGAAGAGGGCAAGTTTCAAAAAGTATCCTTTTCTGATATTGGCGATCGAAAAGGGGAATACGTCAAATCAGCTGATAATGGTTGGTTTGCCATGATTCAACATTATTTTGTTTCTGCTTGGGTTCCGCCACAAGGTGCCGTGCGGACGTACGACATGGCAGCAGTTGGTGTTGAACTGTTTGCGGTTAGAAGTATTGAGGCTGTCGGCCAGCTAATGCCCCAGGCCTCTGTTGAAATTAAATCGACCCTTTGGGTTGGGCCACAAGATCAAAACGCTTTAGAAGCCATTGCCCCAGGATTGGACTTGGTCGTTGATTACGGGTGGCTAACTATCATTGCCAAGCCTCTTTTTGGATTGATGACTTGGTTGCACACGTATATTGGCAATTGGGGTTGGACAATTGTTGTGTTGACTATCATCATCAAACTTGTTTTCTATCCATTGTCGGCGGCCAGTTATCGTTCAATGGCTAAAATGAAACAAGTGGCGCCACGTTTGAAAGCTTTGAAAGAAAAGTTTGGTGATGACCGGCAAAAAATGAACACCGCCATGATGGAGATGTACCGTACTGAAAAAATCAATCCTCTTGGGGGATGTCTGCCTGTTGTTGTTCAGATACCGGTTTTTATCTCATTGTATTGGGTATTGCTCGCCAGCGTAGAAATGCGCGGGGCTCCATGGGTTTTATGGGTTGACGATTTGTCTGCACGCGATCCATTGTTCTTGTTGCCCGCCATCATGATGGCAACGATGTTCTTGCAAATTAAACTAAATCCAACACCACCCGATCCCATGCAAGCGAAGGTCATGATGTTAATGCCACTCGTATTTGGTGGCATGATGTTTTTCTTTCCCGCAGGATTGGTTTTGTATTGGTGTGTTAACAACATTATTTCGATTGCCCAGCAGTGGTACATAACCAAAAAAATGGCCAAAGTCGCCGCTGAACCACACCGCTAATGCTCCCTTATGACACTGCGCCCATTGCTGCAATAGCGACTGCACCCGGGCGCGGTGGCATCGGTGTTATAAGAATATCTGGTCAAAATCTTTCCTCTTTGGCCTTGTCGCTTCTTAAAATAAAGCCAACACCGCGCCATGCTCACTACCTTCCGTTTACAGACGAAACTGGCGAATTGATTGATAGTGGTATTGCCATTTTTTTTAATGCACCCAACTCCTATACAGGTGAAGACGTACTAGAACTCCAGGGCCATGGTGGAACAGCAGTTATGCAGGCCCTCCTTAGCAATGTCATCAAACGAGGCAAAGAGATTGGTTTGCGGCTGGCTGAGCCTGGAGAGTTTTCGCTTAGGGCCTTTATAAATAACAAAATTGATCTGGTTCAAGCAGAGGCCGTCGCCGATCTTATCAATGCGAGTTCGGCTGAGGCAGCCCACGCAGCCGCTTTATCTCTAAGTGGGCATTTTTCTACTGAAATCAATGCGTTAGCTGATGAAATTGTTGCTCTGCGGACATTGGTTGAAGCAACGTTAGACTTTCCTGAAGAAGAAATAGAGTTCATCGAAAAGCATCAAGTCAAACCGCGTATCGGTTTTCTTGTTCAAAAATTTGAATCGCTCTTATCAACAACAAAAAGAAGCGTTTACTTGTCTGAGGGCTTACGCGTTGTACTTGCCGGTGAACCTAACGTTGGTAAATCGAGTTTGATGAATGCCTTGTTCGATGAAAATATTGCTATCGTTAGCGATATAGCGGGAACAACTCGTGACAGCATCAAGGGTCATCTTCAGTTAGACGGCATACCAATTACGGTTACTGATACTGCAGGATTGCGATTTACAAACGATGAGATAGAAAAATTAGGCATCGAACGCACATTGGTCGCTATTGAGTCAAGCAACGTCATCCTCGATATTGTAGACATTCGTCAACCAGCGTCTATATTAAAAAGTTTTTCATCGTCAATTTTATTGACTAACAAAAATATCATTACTGTTTTCAACAAAATCGATTTGTTAGAAACGAACGTTGATCATTCCTCAACAAATATCGGCGTCAACGTATCTGCAGTCACCGGAGAGGGTTTGTCTGAGCTTAGAAAGGCCATTCTCAAACTGATCGGTCGGCAGCTTGGTGAAAGGTCTCCGTGGCTAGCCAGAAAGCGTCATGTTCTTGCCATCGAACAAGGGCTTGATCATCTTCATCAAGCGTATTTTTTTGCATGTGAAGACGACAGAGCTTTAGACCTTCTTGCTGAAGAACTTCGTCTTTGTCACGATCAAATAGGCACGATTACTGGGCATATGAACGCTGATGTATTGCTTGGGCACATTTTTTCTAGTTTTTGCATAGGCAAGTAACGGTTAGTGTTGTGTTTTAAGCTGTTAATAAGCTTGTTGAAAAGCAGTTCATCAAATGAGGATAGGTCTCTGTTTGGTCTATTTTGTAATAGTTGTTCATGAAAACCCACTGATCTAAACATAACTTATCAACAAGTTTTTTTGGTTTTAAGTTATTGTTTAAGTTGGATATTTTTAACTTTAACCACTTATCCACAAGGTGTATTACCCATTACTATCTTTATATATAAAAGAAAAACAACAAAGGTAAGAACGCATAAAGAGTTCACTTACATAAAAACAATGTATTGGGTATAGATATCTTTTCATGGTCATTTCATTATTTGTTCGACGATTGTTTGGCGCATGTGCAGCTGTAGCTGGTGCACAACTGGCAATGTTATTAAACATTCCTTTGCCTTGGTTGCTTGGACCATTGTTTGTTATTGCTGCACTACGTTTAAACGCCGCGCCAGTGGCCTGTGCCAATTCGCTGCGAAGCGCAGGACAATGGGCTATTGGCACTTCGCTAGGGTTGTACTTCACACCGTATATTCTGGAACTCGTTATTGAACACTGGGACGTTGTGCTAATCGGTATTTTTATTCCCCTACTATTAAGCTCTTTTGGTACATGGGTTCATTGGCGGATTGGTAAGTCGAGTCTAAAAACGGCATGGTTTTCTTCCGCAATCGGTGGCTCAGGTGAAATGAGCCAGTTAGCAGAAAGATATGGTGGTCGTGTGGATCTTGTTGCAAGCGCTCATAGCTTGCGAATTTTGGCAGTCGTTATCATTATTCCCTTCGGTTACCAATATTTTGGTCTATCTGGGATTGATAATACTCATTTGTATAAGGCGAATGTTGATTTGCCGAATCTTGCACTATTAGCTGTTTTTACAGTATTAGCAGGTATCCTATCTCAGCGGCAGGGCTTACCGAACGCCTGGGTTTTAGGGCCTTTGCTGATTTCCACTTTAATGACATTAATTGGTTTTGCAAATACCACTATGCCACCAGAAGTCATTAATATTGGTCAACTTTTAATTGGCTGGTCACTGGGTGATCGCTACAGACCCGCATTTTTCAAAGCAGCGCCTAGATTTCTTTTTGCCACACTTATTTTTACGTTGGGAAGTTTGGCAATTGTTATGGTTATAGGAGTCGTTATTTCGACCAGAAGTGATTTACCATTACCGACAATTTGGCTTGGCCTAGCACCTGGTGGTCTTGCTGAAATGGCTATAACGGCTAAGGTTTTAATGCTTGGTGTTCCTATGGTCACAGCCTTGCAAGTGACCAGAATGGTGTTTGTTGTTATGGTTACAGGATGGCTCTACAATCATATTATTGAGCCTATAGAAAAAAAATTACCGGCCCAGCCCGATTAAATTTGTTAACACCGCGGTTAAAGGTGTTTCGATCATTTTGATTGTTTCACGTGAAACAATCTTATTGATGGGTGTGTCTTACTATCATTGATAGTTAGGAAAAAAATGTCTGCTGATTTTGAATTTGATGTAATTGTTATTGGAGGGGGCCATGCTGGAACAGAGGCATCATTGGCTTCAGCGCGTCGTGGTGCTAAGACCCTTTTGTTAACACAAAACATTGACACGCTTGGCCAAATGTCGTGCAACCCATCAATCGGTGGTATCGGAAAAGGCCATCTCGTTCGCGAAATAGATGCCCTTGGTGGCGCCATGGCATTGGCAACAGATCAAGCGGGGATTCAGTTTAGGTTATTAAACAGTTCAAAAGGACCCGCTGTACGCGCAACACGCGCTCAAGCGGATCGGGTACTTTACAGAAATGCCATCAGAAATATTTTAGAAAACCAAGAAAACCTACATCTTTTTCAACAATCCGTTGATGACTTGTTAATGGAAAGCAATAAAGTTGTTGGTGTTAAAACACAACAGGGGTTTGTCTTCAAAGCACGTGCTGTTGTATTGACAGCAGGTACTTTTTTAAACGGACTTATTCACGTCGGATTACAACACCACTCTGGTGGCCGAGCCGGAGAGGCACCATCGATATCTCTGGCTAGCCGGTTGAAGGAACTTGCTTTACCGCAAGGCCGATTAAAAACAGGAACACCACCAAGGATAGATTGCAGATCAATTAATTTTTCTCATTTACAAGAACAACCAGGCGACAGTGATCCGGTGCCAGTGTTTTCGTTTATGGGTACAGTTGAAATGCATCCAAAACAAGTGTCTTGTTGGATAACGCATACCAACGAAAAGACACATGACATCATTCGTAATGGTTTAGACAGATCGCCAATGTATAGTGGCATTATTGAAGGTGTTGGACCCAGATACTGTCCGTCGATCGAAGACAAGGTTCAGCGATTTAAAGACAAGCTAAGCCATCAAGTATTTCTAGAGCCCGAAGGCCTTAATAGCAATGAAATCTATCCCAATGGTATATCAACAAGTCTTCCTTATGATGTTCAACTTGACATGATTCACTCCATTGTCGGCTTGGAAAAAGCGAATATTATTCGACCGGGTTACGCAATCGAGTATGATTTTTTTGATCCCAAAGAACTCAAACCAACGCTCGAAACTAAATCAATACGAAATCTGTTTTTCGCTGGTCAAATCAATGGAACAACAGGTTATGAAGAAGCAGCAGCTCAAGGTCTTGTTGCCGGAGCCAATGCGGCCGGTTTTTCACGTGAAACAGAACTATTCATTCCGACCCGAGAACAGTCTTATATGGGAGTCATGATTGATGATTTGGTGACAAGCGGCGTTACAGAGCCCTATCGTATGTTTACATCGCGGGCAGAATATCGCTTGAGTTTAAGAGAAGACAATGCTGATTGGCGCTTAACAGAGCAAGGCTATCGCATGGGTTTGGTCTGTGAAAAAAGACTAAAAGTTTTCGAGAAAAAACAAAAAGTTGTCAATGAAGAAGTTCAAAGATTAAAAAAGACTTGGCTTCAGCCAGAAAAAATTTGTCCAAAAGCAACCGAGAGTCTTTTTAAAAGGCCGCTAGAAAGAGAGTATTCTTTGGCAGACCTATTAAAGAGACCTGGCGTTACATATGATGCACTGATGGACATCATGCCTGACCTTGTTTCACGTGAAACAAAGGCGTCTTT
>ERZ887851.199-NODE-199-length-60191-cov-9.618016_pt1 | contig 60191 bp, 29 predicted proteins | sample MGYA00521100_ERZ887851 | MGnify/ENA primary metagenome ERZ887851 (study PRJEB32303, sample SAMEA104408602) | aquatic metagenome | biome: Brackish water; feature: Pelagic; material: water | place: Baltic Sea | collected 2014-06-06T16:11:00 | depth 11,444 m ... | reverse complement strand
ATCAGATTATCATTATGTAAACAGAAATTATACTCTTCCTTATGAATTTATAGCAGGTGAAGTCGTACTTTAATCTGTAAATTTTATGAGCATTATATCATTGTATAAAGACTATTATCAAAAGAGCACGTTATTTCTATACCCTGCTCTTAAGATCCGTAAAGGTTCAAGTGTTACTCCTGTCAAGACTTATCTTGCTTGGAATGATACCTATACAACCGAGGATAAAAAACTGGTATGTGTGTACTATCTACGTGATGATAATGAGTTCACTGTCTTTGAAAGAGACCATCTCTTGGGGAATAAATTGTTTGAAAGATTTATGCCCCTTGAAGATGACAAAGGAGCTTATGTGTTTGACATGTCTTCATTAGGAGACACGTATGACAATATCGTCAATGGAAAGTACTCTAAGATCCATCCACAGTTTAAGGTGTCTATAATGGCATTCTTTAGTAGTAACAGAGGACATACAGCATATATTGAAAGCTACTTGTATCCTAACAAGTTCTTCAATCTATACTCTAAGTTACTTTGTTATGAAGAAAAGGATGAACCTGCTATGCTTGATTTGTTAATCAGTGTAGGAGAGCTATGTTCACCACCTGCAATGGAGAAAGAAACAATTACCATAAAGCCAAAGGCTTTGAATTTAATACTGGATTGCGTAAGTTTGTCCAATAATCTATAAAACATTTATGAAAAAACCAACACCATCAAACATGTTGTTAATCACAACATTTTGGCAAGACTATGAGACATTCAAGTTGATGCCAATCACAGATGATTGCCCATTTATTGAAGTGATTTATGAAAGACATACAGAGATGATGATCGTTCTAAACAAACACTTCAAGGATAACTTCCATATGGTTCCTAAGTTGACTGATACAGGAGACGCAGAACATATGAAACCAAATCAACCACAAAGAAATAATGGTAAAGGTTTCAAGGAGAAGAGAGAAAAACTTCAAACTTATACGGAGTACTTCATGATTGATAAAGATGAGCAAGCAGCATTCATTGCTATGTTTGCCGTTAATCATGAGGAGTTTGATTTTGAAAAGTTTAGAACACCACCAGCTGAGCAAGGTGCTCCGATGATGCAGGTTGAAAAACCTGGTCTAGTTAATAAGGATGGTCAACCAGTGAAAGCTGCTCAGAAACTAGCACCAAAGACAACAGCTAAAAAACCTACTCCTAAGAAAAAGCGTAAACCATAATACAACTATAAACTCAGAACAAGGAGGGTATAACAGCTCTCCTTTTTTTGGCTAAAACAATTTCAGATGGAGTATACAAGTACAGGTATTGTTATAAACATTCCTAATAAGGGCTTTCATGTAGTTGGATTAAATGTTCTTAAACTAGGCGATGATTTATATCCAGAACTAATAGATATTTTAGTACTACATCAATTAATATATCGCATTCCCAAGACAGAAAAGTATGAGGAAGAACAGATTGTAGATTTTATACCAAGTAAGAACAAAAAGTATTGTAAAATATTAAAAATCAGATAATATGAACCACTGGGTAATGGATTATGAAACATTGAAGACTTGCTTTGTAGGCGTATTTACACACTACAAAAATTCTGATATGACAAAAGTGTTTGCCGTATGCAAATATAAAAATGACATTGAAGAATTTTTAGATTTCCTTAAAGACAACATACGTCATGGGGAATGGCATATATCATTCAATGGTCTCAATTTTGATGCACAGATAACCCAGTTCATTCTGGTTAATGCTGATCATTTAAGAGCAATGGATCCTGAAGTTATCGCACTGAGGATTTATGAAAAGGCCCAAGACTGTATTGACAGAAGTAACAGGAAGGACTTTCAAGAGTGGAAAGAAAAAGAGATTCCAATCAAACAGATTGATGTATTCAAACTCAATCACTGGGACAACCCTGCTAAGAGAAGTTCTCTTAAATGGATTCAGTACAGTATGGATTGGGATAATGTCCAAGACATGCCACTCCATCACAACCACGAGATCCAATCGCCATCAGAACTAGACAGTATTATTTCCTATTGTATTAATGATGTCCTGTCTACCATGAAGATAATGGAGCTCTCCCAATCTCAAATCAAATTACGTAAAACGCTGACGGATACATATGGTATTAATTTATATAGTGCCTCTGAACCACGTATTGCCAAAGAACTCTTCCTACATTTCTTACAGGAATCAACTGGTATAAGAAAGTGGGACCTGAAAAAAGGTAGAACCTACAGAGGTATAATCACTGTTAAGGATATCATACTTCCATCTATCAAATTTACCACACCAAAATTTCAAGCATTACTCAAGCAATTCAATGAGCTTATCATTAATCCAAATGAAACTAAGAACGCATTCCATGCAGAACTTAATTACCGTGGAGTAAACACTCACTTCGGATTAGGGGGAGTTCATGGTGCCAAGTCCCCTGATGTATATACAGCAGAGGAAGGTATGACTATTATGTCCTCGGATGTAACAAGCTTCTATCCTAACTTAGCTATTCGGAATAAGTGGGCACCAGCTCATATACCTAAAGAAGCATTCTGTTCCAGGTATGAATGGTTCTTTGACGAGAGACGCAAGATTCCTAAGTCAAATCCATTAAACTATGTGTACAAGATTATACTTAACTCAACGTATGGGTTAAGTAATGATGTCGATAGTTTCCTGTATGATCCAGAATTTACAATGAAGATTACAATCAACGGACAGTTATCGCTAATGGTTCTATATGAAATGTTAGCAGAAACTATTCCGGGCTGTATACCGTTAATGCAAAACACAGATGGTGTAGAAATCATCATACCAATCAAGTACAAAGAGAAGTATCTTGAGGTATGTGCTGAATGGGAAAAGATTATGGATCTGGAATTGGAGCATGATGAATATCAAAAGCTAATCCTAGCTGATGTAAATAACTACATAGCTGTTCACAAGTGGAAAGAGATTCCAATGGATAAATATGAAGATCTCAAGGAAAACCCTCACAATGCATTGAAGATTGAAAAAGGTATAGCATATTTTGCTAAGACCAAATGCAAGGGAAGATTTGAGTTTCAGGACCTCGCTCTACATAAGAACAAGAGTAGACTTGTGATACGTAAAGCTATCTTCCATCATTTCGTCAACGGAGTGGATCCGGAAGAATACTTGGACAATAACAGAAATATATTTGATTACTGCAGTGGAGCTAAGAGTCGTGGAAGTTGGAGATTCCATGAAGTACAAATAATAGCAGGTGATGTTTATCGTACACCCTTACAGAAAACATTGAGGTACTATATCTCAACCAAAGGTTCCAAGATAATCAAAGTAAACACAGAAGACCAACGCGAGATCCAAACTGACTCTGGCAGGTGGTTGCAGCATGTGTATAACACACATGAAGAAACAAAGTGGGAAGACTATGGAATTAATAAACAATTCTATCTGAACGCTATCAATAAAGAGTTGAAGAATATTACACCTTATAATTTTGACAATCAAACGTCACTAAATTTTTAATTATGTCAAAGACAAATAAATCAATTACAGAGCAAGAATTATTACAAGTTCCGTTACCGGAACAAACAGAAACTTATACAGTAATCTCTCATGAGTTTGCTATTAATAAAGTTAGAGCAGCCCTTGCATTAGCAGGGTTTGAAGTAGTCGGTGAGACGTACAGAGCAAACAGTGATGGTACTGTTGCCAGAGGAGTATATCATATTGAACAAGGAGATGATCCTGAAATGCAGATGATGTTCAGTTGGGTAAACTCATATGACAAATCCACAAAATTTCAGTGTGGTGTTGGAGCTGTTAGTACAACTAATGGATCCTATATGCTTACTAAGGATATGACAAACTTTATCCGTAAACATACAGGTGCTACAGCACTTGAAGATGTGGAGACAGTTATTGCTGAACAAGTATCAAAAGCAGATGCTTTCTTTGTGGAGTTAATCAGAGATAAGCAAGCAATGTGTGGTACAATGGTGGATCCTCAGAAATACGGAGAACTACTAGGAAGAATGTATGTGAACGCTGGAATTATTACAACGCAGCAAATCAGTGCAATTAAGCAGGAGTTTGAATCACCGAGTTACAATTATACTACTCCAGAGTACAGTCTTTGGACACTGTACAATCACATCCTCTCTATTATCAAGTTGTCACACCCGAAGAATTTCTTCAAGCAGTTGACAGTTATCCACTCAATAGTGCAAACAGAGTTTGATCTATTCAACTTTGATTTCACATTTGATGAAGAACCTGTTGAAGAGACGGATGGAGTTGAAACAATCACAGCTGAAGTAAATGAGGAGGATGATGAAGAAGAAAACTTATCTATTGAAATAGATCAGACTTCACATCTTGAAACACCAGAGACCTATACTGAAGAGATTGAAAGAGTAATTACTGAACAAGCAGAGCTGGATAAAATAACTCCAGAGGATATAGCCGCAGCTGAAGTCCTAGAAGAACCGGACTCCATATTCATCGGATTAGATGATGTGAAGGAATGGAATCCAGAGTTGGAATCTATTGATGAAGGTATCACAGTCAAATTAGGTACTAATGATTACACAGTAATTGAATTAGTAACTGATGATGATGGTACTATCTGTGAGATAAAACCATTAGTGAGTATCACTGAAGAATCTTCACAGGATCCTGAGATCCAGTGCACTCCAGCTGCAGAAGCTCCAGAGATAGTTGAAGAAAAAGCACCTATTGAAGCTACTGAAGTTAAGGAGGAACCCGTAGCACAACCAGGACTGTTTGACGCAGTTCAGGAATCAAGTGCAACACCAGCTGTTGAAAAACCTGATCTGGATTTTAGTTTAGAACCAGAAGAGACGGTTGCAGAACCTACTGTAGATTTATCAGCTGCTGCAGGTAGTCATACCGTAGAGGAAATGCCTGCTGTCATAGAGATGGTTGCAGAGAAAATAGAGGAAGTTAAAGTAGCTGAACCTGTGGTAGAAGCATATGTTGAAGACCCGGCAATCACGGCAGTTCTTGCAAAAGAACTCGAGGAGTTGTTGGGTGAGAAACAAGACTTCACCTATACACTGGATGGAGCTAACTTCATGATTACTATGGCCGATCAATCTATAATTGAGCTAGATGCAGAATACATATCCATGTTACAAGATGCGTGATCAATAGGAAGAACTAGAAATCTATTTGCACTATGTGGTACAGCTGTTAAGCTTAAAGCATAGTGCAACTACTAGTGATGTCATTTACTATGACAGATCTAGGATGAGCAACAAATACAATGCTCTATTGAAACATGGTGAACCCTATCCCGGTTGGGGAAAACCTGACAAACAGATACACAACCTAGGTTTTTGGTACGGGTGGAAAGACAGCCCTATTAAAACCTTTGAAGAATTTAGTAAAACCGAGCTCAATGAATGGGCTGTAAAATTTAATCTATGAAAAAGCAATTAAAGCAAGTAAAAGAGTTTCATAATGCCTTCGGTGTCAAGAGTGAGAAGTCACCAGTAATACTTCCTCAACAAATATGGCACTTGAGAGGGAGTTTATTGGAAGAAGAGTTGGAAGAATATGGAGAAGCCTGTATCACTGAGGATATAGTTGAGATAGCTGATGCGTTAGCTGACCAAATGTATATCCTGATGGGAACTATCCAAGCTCATGGTCTTCAAGATAAGATGGAAGAAATCTTTGATGAGGTCCACAGATCTAATATGAGCAAGCTTAATGAACATGGTAAACCAATCTATCGTGAAGATGGTAAGGTATTAAAAGGACTTAACTATAGTCCACCTGACATTGAATCAATCTTAAAAAGGTAATGCCCGTATTAAGATTTGATGACGGTTCTTCAATAGAAACTGGAGGGAAATTGAGAAGACTGGAACTGGATGACGGTTTATACGTTACCGGTAAAGGTTTCCTCATCCCAGTCAATACAGAAGAGGAAGTAGAGAGAACATTAACCCGTCTTAAAAAAATAGTAGATGCGCGAAGTGACAGGGAATTATGATGAAATGCCATCAGCATTTAGAGTTATAGTTGCCTTTGTAGTTATTATAGTGGTAATTAGTTTAGGAGCAGCAATAGCAAATAAAGAAAAAAATGAAGGTATTAGTATTGAATCCAGACAGGACAAATAATCCTGTGGGTGGTCTTGGCACATCCTTTAGGGAAGTATATGCTAGACTCAAAGATGATGTTGAATTTTATGTAGTAGGTTATCCAGACCCTAAGACGGAGATTAAGAACTATAGGTCCGTTGAGACACTAATGAATCTTAAACATGGCGGAGTAGCAGGTCTATTAGCTCATACATTCTATATATCGGAAGCACTTAGGTTTAAGATAACACCTGATATAATCCACGCATATGACTGGACAGTCTATTTTGCAGCAGTGGAGTTAGCAAGTAATTACAATGTCCCCTTAGTTGTTACCATGCAAACATCACCTAAAGCACTAATGGAGCACCAGGTGTATTTCTGCCACAATAGAGATTCTGTTGACGGCCATTACATCCAAGACGCTCACCTACAATTAGAGCAACTCGGTTTACGTAATGCCCATCACATCATAAGTGCATCGCATGCATATAAAAAGATGTATCCTGAATACGCCCACAAAACTACCGTTATTCCTCTAGGTATTGAACTTAGTGATTGGAAACCAGTAGAGGAGGTAAAGCTACCGGGAGATCGGAAATATAAAGCTGTGTATCTAGGAAGAGTAAGTACAGTAAAAGGAGTACATGCAATTCTTAATGTAGATTTGCCACCTGAGTTTGACCTGCTATTTATAGGAGGTGAGGTTGGTGGAGATGAAAGAGGGATCCAAGACTTACAGATGGCCAAAGAGGCCAGCAACTATGGATTTCATTTTCGGGATAGAGTCTATGGTCAAGAGAAAATAGATATCATGTGTGCTGCAGATATCATCCTTGTACCAAGTCTTCATGAACCTTTTGGAGCAATTGGGCTAGAAGCATTAGCTTCTAAGTCTATAGTTATCAGCTCTAGGATAGATGGATTAGGAGATTATCTAAATGAAGATAACAGTATCTTCTGCGAGGTCTCGCCACACGGCATAAAACAGGCCCTGAATCAGTACTTAACTATGAGTAATGAAGATAAGGAGAAGTTAATAGAGAATGGAGTAACTACTTGTAAAAGCTATTCTTGGGGTAGAACAGCAAAGTTACATCTAAACGTATATGAAGACGCGCTATATGATGAACCAAACATTATGTTCACAGACCCAAAAAGTGAAGAGCAATTAATAAATGAGTATAATGAAACTCATGATTGTTCTCAAATGAATGTTGAAATGTTATCAGCTGAAGAGCTCGTTAAAAGATACGGTGATGAACTAACACCTGAACAAAAAGAACTGATTAAACATAAGTGGAGTAAAGACTAACTAAGCTAAAAAGCTTGTGTACTATCATCACAAGGGTATGCACGAAATAAATAAAATTTGAGAGAGAGGGGAAACCCTTTCTCTCTTTTTTTTTTACCTACGTCCAATTACACTTTGCAGATTCTTAATGCCCATAGCAGGATCTGTAGATGTTCCTGATAATCCAATCATCTTCATTACTCTAGTCTTAAGCTTTGCATCACCTTCTTGTTGCCATACATATGGTCCCGCATCTCTTTTGTAATATGCTCTGTCACTTCCAACAGCCATACCCATTAAGTCATGAATGATATTCACACCTTGATTTACAGTTGGGCCCATAGCAACAGACTTAACATCAAGCATCTCTACATAAGATTCCATACCTAATCCAGGTAATGGAATGAATTGCTCATTCTCTGCTCTAACGTTCATCAATAAGAATAGAGCATGGTTCTCAAGCCATCCCATCAGCTTAAACTCATTTTCTGGTTCACCGGTTCCCCACATAGGTAATGGTCCTGACTTAGCTCTCAACTTCTCAAATCTATCTTCGTCATCAGCATCCCATCCAAATAAAGCTTTCATTAAGAATGTTACAGTCAATAACCCAATTACTTCAGTGAGAGTTCTTATAACAGCTGCTTTTTCTTCCGCCTGCATAAAAGGTAATGAGGATCCTCCAGTTTTCAATAAGTTAGATGCCCACTTCAATGTTTGTACATAGTATCCCATATGACCTTCACCAAGTCCAGCATTGAATCTTGGCTGAGCTGTACCTTTGAAGATACTCCCTTTATGACCCAATCTGTTTAACACCATTGGTGTAAAGTACTTACGTAAATAAGATATCATACGGAAAGCTAGGTATCTCTGAGCTTCTGGTTGATCAAATCTAGCATAAGCACCTTGTAAATTATTCATCACCTGGTGGATCTTATTCTTATAAGCATTGAATTTTTTACCCATGATTGGCTTACCTTCCTTATCATAAGTAACACCTTCTTCTGGATCAATACCTTCTTTCAATTGAATCTTCCCGTCTCTAAGCTCCCACATTTCAAGCATCTTGATTTGTGTTTCCTTATCAGTTCCTTTAAATTGAGTAACCTTTTTCTGCATCATCCCTCCATATATCTGGAATGTTGCCTGAAGCTCCACCCATTTACGGAAATTATACAACCATGAACCACTGGCTACATCAGAGAGCAATGTTCTTGACATTGACTCACCAAACTTCTCTTCAGTTCTTCCTTGAGATGGATCATAAATCTCTAAGATTTGCTGAGTCAAACTTTTATGACCTTTAGCATATAGATTTGAAGGTAGACTTAAATCAGCCATAGCCTTATAAGACCAGAGGTTTCCTCTTTCCCAATCTCCTATATTAAAGTACTTACCTGATGCCGCCTCAATCATTGATTGAAACTTTGCACCCCAAGCATTTTTCATTGCTGATGGTATGTTCAGTGCAAAGAACTGAAATGATGCTGCCTTGAATAAAGCGTTGGATGATTTGTTTAACCATGGTACATCTTTTCCCCAACCGGTAACATTCTTTCCTTCAAACTCTCTTTCAAGGAAATTGTTTACAGCCATCTTCCGAACTTCCTTACCTTCTTTATTAAGATATGTTATGATACCTCTATTTAGATAGTTCCACTTGTTTCTTTTTGTAAGGTCCTTAACTTTATTCTCAGGATCATTTACAACAGCTTGAACACTACGCGCTAATGGACTCATTCTCAATAATTCCTTTTGTTGTTCTAATGAAAACATATATTTCATCATGCTCTGTGTAATGTTAGTTGATACATCATCTGGCTCCAGGTCGTATAATCCACGAACAGGCACACTACTTAATTCATCATCAAAAATATCAGCACGGACTAAATTCCAATTGTCTTGTTGATTCAAACCTTCTTCAAAATCATCAGCGTACTTCTGATAGAACCCTTTAATTCTTTTCATTAAACGAGTTATCTTACCTTCTTTTTGAAATGATTCAAGACCTTTTACACCAAACCTAGGGAAGTCAAGATATAATTTTGACCTCCATGAGGAACCTTCTTGATTTTTTAAGTGGTGCTCAGTTAATATATTCAATACCTCAAAGTGATCAGGACGATCTTTTCTCATCCTTTCATAATCATGATTGATATACTTATCCCAATTTGGTAGGGATTGATCCATTTGTTCTGCACTCTTGGGTAACCAATCACCTTTATTATCTATATAAAGACCAACCTCTAATTCAACTCTACCAGTTTTTGCATTATAACCAGTACGGTACTCATCTTTTACATTACGCTTAAAATATTCTAATTTAGGAAGTCCTATTATTGGCTTACCTATTGGTTTACCACTTATATCTTTAAGGATAGTTTGCTCAAAATACTTAGCATCTCTCGGTCTGGATACACTCCAAATAGGAAGTCTTCTCCAACCTTTAACTTTTTCACCGGCTTCTTTATCAAAATATTCAAACTCAAGATGATTTGCTTTAAACCATTTATTAAACTGTTCATTCCCTTGACTTAATAAATCATCCATAAGAGCAGGATCTCCAATTATTTCATTTGCTGTATCACGAGATATCCCATTTAAACCTGTCTTATCCTTTACTTGTTCTAAGTTAAGTCCTTTAAAGAGTTCATCCATATGATCAAGATAATACTCACTGGCAAAGTTTATAGACAACTCTTGCAAAGCATCATTAATACCTTGAAGCTCTTGCATTTCAAACTCATCTAATCCCAGTTCATTTTTCTTATTAAATAAACCAGATCTTTCATCCATCTCTTCTGCGGTAAGCTCTCTTTGTTGTTGGATTTCAAATAACTCACTTAATCTTGCATGTTCTGCAGACGTAAGTCCTGACTTACTAACGTAAGTCTTACTCTTCTCCATGCTTAATTTCTCAAGCTCACGAATTTTCTTAACCACTTCTGGTGTCAATTCATTAGCTTTTATCTGATTATCTTCATCACGAAAGCCTGCAGTAAGGTCCAATATTTGTTCACGGATCCAAACATTATCTATATCACGTTGTTGACTATCGGAAAGCTTGCTTAAAATTTCTTTCTTTCTCCGTAAGAGTCTATTACGTTCATCATAGTATTCGGCTTTTACAGCAGCACGAGTATTTCTTTCAATCCAAAGTTCACGCAATTGCTCAAAGTCTTCTTCACTAACTTTAGCTTCTCTCAATTCTTGCTCATAAGTATCTAAAGCTTTTTGAAAAACTCCTTTTCTCTCAACCCATTCATAAAATTGACGACTGACTTCTCTATGTTCTTTTAAACGCTCAACAATTTCTAATTCTTTTTTTGACTTATCTGTACCATCCAGCCTACTTGAAGAGTACATTTGTCTCATTTCTCGTAGGGCCAATTCTTTTTCTCTTGAAAGTTCTTTATAATTTTCATCAGTTATTTGCTTACTGTCAATAGCACGTAGCTTATCAATAACAGTTTGTCTTAAAGCAAATGCTTCTTTACCAATATCATCCTTCTCTAGTAGATCTTGTGCAGCATAATATTCCGGGGAATATCGCTGATTCATATAAGTTCTCTGAAACCTTTGTAATGCTTGATGAGCTTCAATATATCTCATTCTTGTTTCATTAGTTTGATCTTCAGAAAAAGCTATATCTGCTTTTTCCACATCATGTTTTAAACGAGCTTCATCAAGCCTATACCCTTTAAACCTATTAAGTAATGTCCAAACTTTTCTTGTTTCAACTTTACCATCTTCATCAAACTTTGCAACTTCATCTAAGAAACCCATCTCTTCTCCAAGCTGTCCTATGTTAGATGGATTATAACCAATCTTTTCAAGAGGTATTTTTAAAGCATCTGCAAAATCATTAAACTTAGACTGAGCATTAACCATCACCTGGTTCAAACCTTTCTTAACGTATAGGGCTAAACCACCTACAACAGCATCATTGTTATAGAGATAACCTTCTAACATTGAGTTTAGAAAACCGGCATCACCTAGCTCACCACTAAGTAAACCTTCTAATTTTTCAGGACTTAATTCTAAACCATCTTTGTTTTTTATAAGAAGTTCTTTATATAAACCATCTTCCCTTATAGATAATCTTTTTCTTTCTCGTATTTTAGAACGTAGTGCACTGAAAGTTTTATACTCAGCTTGTGTCATTCCATTGTACTCTTTATACCAACGATCTATTTGACTTTGAGGAGCATCCATTTTTTCTAACTTCTCAATAATATCTTTGTACTTATCAGCAAGATCACGCCCCATTGGTTCAAGCTCAGCATACAAACCATCTCGTGCACCTTCTGCTCTTACCCTTCCGGATATTAATTTTATTGACTTTACACTACCCTCTACCTTATTAATCAATTGTACTAAAGGTGAGTCATTACTTACTGTAATACCTGAGTTCTTAGAACGCATGGCAACAGATATTTCATTTATAAATTCAGCCCAGTAATCAACAAAGTTTTCATAGTATGTAAACTTCTGCATACTGTCTATAGTATCTCGTTTACTGTTTTCAATCTCTTGCATATGCTTATTCACTTTCTCTAGGATTATCTCCATAGTAGTAAGTGTTTTTGCAAACGCCCTTGCTTCAGATAGTGTTTCTTTGGTACCTTCTAAAACACCTTCAGCACGAGACTTTACAGTTGCCTTAAAACTTTCTATATCACCTTTTAAAGTTTGCAGATCTGTCATACCATATTGATCTACTAAGGCAGCTCTAAGTTCTTCATACTTCTCACGGCTAAGCATTCTCTCAGTACTTTCTACAATAGTATTAGCCTTAGTTAAAAACTCATGGATTGTTCTACCCTCAACATTTTGAATTTCAGATAACAACTCTTTGATTTCTGTATTGTAAGCTATTACTTGTTCTTCAGAAACGGAATCTACATTGATTTCAAATTGACCTCCCTGAACAAGCATTGCTGCCAATTCCTCAAGTGTTGTATTAGGATCTAACTTTGATACAGGAACCTTTCCAAATAACTTTCTTAACATCTGCTTAATAGCATACATTAAATTATCTACCCAACTTTTTGTTTTACCATCAAGAACTTCTCCTTTAGCAAGTTTCAATGCTGCATCAGTTAAGGCCATAACAACCATCTCTTCTCTAAACAAATCAGAAGTAGGATCTAAGTCAGGTCTTTTCTCTGCTAGCTTTTGAGCCATTGCTGGATTATCAGAAACTAACTTATCATATATCTTATTGAATAGACCGGGCTTATCTTTTTGAATAGCTCTTACAAGAGGATGTGAGAACTCATGAATGGTTGTTCCAGCTGATAAGTCATTCCCTATAAGATAAACTTTACCCTCATAGAAGAAGCCCGGTGGTGGCATTTCATGATTTAACGCGGCTTGTTCTGCCATAACAGAGTATGGTGTCTGAGCCTTTTTTGTTAATTCCATCGCCTGCTCTTTAGTAACAATCTCATATGAGATCCCTAATTGTTCAGAGAGTTTATCAGCTATTTGTTTAGCTATTTGTAATCCAACAACAGTACTTGTTGTTGAAGCATCTACAGCCACATCAATTTGTTGATCAGCATTAAAAATCTCTTGAATGTTTTGACTGTAGTATCTACCATCAACCCATCCTTTACCATGAACTTCTGCTCTCTGCTCAATCTTAGATTCTACAACATCGGCATCTCTTATCTCATTGTTATATTCAAGATAATCACGATATGCTTCAAATTCTCCAACTCTTTCTACAAGAGCTTTCCATTGAGGTAAATTTTTATTGGGACAAACAGCCATAATCTTTTAACATATTTTATTCATATAATCTCTCACCATCTCATTGGTAACAGGTGTTCCCATCAGTTCTTGAACTTTTGCTTTACCTTGAGTTCTATTCAACCAATTAGGGTTAGTATAACCAAAGTTTGAATATAGTTGTTCTGATAGATAATCAAAAGTTTTCCCACCTATTTCTTGTTCAGCAGAAGCTCCATTACCATTTTCATCAGCACCTATTAAATACTGACCATAACCTTGACTGCTAAATGCTAATTTGTTACCACCTTCCGATAATTCTTTTAATGATTTTATACCAAGGTCAATAGCTTTTTTAGCTTCCGGATCTATCTCTGTTGTTATAGAACCTGAAGGTTTAACATCTTGAAATTCATATTCACTAGAACTAGCACTTCCTTGTGTAAATAATTTCTTTGTAACCAAACCAAATTTATTAAGGTCACTATAATGAATTACAGCATCTCTTTGCATACTATCTTTACCTTCACTACCTCTAGGATTTAAAGCACTATCGTAAACAATAATAGAGTTTTGAGCCATTGGTGTTTTTACTATAGGTGCTCCAGCAGTACCACCAAATAAATCTAACTGACCCGTTCGTTGAGTTGGCTTGTTTAATGTTTTATTATAAACATCACGTATAGCTTGCTTACCTTTATCATTAATGTTTCTAGTACCAATACCTGCAAAATTCTTTGTAAGTGTAGGTGTCATACTTGTTTGAACAAAACCATCTAGCTCATCATATACCCACCATGAGTTATCAGATTGATTAAACAGATAAACTGGTTTCCCCATTTCTAAAGCTGTTGTCACAGCATAAGCAGTACCACCTTTAGGTAGATAACCATATTCATCAGTATCCTTTCTATCAAAACCTTCAATAATTGCAAACACAGCATCAGCCGATTTTGCTTGCATATAATCTCGTCTTACTAATTTACCTGAATATGTAGTAGGAGATAATTCTTTTCTACCTAATACTCTTACAACCTTTTTGTAAGAAGCTTCAACTTCAGCTTTCTCAAGATCGCTAAGATTTTCATAGTCAGCTGGTACATAATCTACTTGTGTACCAAGACCTAATTCTCTACCAATAATAGCCCACTCCGTATCTGCACCTTTAGCAGCTCCCGAATAGTTTCTATGTTCCCTTAAATCACTTACTGTACGTAGTGTTACAACTCCCGTGCTTATAAGCCCTGTCTTATTTTCATTCAGTTCAGTAATTAAACCAAAATTATTTAAGAGTTCATTTTGTAACCATAAAGCAAATTTTGTAGGAAGTTTAGCTTTATCAGAAGCAAATCCTTTAGGAAATACTATACCAGACTTACCTGAATCTTTCAATTCATTAATGAGTTTAGTATTTATTTCGGTAAACTCTTTAAAGTCAGCTTCAGTGTTTGAATAATCTACATTTTCTCTTGTGTTGTAATCATATATCTTTTTAGTTACAATGGCAAAAGCATTTGCTTCAGGTCTTATAATAGCAGAACCACCACCTTGTCTATCAGGGAAAGCTGTTATACTATGATTATTTTCTGTAAACACATACGCTACATCTGGATTAGCTTTAACATCAGCTCTTGTATAATTATTAGAAGTTATTCTAGCACCAGCTATTTGTTCAGATGGTTGTGTATTACCATTAATAACAGCCACAATTTCATTAGGTTGATAAACACTAGCGTCTACTTTAAGACCTGGTAATTCAGTTATAATAGGAAGTATAGCTTTTTCTTTTTCCAGAGGTATATCTCTCAATGATATTATTCTATCCCCTTCTTCTTGAATACCAACCTTAACAGAATCACGTAATTTAATTCCAGACTTATAGTTCTTATGACGGAACATAGTACTAAACTTACGATTACTATTATTCTCTAAAAACATATTTGCAAAATCCTCAAGAATAAGAGGCATACCTACAACTTTACCTTGATTATTTACAAATGTATTAAAGTGTTCAACATATGCAGCAACAGGTTTTTCCATTAAGCTAAATAATAATTCTTGAGGCATAAATTTACCCATAGCTAAATTACCACGACTTGCTAAACCTGATTGAAGAAAAGCTACAACTGGAAACTTCCGGAAGAAGTCAGCAACCTTATGAGCATCATCAGCATTATCTAAACCTAATTCATTAGGCTTTGTTAATTTGATAAACATCTCATGCATTCTATTGGCCATATCAGTATCAATCTGCGTATCAACAAGTTTGATATTTGTAAAACCATCATTCTTAGTAATATTAAAATACTTAAGGAGTGGGAATTTTGTAACTAATTCTGGATACTCCTTTTTTATTGCAGAAAACTGATCAGCAAAAGTATCTTGACTTTGAAATATTTTCCAACTATTAAATGAATTATCTAACGCCTGGTCTCTCAACATTATTTCATAAACACCACGATTAAATCTTGTTGAATAAGCTATTGCTGATTCATCTTTTAATTTAGAAAAATATTCACCTTCTTTTAAAATTTTAGCTTTTAATATGAATTCTTTTGTTTGAGACATCTCAGATAAGCTTACTGATTGTCTTAAATACTCACGCTCTAATAAAAACTTAGCATAATCATCAACCGTCTTAAAAGCATTTTGATTTACTTTAGCAAGCTTTAGTTTAGTATAGCCTTCTTTATTATAGTTACCCTCTACATAATCTTTAATTATCTGAGCTTTATCCATATAAAGAATACCTTTTTCCATAAAGACACCAATATCTAAACCTAAAGTCTCAACAACATCTGTTGCTGTTTTTACTTCAAACCCTTTATAAGATTTAATATTCTCTAAGTTTACAGCATTAAATGTGTTCTGGAATATATATGATAACAGATCATTCTTCACTGTATTAGCAAACCTTTCCTTATCACCAAGAGTATTCTTCACATTCTCCAATGTAATAAACCGTGATAAAAACTCATTGACAACCTTATGGTTTCTTAATGGAAAAGCATCTTTCCATAACTCCAATTGAAAATCTTGAATTGCAAAACTTGATATAGGAGAATCGGTTAATAATCTTTCAATCATTCCTTCACCCAATCTACCGTCTTCTTTTAATTCAGTAATCATTTTATTTTTATCAGATGCCTCAAATAAAGATTTAGATTCACGAGTATCTAAATTCATATTTAATTTTACATCTCTCACGGACTTAGCCATTTGCTCTATCTGTAAAAAATGTATGAATGCCGCTGCTTGTTCTTTCTCAGTAGCCTCGTCATGTGCTAATGTCTTTAGTGTAGCTGTATCAAAAGACATATTTTCTAAACCTTTTCTTTTAGCACCTTCTTTTAAAATATCAGACATCTTAAATTTTTGATCAAAGAGTTGAATTGTTTTGCCAGTAGCTCTATCATAAAATTCAGTCGTCTTATGAGTCTCTAAACCGAGATTACGAAGTATATCCCGGGCAGCATCATCTTTTGCTAAGTTTGGTTCAGTACCATAACCAAGAGCTTCAGCAAAAGTACTTTTGTATTTACGTACTTTAGCAACATACTCTCTAACAAGAGGTGTTGATATCATGTATACAGCATCCCGTATAGGTACTCCAGCTTGAACTAAAAATAGTAGTGCTGGAGCAAGTTCTTTATTACCTTGAATATTAAAGATCCAAGCATCCTTTGCAATATCTAACCATCCGTTGAGTAATTGATTTATAACATCAGATATTTTATTTTCATTTTTCTTATCCATAGCTCCTGCTAAGGAGATAACTTTTTTACCATCAACAGTAAGAGTGTTATGAGCAAGCTTTATAGTTTGAATATTACCATCCAAATCTTCATTGTTTAAATAGGCATTGATTCTATTAAAGAGTGTGTTGTAAGTATTATCAACAGCTCCTAAACCTAATGTTTGTTTACCAATGTTATTAGTTTTGTGCTTATATAGATTGTATTCAAGCTCAAGAACTCTTGTTGGTGAAATTTGTCCTTGTTCTAAACTCCCTTCACCATAAGTAAATGATGGATTATAGTCTGACTTATTCAGTACCTCAACCATTTCTTTTTGGATCGGATCTAAAATATCTGTACCATTTGGTCTTGTTAAAGCAGCATAATTATCTTCTAGCTCTAATATGTTTTTCATATTACCAATCAAACGGTTTTCTAAACCTTTCTCACTTTGATCAGTATTATATGTTACTTCAAGTTGAACATAGTTATCAAGAGCCATTAGAATTTGTCTGTCTTCTGCTGTTAAAGTATATGTTTCTTCACCATCTTTTAAAGCATCAAGGATAATATCTACATTTAATCTACTAAAATCCAATTTAGGATACTCAGCCCCAAGCTCTCTAAGTAATGTATTAGTAAAAGGCTTACTATATTTCTTACTAATATTTGGCATCATCAATGTCAACTTATCAATATCAAAATCGGATCCTGCTTTAGCTACAATCTCTGATGGCATTATAATAACATTGTTTGCTGTCTTCGGTAAAAATTCATAAACCTCAATATATTCCATTGAGTTGAGACCTTGAACCGGAATACGCACACCGACAATAGTAACCATCTCACGATGATTCTCCATATCAAGCCATGCATCATCCTTAAGTAAAGTATTAAGTGCATCAAGACTAGCATTGTAGTTCATCTTTCTACGCATTATACCATTCACCTCATATTCATCATAAACAGTAAGAGGCTTCCCATCTTTACCATTCAAATACAAAAGGTTTTCATAATCACCTTGCAAAGCAATCTTTGCTTTGGCCGCCATTGTTTTTCCATCAGGGCCTTTTCTAAGTCCTGGTAAATCATTAGATCCCCATTTAGCTATATCCTCATCAGTTGGATTTGTATAGTCATGCTTAGATTCTAATGATTCCATGAAAGCAGCAGACTGTTGAAACAACCCTTCACCATGAAACTTTTGCTTAATAAGTGAACGTGTGACAACAGCATTAAGAAGTTTCTCAATCCTATCTGCACTTAAGGACATGGATAAATCCCGAGTTAATTTGCCATCAGCAAACTGGATAAAGTCTAATTCATGATCTGATAGGTCCTGGCGTGTAAGTTCTTTCTTTACAAACTCCCATAACTTTTCAGTATTTCCTACAATCTTTCCATTCTTATCCTGAGTAAGACCAGCTTTCTTAAGAAGCTTTTCTTTTTTGCTAGCCGTTAAAGCAGCAACAGTTTGCTCATAAGCCTTAAGAAGTTTGTATTTATTATTCTCAAGCTTCTTTGTTTCACTAAGACTCTCCCATTTTTTAATACGGTCATCTACACTTAAATTAGGTTCATAACCAACAGGTACACCATACTCCATTAAACCATCCTCAATTAATTTTCTCAACTGAGTAGGGAATGTAACGCTACCTTTAAACTGCTTACTAATCTTTAATTGATTTTTTAAAAAGTTAACAAATATTACATTCTTAGTAATCTCAAGATCTTCATTAATTACACGATTCTTATCATATAACTTATCAGTTCCAGTTTCTTTAGAAAGAGTTCCCATTTTAGAACCTGTCTGAAATGTAATATAACCTAGCTTATCCTTCATCATTTTACGATGTAAGATATCTGCATTGGATCCCTTTTTATATGTACCAGGTATTAGAGGCATTAAGGAATATTTATGGAAAGCTTTTATAGAAGGTCCTATATCTGTCTTAAGTGTTCCCCAATACTGGTACTTAGCTGGAGGGAAGAAGTTTAAAATCTGAGTTTGATCAAAGTTTTCACCTCTAATTATTTTTTGATATGTTTTTTCTTGTGTATTAAAATCCCATTCACCTTGTGATATATTAAGGATTCTGTACATATCAAATGTAATGAGACCTTGAGCATCACCCTCTTCCATATTATCATAGGCATACATGATACTACCTTTTTTTACATTCTTATGTTTAGAACTTCCTCCTTTACCGTATAGTTTAACTTGTATCTCATCTGGTTCTAAACCTTGTTTTTCTAAAGCAAGCCTCTGTCCTTCTGCTAATTCATCAAAATAAACAGAACGTATTTTAACGTCTTCAATAACACCAGTATTTATTGTACCATCGTAAGCATCAGTTTCATAACCTTCTTGTTCAGCATAACCATAACCAACAGTTGAATTGATATAGCGTTTCATAGCTTTATCAACTCTAAATAAAGTTCCTGTAGAACCAATACCAGCATTACGTTTATGGAAATCTTGTTTAGCTGTTTTATACTGAGCAAGATTGCCATAGAAGAAAGTCAATGTTTCAACGTTATGAATCCAGTTGTTATAAACGGTGGATCTGATTAAAATATCTTTTGCTGTTTCACGGTTACCATTTTCATTTTTAGGCATAACCTTTAAAGCAACATCTGTTAAACTATCCGATATATAACCAGCTTCATCAAATTTAGTAGTTACACTCTTTATTTGTTTATCAAAATAATCATCAATAGCTTCTCTAACACGATTTTGTAAAGTCTTAGCTTTATCAAATGATTCATCATCAGGCTTACTGTTAAAGTATTCTTCAAGACTACCTTCAACAGCTAAGATTTCTTTCTTTAAACCTTTCTCAATTAATATGTCATCAAATATTTGAAACTCTTTACCACGTTTAAGATATCCAAAATCAAATACAAAATCAGGATCTCCTTTAGCTATTTTATCAATAGCTTCTAATTGTTTTATACGAGCATGCTCTCCAAATAAATATCCTTGAATTATTTTAAACCCAGCTTTATGATAATCATCAGCATTTACAAACTTTTCAAGATCTATGTAATGATTACCTGTACCATCAACATTAAGATTAGTAACATAAGTTGAAAAGGACGTACTCTTATCTGCATGACGCATCATTTCTGCCATGAAATGATTAGGATTATTTGCTAAGTGTACATCTAAAATTAATTTTGTAAACTCATCAGCTTTTGCAGCTGCAATACCTGGTTGTGATTCACCTTCTTGATCATATACTAAAGCACCACTAAGATTAGCCATTTTTAATTTTACATCAGGAGACTTTGCTTCAGATTTATTTTTTCTCTTTTGACGATAGTTTGGGCTTTCAGGGTCTAAATCAAAAATAGAATTAAGCATTTTATTATACTTAAGTTCTGGATTTCTTTCAATATTAAACTCTTGCATGTAATCTATAAGCATTAACTCATCATAATCATTAACAGCATTAATAGTATTAACTACTACAGTCATTGTATTATTTAAGGTATGCTCAAATTGAGTATTACCCTCTGCATTCTGAACCATGAAATTACTACGCTCATTACCAAATTGCATTTCCATTTTTTGAAGCATGCCAAAATTTCCAGTCTCAGTGTCTGTCATACCAGCTTCCGGATAAGCTTTCATAATATCATTAATACTACGAATCTGTCCAATAACTTCTGGATATACTTCACGGTTATCTTGTAACCATTGAACTTTTTCCCAAATCCTTTTAACATGGGTAGCTCTATATCCAAACTTTTTATCCCCTTTATTAAGGATCTGTCTCATGACTTTATTATCAGTAACTGAAATACCTATAGCATTCAAGAACTCAACTTCTTTTCCTTCTATAGAATCCTCAAGAGGAAACTTTTTAAGTACTTTATCTAAATTTAAGAAGTTACCTTCTTCATCTGTATTAAGGTATTTATTGTCACTAGTTCTCTGAAAGTTAGATTCCCAGTTTCTACCAACACCTTTAAAGACACCAAATGATTCACCTACTTTGGAATTAAAACCAGTTTTTGTTCTTTCCAATGCCAATTGTACTAAAGGTACTCTTGCCAAGTTAAAAGCACTTGTGAATGCTGACCATAAAGTTTGTTCCGTAGTAACAGTAGTTCTAGGATTTCCTAGTTTGCCAAGCATCTGAGTAATCTCAGGATAAGAGTCTTTAGATAAAGAAACGAGTTTATCATACATGTCTTCTGTATCCAAAGTATTTTCCAAGGTAACAGCAAGCTTATTCCAAGATTCACCGAAATCAGCTAAAACTTTAACACCATAATCACTATAAACAGGTTTTCCTTTACTATCTAATTCATGTAAACCCTTCACTAAAAAGAGTACTTCTTTTTTTGCTAAGTCTTGTGATGAATAGTTATTATCAAGTTTAAGGTAATCATACCCTTTAAGCATAACATCAGCTTCTTTTGTAACTTCTAAACCATATACATTATCCGATAAATCAGATAAAAATCTTGCAGACTTTAAAGTGTAATAACCGATGACATCTAAAACAGCACCCTCCTCAGATACTTCAACATCTTTTAATGCTTCATTCTGCCAACCTTTTTTACCAAAATTCTTAATTGACCACTCTAATGTTTGAATACGTTTACCAATATCTGATTTTTTTGCTTCATTAGTTTCTGCATTGAACTTAGTCTGTAAGTTCTGAGCAAGCACCTTCATTTGAGATTCTACATACATGAATGCCTCTTTTCTACCCGTAGAGCTGTTCATCATTGTTGAAGTAAAACTATGTCTCTTCTTAGGATTATTCTCAAAGAAATTCAGACGTTCTTCAGCTTTAGTTAATTCAGTACCAGATAAAGAATCTGAACCAATCTGTGCTTTTATAGTCATATACTCAACCTGCTCTTCTGGAGTCAGTGGAGCTAATGTATTATTCAGATCAATAAAATCAGATATCAAAGAATCCATTATGTCAATAACATCAGCAGATGCTTCATATGAAAGTTCAGTAACAGTCTCATCTTTATTAGAGGCTCTAATACCAGAATATAATTTATCCCATTGAGCATTCTCCTGATTAAAAGAAGAGTGAGCTAAATCACCAACTCTTAATTTTTCATAAAGATCCTTTATCATATTACTTGCATTGTTCGGATCTATCATTACTTCATTCCAAGTAAGATTACCAAACAACATATCAAGCACTCTGAAGATTATATCAAAGAATGAATTAACTTTCTTAGATTTAGTTAAAGACTTTCCATCAGAAAGCATATAAGTACGGAATCCTTCAGCAAGATATTCTTCTATTTGTTTAGGTTTAGCTAAAGCAAATAAAATCGTCTTCCCATTATAATCTCTAAAACTACCATTCAAAGTTGTTACAGATTTATATAAAGCAGCACGTTCTTTTTTAGTCATAAACGCTTGGGAAAAAGCATGCCATGATTCATGATAAAGATCTGAATAGTCAGAACCCTCATAAAGTCTAATGCCATGCATTTGCCAAGTGGCAATTGAATTTCTATTAGAACTGTTCACCATATTAAATAAAGCCTCAAAAGGAAAATATTTATTCAAAGGATGATTCTCATACCATTTCTTAGCCGCAGCTATCTGCTCTGTCGTAGCTTTAACATCAACTTCCTTTTGGTCAAAGAGTTTGTTTAATGTATCATCTTTAGCATTATTACGGATAGACTGCAAGACATCAAAGTCTGGAGTATTAGTGCTCGGAACATCTTTTTGCTTTAATTCAGGTTTTTCTGTTTTAGCAACCTCATCAGCCACCTCATCTTGAACTGGAGTTTCCTCAACCTTTCTTACAGGAGGTGTTTTTGAATAACGCTCAATAAGAGAACTAATAGAACGCTCTTGCTTCTCAGTAAGATTTGGTGCACCCATATCACCTTTACGCATTGACCACTCATGTAGTACTGCCCTAGCATAGTCTGGTGATATAGTGTCATTCTTTAAGTTATGCATCAAAACTTTCTGCATTTTAAATCCAGGACTATCTTTTCCCTGAAGTTCCGCTGATTTCTCAAGAACTGCAAGATAAGCAATAGACGGATCTATATCAGATGGGATTTTACCAGGTACTTCCTCAGTAGTTTCCTTACCATAAACCTTTTCTATTTCACTATCTACAATATCAAAAGTTGTATACGCCTGATATTGACCAATCTCTTTATTTGCATTTAAGTCATAAGGTATAGTGAAATTATTGTCAAGTATAAAGGCCAGATAGTTTTTTGCTTCTGTATTAATTATATACTTTCCATTAGTATCTTTTTCAATGCTTATTATTTGTTCAAAGGCACCTGCACTTTCAAGAGCTTCTTTATCTACATTTAATCGTATAGGTTCAATAACCCGATATTTACCGTCACCACCTTTTATAACAGCATTTAACTTATAGTCTGCTTCATTTGTTACAATTTTACGGTTACCAATATTTTTTTCCAATACAGTCTTAGAAGCTGTTAAACCAGAAAAATGTTTTCGTAACTGGTCTTTTGCAAGTTGTTTACTTTTCTCAGTACTTAAATCTAATTTTACACCATTTAACTTAACAACAAACAATTCGTTTTTTTTACCAAAAATACTTATATCTAAACGCTCTTTATTAATGTAAATATATTTTTCTGCAAATGATTTCCTTTCCATTGCCGTCAACTCTTTACCTAAGTCATCATATAAAGTTTCAGTAAACAAATCAACTAACATCTCAACCTTTCCCGTATCCTTAATAAAAGGGGCATTAACTTTTATAGGTGTATTTTGGTCATTGTTTAATTCAAAATATAATTGACCAGGCCATAGATCACCAGTTGTTGATGCATCTGCTGTTGATAAAGTAACACGATTAGGTTTTCCTGTAGCATCTTTACCAAAGTTAACTTCACTAAGAGGTGTAGTAACATTAGGGTTACCAGGAACACCTAGACTACCACCTGTTATGTTTAACATAACTGAATTAGTATCCGGATTCTTTTTAACATAGTTACGGATGGTATCTACAAATAGAATCTGCTCCTTCAAATACTCACGAGCTGCTTCAGTAGTAATACCCATATGCTCACTAATAGCTTGTGCACGAGCAGCTTCACCTTTACTTAAAGTAAATTCACCAGACTTAAAAAAGTCTTGCGTATTCCTCATGTTAAAGTAGACAGGCTTACCTGTTTCGGATATCTCTCCTGTGGCAGAATCAAATCTTAAAGGGATACCAGCTTCATTAACAACCATAAGAGCAATACCTTTATCTAACTGTTCTTGGGTTAACTTCTCTGTACTAGACAAAGGCTTCTTATCTGCTTCATCAAGTGTAGATACCTCAACTGCTTTTAGGAAGACAGGACCTTGACCCTTGAAATTTATCTCTGAGCCGTTCTCTGCACCTTTAAGTGCATTAAGGATAGAACGCTTCACTTTGAAATAAAAGACTTTGGTAGGGTCTAATACGTTGTAATTTGATTTACTATCATCAATCTCTAAAACTTCACGTTCAGCATCTGTCAAAAACGTAGGAGCCGTTTGTATAAAGTCTCCCCTCCTTGAAACTGTTACAATAGCTTTCTTAGATACATCAGTATCATGCCCTTTCGTTATAGGTGTCTTTTCAGTATCCTCTTCCTCATCCTCTAAGTCAACTCTACCTGCTAGTTCTTTGGATATGTCTACCTTTAAGTTAAGGTATTCTTGTACCTTATCTAGCCCGGTCTCTTGAGAGAAGTCTACCACTAAGTTTCTTAATTCATTTGCATCCAATGCCAATCCAAAAAGTACAGGCTCTGTATACATTGTTTGTGCAATAAACTGAGGAGTAACCATTACAAATTCTAAAGCAATAGCATTATCATTACCAGAAAGTTCCATACCTTCAGCATACTTAGATTGCAGATATTCTTTTAAATTAAAAGGCTTCTCTTGTTCTACAATATTAAGTAGATCTTTAACAACCACGCTTCGGTAAGCTCTTAGAACTTTATCATTTAATGTACACTTCATTATTCACAATTTTGGTCTAGTTCATCACGTAAATCATTTTTAAGATCCTCATCCGATTTAGATTTTGCATTATCAATATCTTCCTTAATAGAACCAGCATCAGTGAGCTCTATTGCTCTTTCTACACCATTCTTAATGAGAACTTCTTCTTCTGGAGAAATCTCTAGGTCATTAAGAACAGCATCATTTAAGAATTGATTACTCATATATTTAATTTTTTCTTGTGCTTTGCTTCTGCTAACACTAAATACGGGGCCAAGGATATCACCAAATTTACGTAATTTAACTGTATTAGCTGTTTTGTCAACTACAACAAATTTAGAGTTTACATTGTCATACATATAAACCTGATCACCTCTACCTAGGGCATCAAAATCAATATGCTCTCGGAGTTCTTTTTTCCGTTGTTCAATCAGACCGCCAAGCTCTTGAGCATTATAACCAGAGATATTAACTAAGCCTGGTTCACGCAGTATTTCTTTTGCCCTAGCTTTAACAGCTTCCATCTCTTCAAACGTCTCAGCTGATTCAAGCATCTTATCAAATGCTCTACGGATATCATGTCTTTCAGCGGCTTCTTTTCTAGCTGACTCAGCAATACCCTCTTCTATCCTCTGATCAGCAGCTTCTTTTGTTAATCCTTCTGTGATAATGTCCATAGCCTCATCTGGAGTCATGTTACGTATATCAAATCTATTATAGTGAAGTTCTTTCTCTAAAGTATCTCTCATATCCGGTGTAATTGTAGTTACAGTTTCCGGTATAATTGGTCCTTTAGAATCATACATTCTTTCAACAATCTCCTCTTGCTTATCAAGTTGTGCTAATCTATCTTCAAGTTTTGCAATTTGTTTTCTAATCTTATCAAGATTAACACCCTTTGCTTCACTCTTATATAAAGAAGCTTGGACTCTCTCTTTTGATTTTACGTTATCATTTATTAAATCAGATTCTTCTTTCCTAGCTTCAAAAGCAGTTCCTAGATTGTTAAATACATTTCCTCTAGGTTTACCTGCTCCTTTAAGAGTTTCTCTAATAGCATCTCTTTGCAAGTCTGCATTTTGTTCTAAGAGAACCTCGTAAGCTGAATAAACTTTTGCATAAGCATTAGCTCCTGCTTCAGGTGTTACTTTACTAAATAATTTTACAAGACCATCAACAAGCATTTCCCAAAGAGTTTTACCTCGAAGTGTAGTGGCCTTAAGTTTATTCACAAAAACTTCATTTGAAAGTTCAGCCAACATTTCATCAACATTGGTTATACCATATTCATCAGCAAATACCTTCTCTCTCTTAATCTCTTTAAGAACATCTTGTAAATCTTTTACAGCTTCTTTCTCACGTTGAGATAAAGCTGGTAGTTCGTTATTAATATTAGAGAAGGTACCTTCAGATGTTGCTACTTTATAATGTGTTGCAGCATGAATCATTTCATGCACAATTATTTGAGCTATCTGACTTCCAGTTTCAACTCGAGGATCTGCTACTAATAAACCTATATTTAAAAGTATATCATTCTGCTGTGGGCTAAATGCTGCAAAAGCCGTTTCAGAAACACCTTCACCTAAAGTTGTTTGCATTGTTACTCCAGCAGCTATCAAGTAATCTTTAATCTTAGCATATTCAGCTTTGACAAAATCACTAGCTCCGAGTTCAGTAAGCATGGTTTCAACCTGCTCTAAATCATACGTCTTATACTCCTTGATTATAGTCTTGAAAATATTTTGTATATTTTGCAAACCTTCTTCATAACTTAATGCAGGTTGTTTAAAGTAGTAACCTCCTTCAGCTTTAGGATTAATTAAACCACGTAGTTCATCTAACTCTTTTCTTAGAGCTTTTCTTTCATCACGGATCTCTTTTAGTTTCTGTTCTTTTTCAGTCAACACTGAAGTTACTTCAACCTCACTAGTTTGTTGTGTTGGTTTAGATACACTTATGTTAGGATTTAATATTAATTTACCTCTTCCTTTTGTAGGATTAGCAGCAATTATTTCATCAGCTTTACTTTTTAATGCATCTTTAAAATCATTTAAAATAGTAGTAGAACTACTTGGAACAGCTATTGATACTGAAAAATAACCATCTCTTCCAGCAGCAGCATATTCTATAAAACCTGGCACTAAATAAGAGAATATTTTTTTATCACCTTTAATAGTTTCAATATATTTAGGTTTAAAATCTTTAGTTTGATTACGTACATCACCAACACCATCAGCTTCATTGCCTGCTAAAACATTCCATCCATTAGTAATACCTTCTATAACAAAATCACTAGCTTCTACAAATACATCTACATCTACTTCTAATTGACCAACTTTTGATTCACGAGGTGTTCTCAGATTCTGTTGAACCAAAATATCGGCATGATCAAAACCAAACTCTGTATCAGCCATATTGTTTAACTCCTCTGCTGTAAACCATTTAGCTTCTTTAGCATCATCTTGACCGGTCACATCATCAGATTCCATTCCTTCTGGAATCATAAGTCCTTGTAAACGTGCTTCAACCCAAGCTTTATCAGAATTTCTAGGATCTCTTGTCTGAGTATCTCTGACACCCAGCGGCCCAAGAGTATAATCATCAGAAGGTCTTCCTGTAAAATCAAGTCCTGTTTCTTCTTTAAGTTCACGAACAGCTGCCTCTAAAGTAGTTTCCTTACCTTCTGTCCATACTTCACCACGTTGTGCATCGGTATCAATAAATCCACCAGGTAAAGCCCACTTATTACCTTCAACAGCATAATCACCACGTTTTATAAGTAGTACTTGTGTTTCACCATCTACTTCGCGTGTTACAAGGCTATCAACAGCAGGATTCTTACCAACGTATCTCAATTTAGATTTTGTTGGTTCTATAGGAGTTTCCTTAGCTTTATCAGTATTATACTTATCAATTATGTTATAAACAATCGGATTACCTAACATCCAATTCTTAAACTTATCATGCTCTAATACTTCAGCATCTTCCATCTTACCATCTAACCTAGCTTCTAATAATCTACTTGATTCATTATTAGTATCAAAAGCATGTAGTAAAGATTTCTGTAATGATGTAGGCATTGCACTAACCGGAGTCTGAGGTGTAATTGAAGGACCCTCTTTAATAAAGTCTTTTTTACCACCAAACTCAGAATCTATTTTAGCCGTGATAACATCCATAGCAGCATTAAGTACACTACCATCAACCTTTCCTTTACCAAAAGTTGATTCTAAGAAATGTACAACAGCATTAACAAATGCTGTCCAACCATTTTTCTGAAGAGGTCCTTCCATTGGGATCTCATTTAGCATTTGTTGGAATACAGGATTACTCATTGTCTCTGCAACAAATTCAGCTTCATTCTTGAATCCATATAATGGAAGACCTTTGTTAGTTTCATCAAAATGCTTACGGGCAGCTTCCATGATTTCTGTAATCTTTCCTTTGTAAGCTGAGTCAGTTTCTAAACCATTCACACTATATCTATGAGTTTCCTCATGAAGAAGTATAACTTCCAATGGCTGATTACCGTTTCTATAATCCTCTGAACTATATCGCGCATCTATTACTACTGTTCCACCCTCTTTGTTTGAAACAAATTCTCCGGGATGATTAAGATTATTGACAAACAGTATATCAGAAGTATCATCAGCAATAGCTAAGAATTGTTCTGCCAGAAGTTTCTCGGCCTCAGTAGCGTATGGACTGTTTATGATTGCTTGTAATACAATTTTCTCAGATACAGCTGTACTTTTTGATTTTGGATCAAATCCAAATTGTTCAGCTAAATCATCATATGTTCTATTATCACCTGGAAGTTTATCTCGAGTAGAAACATCAAATTCATTTGTACCTTCAGACTCAGGAATAGGTTTATCTTTTACATTCTTTATGTAATCCTCAATAACCTTTGATGCTGTGGCCCATTTAGGAGAACCTTTATAGATAGCACTATATGGTACCAATGTATCATAAAAGTTTTGAGGAAAGCTTCCGTCTTCAACAGCAGCTATTCCTTCAGCATCTAAAAATACACCAGCTTCTTCAAACAATGCTTTTAATAAAGCATTCTTACCCATCTTGTCTACGTAATCTTCAAGTAAAGATTTCATAAAAGGTATTCTATTTTCAAGACCTATAGCAATGGCTCTTTCATTTCTTTCAAGATTAAGTTCCCATTGTTCTGGATTCAATAAAAAGTTGACTGCCTCCTTAACTTTCTGACCTTCAGTACCCAAATCGGTATAGTCTAAAAGCTCTTGAAAGCTTTCACCAATGTCTTCATTAAATTGAACATCCTTACTCATTGTCCCTATCAGTTCACTATATGCTTGATACCACTCTTGAGCAGCATCTTCTCTAGCAACAGCATGTTCAGGAGCATTTGATATAGATACATATTTTGAACGGGCTGTATCAAATTTCTTAAGAGCTTCAAGCTCTTCTGTTGTTTGATATTCAAAATCTTCAGCCTCATTAAAAGCTATTCCTTTTTTAACTTGTTCTGGTGTAGGTTTAAGTTGCTTGACATCACCAAGATTTTTAAGCATCTGCTCTTTCTGTTGGATAACCTCTGTTGTTTTATCGCTATCAAAAAGACTAACAAAATCAGCACCACTTAAATCTTGTCCAGTTAATTCAGAACCAGCTTTTTGTAATATCCCATTTTGTCTTTCAAAATTATTATAGAAAGAATGACGCATAAATAAAAATTGCTTCATTGAGTTTTGCCAAGCTAATGTCTTTAATCTAGCGTTTGCATATCTCACTTGATTTCCTTTAAACATTACAGGATCTGTAGGTGCTGGAAATTTAGCTGAGTAATTTTTATAATCTTGCTCAAGAGATTTAGCTAATTTAATCATGTTACCAACCTTAGACTTATATGCTCCAGGTGTTTCTTTTAAATTAGGAAAACCTTCTACAATTTCTTCATCAGTCATTGTAGAATAATCTTCCATACGTTCTATGAAACCACCAAGCATTCCTCCTTGGATAGCATTAAGTACATGACTAGAAGCAGCAGCATTATGTAAATCATAAAAGATTTTCTTATCACCATTAGCTTTTGCCTCGGCCATACCTTCTTGATAATGTTTCTGAGCATTAGCATTTTCAAGATTATGATCAAACATCTTCATTGGATCTGCATGGAACTCATTGTATTCTGCAGCTGCTGTTACTAACTCTTGTTTTGCAGTAAGCATTTTTGCAGCATAATCAGGATCTCTAAATTTCTTTACTTGATCTACAGCACCACTCATAGTTGATGTAACCATACTAACAGGACCTCCCATAAGGAAACCTGACATAAATACTTCAAGTCCTTCTGGAGTTACTTGCTTTTGGATATTACTTGCAAGCATTGTATGATATCCTTGTAACATTGGATCCTTTGGATCTTGTCTGTAATAATCTTTTGCAGCACCTGATATAATTTCCTGTGCAGTCTCTTGAAGACCTTCAGCAAAATTAGCTCTGAAATAGTTTAATCCAAATTTGGCATAACTTCTAGGTTTAGTAAACGCCTTTAAAGTTCCTCTAAAGTTACTTCCTACAACTTGATAAGGGTTTAATGTTTTACCAGCCTCCTTAACTATTTTCCCGGCAGCATTCTTTTTTAAAGGTTGTCCAAGTAACTTCCGTGTTGGACTAAAACTATGGAATAAGTTATCAAACACAATTTGATTACTCAACCATATTGTAGGAAAGTTTTGAGAGAATGTAGTCATTGAAGCATCTTTAGCACGTTTGCTAATTTCCTTCTTTTGCAGATCCGATAAAGGACCACCACCATTTTCTCTTACAGCTAATTGATAAAATTCATCAAGTAATTCATTTTCAACCATACCAGCTTCAAGAGCACTCTCACTATAAGCCAATCTAATATTTCTGACATCTTTGTAGAAAGATGCTGCAGTTGTATTGACTTGAGCTAAAGGTCCAAGAGCTTTAATGTCATCCCAATGTTTAACAACACCTGCTGTGTCTGGAGCAATTTTTCTACCTGCCCAAGCACCAACACCTTTCATTTTTGCCCAATAATTTCTAGCTACATTGATATCTTTAAGGTCATCCAATGCATCAGCAGTTTTAGCAGCACCCTTAACGGTCTTTGCTAAATCCCAAGCATTGTCAATCATATTGATTTTAGCAGCACCTCTGGCTGTTGCTAAACCCCAAGTTGAACCACCAGTAAATAAACCAACTCCATAAAGAATTGCTTCCTCTAGTAGCATCTCTGCTATAATACCAAAGGTATAACCTGAATTAAGAAATAGGTTTGTTGTAAATCCTGTAACTCCTCCTCTTGTAGAAGAACCAATTGCCATTGCTCTTTCAAATTTCTCAGCAGCTTTTCTATCTGATGATGGTCCAAATGACATAGCATCCGTAAACCCTGTAGCAGCTAAAGAACGCCACTGAGCAAAGGTTCTTTGGAAATCACTCCAACCACTAGTCTGTTCATTATAGTGAGTTTCATTATCTCTAAAAGGAGAGAAACCCATGTCTTTAAAATCAGGATGGTTATAGTAACGCTCATATTGAGTGTGATTGAGATCGGCATTAAAGTTTTGTTGTATCCCTTTTCTTGCTAAGTCAACAGGTAATTTTGGTGCATTTTTAAAACTGCTCCAAGCATTACCAATATTGTTACTGGCATTAAGAGACAGACCTTGTTTAGGTCTCGGTTTTGGTACAATTACTGAAGTCCCTGCTTCTGTAGGAAGTAAAACTTGTGTATCTTGTGGTATAGTCTGATTAGGGCCTACTAAACCATCTACAACATTACTAACACCTTGTTTTTTTGCCATGTGAAAATTTATTAGAAACTTGTTCTTGTATAACTTGCACTTTTTGAACCAGGTACATAGTCACCTTTTCCTTTAGTTGCTTTTTTAGGTTTTGCTGCTGCCCATTTCTTGCGATCATCTGCTGAAGAAGTAGTCATCTTATTATACCACTCATCACTAATAAAAGATGGATCATAAATTCTATCTCCAGATCTATATTCCCCAGCATTAACTAATTGTTCTTTAACATACTCTAAATAACCACTTAAACCATTCACCTGACCTGTACCATTGTCTACAAGGAAAGGTGTATTATACATGATATCAGTTATGGGAGTATCTATAGGCCAAGTTTGTTGTTGATACGCCATATGAGGTTTATTATTATCATAATCCCATCCTCGTTGAACATCTCCTTCAATAACATATTGGCCACCACGCTTAATAATCTTTAAGGTTGAAATATCATCATAACCCGGCACCTGAATCTCAGATGTAGTTGCCATAATCTTTTCTAGGTTGTTCACCTTTGTTGTCCTGTATAAATAATGACCACCATTTTTAATAGCAACAGCATCAGGTTGATATAAAGTAATACCACTAATGTATTGATTATACATCTTAATATACTTAGGATCATCTTTTTTAGTTGTACCTGTAGCTAACATGATTTTATTCTCAATCATCTTTGTAGCATCCGTATCAAACAACGGGCGTATAGTCATTGCTTGAGTATTTTCACCACCACCCGTAGCCCAGTAATCATATTGTAACATAATTTTACCAGTTCCTTTTGGACTACCTGTTTGATTGGCCATAGTTACAAGCTCCAACCAAATTTCAGCTGCTTTAACATCATGGTCTGATTGTTTAGAATTTGACTTATTTGGTCCAAATGTAATCCAACTCATTCCAGCATCAGTTCCAATACCCTCTTGAGAAGCTTGATAATATGCAGCAAACCCAAGATTTGATTTATGCATTGTACCTCCAACAGCTGGATTGAATACATCTCTTATTCCTTTACTTGCATATGAACCACCTGCTCCAGTAACATCTCCAAAGGCATTACCTTGAGGTGTGCTTACTGAAGATACATTACGGTTGATAAGACTTTCTACTAAAGAAACATTATCACTGTAATCATTACCATAAAATTCTGTTGGTTCAAAACTATAATTAGTACTTTTTGTATAGTAATCTAAAGTATTATCTACACCATATGCATTTATAGCACTCATAGGATTACCCGACATGAAGTTTTTATAAGACCATATATCTCTAGCTCGTCTACCTAACCAAGTTGTTCTTTCTTTATATGGATCTGGTGTCCAAGTACCATCATCGTTTTTAGTCCAAGCATCAGATTTTTCTCCCATCTTCCATGCCCATTTAGCATAACGGAAATTTTTCTCATATTCTTTGCTTGCCTCAGAATCACCCCATTGGAAAGTATTCATATGTTGAACATACTCATCTTCAATTAAACCTTCATCATCAAAGAAATCTGCAATAAACACTTCCTGAAATTTACCACCACCTGCAGGAATTTTTACAAAAGGTGTTTTTTCTTGAACATCATTACCTGTAGCAAACAATAGTTCTTCTTGTGATTGACGCATTGCATATTCAGGAGTACCTTCAAGTTCATCTCTACGCATAGTCTGACCTTTATTATCTCCTGTCACACTAACTACTTCATCAGCACCAGGATTTAAAAAGTCTGGGATTTGTGGTGTAAACCTACTCATTGGGTTTTGACCAGCTTTATTAGGTTGTACTATTCTCCATTGAGAACCTTGTGTCCGAGAAGCAGCATAAGTTACTGCTGTTTGATTTCCAGTTCTAGAACCTCTCTTTCCAACAGCAAACTCAAAGATATTTGCCAAAGGACTATCTTGATAATCTAAAGAAGCTTTATTAGCAGCTTTCACATGATATGCAGAAGCAATCTCTAACCAAGTATTTTGATTAAACTCATTGTTTTTCACATATTGAATTTGAGGATACAGCTCAATTAAATTATTTTGTAAATAACTTCCGTTAGGATCATTTTCTGCTTGTACTAAAATACCATTAACACCATTGTCATAAAGTTCTTGCTGAGCTCTACCATCTATCTTTTTACGGATATAATCAAGACCATCTGTTTTAGCCCACGCCAATTGCTCAGCATTAGTTTTTCTGTTCCATGCTTTTAATTTCTTAGCAGCATCTCGCTTATCACCAGCACTACCAGCTCTATTAGCCCAATCAGCATACGTACTTACCAAGGAACCCGTTATGTTAAGTAAATCTGTTGATGACTGTGAGTTACGACCATTCATAACATCTGTCTTAATAGTCTTTATTACAGTATTATTAATTGAGGCATTAGCTAAAAAGTCATCAGTATCCTCAACTTCAGATAGTAAATATTTAGATTCTGCTGTTGGCTCTAATTTTGCAACTATAGCTCCACTTGCTTCAGCAGGTGAAATAATAGTAGGACCAAAATCATAAAAACCATTTGTAGTATTTTGAATATCTTCATCTTTTTTTGCAGAAGCAGCAAGTCTAGCAGCATAAATAGGATCTGCTTTAAGTTCATACTTTTGACCAATCTTAGATATAGCAACTGCTTTACGTTGTAAATCTTGATTGAAGAGAATAGCTCCATAAGCACCATCCAATGCTTCGGCAGCTTGATTGATTGTTCTGGCATTATTAGAACCACTGGTTCTTGTCAATACACCATCAACCATAGTCATTGTTGTATCAATCCGTTGCTCATTCTCTAAAGATTGTATATAAGCTTGAGCTAAACCATCATCACCAGTAGTACCTTCGGTTCTAATACGCTCTTCAAGTTCTGCTTTTTTACCTCTTTCAACATCTCTACTAAACTCAAGGTTTTCCTCCATAGGGGCAAACATTGATTGAATAGCATTCTGTGTTTCTTGTACCCATACTTGTTCAGCAGCCTCTTCTGAGCCGTACTGAGCAGCATTTCCTTTAACCCATTGCTTACGTTCAACATAAGCTTGAGTTTGATACATTCTTTTTATTTGAGGATCCTTTTCAAAAGCTGTACTAAATAATTCCATTAATGGACCAGCCATTAATTCAGGGCCATTAGTTGTAGTGGCTATATAACCATCACCTCTAATTTGATCAACAGACATATCTTTCCAACCCATGTCTTTCATCAAAGTAGCAGCCTTTTTCATTACATCAATGTATGGTGTAAAACGTACATTACCTGCAGCCATAGCTTCTTCATCAGACATATTACGGAACTCTTCAGCGCGATAATCTAATTCCATCAGACCTTCTTCCCAAAAACCTCCTCCACATTTTTCAGGATCAAAACAATTACGGAAAGAATTTCCACGTTTCTTTTGGTCAGCATAGTTCTCTGTCCACATCATATCTTTCACAAGAGCCTCATCATCATAGAGAGAATTGAACATTTGTCCAGCCTGTTGTACATTCTCTTGTAAAGACAGATCTAAATCAGCTATCTTCTTTATCTCATATTCAATAGTCTTAAAGAACTCATCACGGGTTTTAATATTACTGTCTCGTAACATAGGTGAGTTCAGTAAAGAGCCGTACAAGTTACTTAACTGTGACTTGTTAGTATCATATTTTGTCTGCTTAAACTCTAGTGTTCCTGCATACAATTGGAAATTTGGCTCATAAGGCTGCACCGTAGGAAGGTATGTTGGTGAGTTATCTAAGTACGTTGACATAATATTATATATTTAAACAAAAATAATGTATTTATTTAAACCTGATAAGTTTATTAACCAGGTTGTGTAGCAGCTGCTCCATAATTCAAATAAGAAGGTGTCTGTTCAGTAATTCCCATTTCTTCTTTAACAGCCTTATAAATAACGTCATCACTAATGTGAGGGTAAGTTTCTTTATATTCAGCAACTCTGTCCATCATAGTCTTAGTACCTGCAGTATTTGGTGTCAATGGTCCTCCCGGAACATGTTGAATCTTACCAGACCAAGGATCTACATTGTAATTAGGTGTCCGAGCATTAACCATTGCTAGTTCTGCTGCTTTATTGAATCCCCAATCATATGCGTCATCCCATTGTTTAGTAGCCTCACGTTTAAATGCTCTATGTTTTTCATTTACAAGAGCACGTTTATCGTGAAGAGACGTTGCAATCTGAGCACGTTCACCGGCAGCAGCATTTAATATACCTGCCACTTGTGCAGAATGTTGATTTACACGGTCCTTGTTTTCACGACCAACTTGAGAAATGTATTGACCAACATTACCGGCACCACTTAAAGCACTCGCACTTGCTGCTAATGTTCCTGGTGTAGCGTAAGTAGATAAAGTATCTTCTAAGCCTTTGATTCTACCTCTTTCATTAAATGCTCTTTGATCTGGAGAATCCAAATACACATTAGGAATATGGTAATCAGGAATCTTTGCCCAAGGTTGTTCTTTAACATCACTTGATAAATTCTTAGTTGCACTCATCAATCGCTTCACATCAGGAGCTCTCCAACCATGTGGAGTTTGATCCGTTACGCCTTTGATTGTTTTGATATCAATATCAGAATCTTTCTCATCTGCTAAATCTTCTTCAAAGATTTGTGGATCTGCTGTAATTCCAGCAATCTCTCCTGCTGTAGTATTTGTGTAAATACCATCAATCATTGAGATACTACCTTCTCTATCTCCAGCAATTGCATCATCACTTTGACCTACTTGAGTTATGTTAAAGTTCTCAAGAGTTGCCAATAGATTTTCATCTGTCAAAGTTCCAGCATCTCTTTCTTTCAAAAGATCTCGGTATCCAATATAGATAGCTTGTTGCATTGCAGCATCCTCTTTGTTAGGAGCTTTCAAACCAATCTTCTTGTAAGCATCTTCAAAATCCTGATTAGATGTACCATTACTTCCCGGTGAATTTTGGAAAGTAGATACCTCATAACCATTAGCAGCCAAACTCATGTTACGCTGTTGCATATCCATGAATTGATTGTAAGCAAGATCTGGATTATCCTTCAATCTTTTTACAGCAGCCTTTACTTGAGACTGAGATATACCACGAACATTTGCTGGATTCTCATAAGCGGCAATAGCTCTATCTTGTAAAGCCTTTTTAGCTTCAGGTGTATTAAACTTTTGTTGTAAGTAGTAATACTGATCAGCCACGTTTTGGTTATTGTTGAAGGTCGTTTCTAATAGGTCTCCTTGATATGGATCAAAAGTCATAGTCTTAGTACCAACTTTACGATAGGTACCATTAATGTCTTGTGTATATATTGAAGCTCCTTCAGAACCTGTGAAAGCAGTATCACGAGCAGCAATGTATTCAGCATCTGTAGCGTAATCTTTTCTACGGATTACAGTTGCACCATCAGGAATAGAAGCTTTCTTAGTCTTCTTTGTGGTAACTGCATCACCTCCTGCAGTAACAATACCAACTACTCTTCCATTCTCATCAATAATTTCACCAGTTGTTCTATCAATTCTGTGACCCGGCTTTAGACCTTTTACGCCACCACCATTTTTCATTCTAACAGGACCACCTCTTCTTTGCATCTGAGGTTGTGCTTGTGCTTGTGGAGTAATAGCATCTAAGTAAGGTTGAATAGCTTGAGCAATGTCTAAACCAGTTTTCTCTAAATGAACCATACCAACTTCAGGTACTTCAAATTCTTCACCATCACCAAAACCTTTTTTAGATTCTTGTAACAGAGATAACAAACTCAATTTCTCAAGTTTGTTTTGAATGTTCATTTTAGCTGTTTCTTGAGAAATTTTATCAGAACTAGAATCAATAAGATGTTTCAAATCTTTATTAACCATATAAGGTTTAGATAACTCAGCATATGTATAACCAGACTTCTTTGGCTTCTTATTAAAGAATGCATGGATGTCCTGATTAGTTTCCTTTAAGTGATCAGAGAACACAAATGTACCGTCAGGAACATTCAATGGAGTCCCACCACCAGAATGCTTCTTACCACCTATTGTGAAAGTTTTAGGTAATGTCTTTGTTCTGGCATCATCGCCCATAGGAGTAATCATGGTCTCACCTTTCTCTGCTTCAATATTAGCTTGGTCTCTTGGAACAGGACTAATAAAACTAGAAACATTAAGATCCGGTAGAGAATTTTTTGCCGAATCTACTGGATAACCACCTTTAGTATCACCCCCACCTAATCTAACTTCAGAACCATGTCCGAAACTAGGCAGCTTTGTTATTTTGACTCTTCTTTTCATATTAATAGTATTCTACTTTACCACCATTTTTAAGGATGTATTCAATTTCAATATCGTCCATATAAACTGGTTGGTTCATATCATATCCCATTGAACCACCGTCTCTTCCATAATAAGCATTTCCATCATATTCTTCAGGTAATCCTGCACCATATCTTCCTCCAGTGAATCCCATTTGTTTGTCACGTTGGAAAGTAGGAGCTCCTGTTGTTGCCCCAAAACTACCTCTATTTCCAACAGATGTTGGATTTTGCAGAGAAGCCAAGTAAGCCGTGCTTGCATTTGATTCAGCTTCAGCAGTATTCACCATATCAGCTAAACGATTTGCTCCAGCCATTCCTAAGAAACCAGCTTTTTGAGCATCAATACTAAGTTTGTCTTCTTTCAAAGTCATATCCAAATAGGGATCAAACTCACCTTCCTCTTGAAACATAGGTAAGGTCGTACCACCACCTCTATAAATAGGAGTTCCTGCAAGACGCTCTCTATAAGCTTCAAATGCTTCCAAACCTTCTTGATCACCTACAACAGGTACAGCAGAAGAATTCCCACCAGGAAATTCACCGTATGCATCAAAATAAGCGTTATTAGCTCTATCTTCTCTTCGCCCACTTCTTCTTGATTCTCTTCTTAATCTCTTATCCCACTTTTTATCTCTACGATTTTGTAATTGCTGAGTTTCATAAAGCAGTCTACCTTTATCATCAATATCAGAGTTATCTTGTTCTACAACATCTTCCTCTGAACCATCATTCAAATTAGATTCTTCTGTAGCAGCTTGACCTACTAAGCCTTGCTCCTTAGCCATTCTAAATAACTCATCTTCACTAAGACTTGGATCCAATGATAAATCCATATCAGCTTCAAGCATTCCTCTTAAGTCATCAAAGTTATTATAATCCCATTGAGGTTTATTATTACCTGGTGTACCAGCAGGAGAAGAATTAATTGGAGAATCAGTAGGTGTATCACCATATCTGAAATGCATTGTTTGCTTTTTTATTCTACCTTTTTTTCCTTTCTCTGGATTAGGTGCACCAAAAATTCCATATTTGGTTTCCATACTATCTAGCTTAGCACCTTCAAAAGCATTACTCCAATCACCACGTACTTTACCAGATATCCATTTATCATAACCTTCATCACCAGGCTTCGGTTTATTATCATAATAAGTAGCTTCTTCAGAAGCATCTGTTACAGTAGTTGCAGTAAGGTTTAAATTAAAAGGATTTGTAATAGGTCGTTGCCATTCAGGTGAAACACCTTCTACATATTTTACTTCACCATCTTCTTGAAAAGACGGTAATGGTAATTGACCTCCACTTCTAGCAACCATGCCAGGGTCTTCATCATAAATATTCCACTTACCTCTTATTTTTTCACCTTCAGGCGTAATACCTTTTGCTTTAAGCACATCGTGTCTATCAAACATACCTGTTGACTCTGCTAATGCTTGTCCCCATCTTTGCTCACCTTGATATTCTTCACGGTATGCATCGTTCAAAGCAGCATCATAACTGGCCATAAAAGGATTTTCAAATCCTCCACCTACTTGGAAGTGTCCTTGTTTAGCACGGACAGCAAAACGGTCACCAGCATTATCAATCATATTATTGGCAAAATTGCTACCAATAGCATTATTGATCATAACCTTATGTTTCTTTTGAACAGTATCATGAGTTTCACCATCAGTCATTCCACCAACCTTCTTATGTTGGAGAGCTTTAATCTTTTTGGCATAAGCATCAATATAACCACCATCTGCCATTGGAGGCATAGGAGCTTGAGGACCCGGTTGTCCTTGTTGTTGCTGTTGCATCATAGCCATTTCTTCTGGAGAAGGCTGTCCTTGTGGTTGTTGAGCTTGGGGTGGTGTTGCATTACCCTGAGTAACCTGTACCATAACCTGTTGAACTTGTTCTTCAGGCATACCAGATTGTACAAGAGCTTGACCTACAGCTTCAGGTGGAACACCTTGTTGCATTAAAGTTTGAGCTATTTGCATTGGGTCAGCACCTTGTTGAGCCATTTGCTGAATCATTTGCATAACTTGCTGCATAGCTTGTTGCATTTGATCACCACCCTGTGGTTGCATCGGTTGTTGAGGTTGTCCCATTGCAACAGGACCACCTTCTTGGAGCATGTTAATATCTGCATTCTTAACATATACTCTTACTTTTCTTTTACTACCCATGATATCACGTTATAAATAAATATACAAAATTTCCAATTAATAAACTAAACCTCACAAGTTTACCGTTTCTTATTTGGCAATGTGTAATGTAGCTTAATACTTGGAGTATTAACTTTAAACTTATTAAATACTGGTTTCCCATCTTTTATCCCAGTTACATTAGTAGCTGATAAATCAAAACCTGCTCTTAAATTCTTAAGTGGTGTGTCAAACATAAAGTTTGCACCTGCACCAATCATAAGACCCTTCATATCATCTCCCATCGGGAAACTATTTACAAAACTAAAAGGATTTACTTTCTTTTGACGAGAGTTCATTTGAGGTAATCTCAAATCAGGAATATAATTATCATCTTCTTCAACAATCATATACCCTTGAGCTTTCATTTCTGCTATCTTATCATCATCTAATTCCATTGATATACCACCATCTTGAAAACGTGGTACAACTATTGGATCAATAGCTGGCTTTTGTCGAAAAAATGTAGGCCTCAATACAGGCTCTACTCCTTCTGGTACAGAAGATGCTAATGCTTCCGAAAATACAGTAGATTCCGACAAAGGAGACTGTACTGTTTCCAAAGGAACTCCTTGCCCTATTTGATTTACTTTATCAAATTTAAACCCTTGATTCAACATTCTAACAGGTCTAGTGGCAGCACTACTTGATAATAAATTTTCAGTTTCATGCATTCCTTCTGTAAGATATTCCCAACTAGCTTTAGGATTAAGTGTTTCTAAGTCTGTTGGTACATAATCACTACGTTGTAAAAACTTTGGGCTTATAGCTTCATTAGGGTTCGCAGGAACCTTAGCCATTACAGCTTTCCACTTTTCAGGATTACTTCTAAATATTGAAGATGATTGATAACCTTGTGGAGTATCTAACATCTTTCTTACGTCAGCTGCCTCATCTGCAGTTAAAGCCATTTCATCAAACCAAGCTTGAGGAACATCATCACCAGTCATTATACTTCTATCTTTTGCTAACTGATTAACTAATCTATTAGGATTATTAGCTTGAGTACCTAAGTTGTTAACCATATACGGTTTATTAACAGCAGCAGAACCGGGTTTAGTATACATTAGCTCATCAACATATTTAGTTAAATCAGGATTTTTAGTAGTTTGTAACCAACGACCTGTTGTAAACTTATCTAAATTTTCAGGTGCTACTTTTAACTTACCATATTTATCAACAGAACTCAAATTATTAGCAACTTTAGCTTCACTTGAAAATTGATATAAGGGTTGCTGTCTAAATAAATCTAACGGTGTAACCTTATTACCGGGTGTTAAAACATTCTTAATCCCTTCAGGTGCATATTTTAACCTAGTCATCGGAGCATTTCTTAAAAAATTAACACCTCCTCCAAAAATAGGGGCTGAACCTAATCCTGTTAAAGCAAGTTCTCCCCAAGCTCCCATACTTGTAGGATCATCCCATACTTTACCAAAAGCTGAAGGTAAATGTGTCGCAGAAGTACCAGCAAGACCTGTATTTAAACTTATAGGATTTGTGAATTTTGCAAACTTCTCAGGCATACCTCTAGCAATTAAAGCTTGCGTAGGATTTGCCTTTAAAACTTTATTTGCATAAGTAGGAGTTTTCATTACAACACTAGGTAAAAAAGACTTTCCTTGTAACAACCTTCCTGCTGGAACAGCAGGAAGAACATTTAATAAAGCTTCACCATAATCTTTTGTACCTTCCCAATAATTACCTTGATCAAATTGCTCACTAGCATCAGTAATCTTCTTACCAGCTACAGTACCCCAATGACCAGGGTTAACATAATCAAAAATATCATCAATTATACCGTTATCCCACTGTCCTTTAATGGTTGCTGGATCAACACCATACCGATTTGCAACCTGTTGCAGATACTCAGGGTCGTTTCTCATCCTAGATTGATTCAACATAGGACCTTCACCACTCAAAAGGTTTCCACCTACATTAATTGGATCATCTAAAAACGCTGATGTATTACTAGCCCATCGTTGATACCAAGGAGCTGCATCATATCTTTTTTGTTCTTGCTGTTGAAAATTCTTATTTAAAGCAATTGCATTATCAGAATTATTCATCGCATGAGCAAAAGCTTCATAATCATAATCACCTGTATTAGAATTTATGAAATCTTTAATATCAATACCTATTTCATTATAGGCAGGTATATTTTTAACATAAGCTTGATAAGCTGCTTGTTCTGCTTCTGGTGAATACCCATCGAGACTATAACCTCTCTTCTCATAATCCATAAAATCCTGTAGCCTATCAGCTTGTAAATCCTGCACTTGAGTATTCACAAAAGTATTATCACTTACTAAAGGTGCTGCAGGAGCTGCTAAAGCTTCTTGTTTAGGCTGATTAGCAATAAATTTTCTTCTATCCAATTCTGCTAAATAGTTGGCTCCTTCAACAGTAGGACCAGCTTGTTTTTTTGACTCAGCTAATAGTTGTTCATCTGTTAAATGAGCATATTGTTGTGCTCTTCCCTGAGCAGCATTCAGTTTGTCATACTGTGCTTTCTCTTTTTGGTATGTCTTATATTGATTTAGATCGTCATAAGTTTGAGAAAAGATTTTTTCCAATCCTTCTCTGGTACCAAATTTCTTTTTGTTAATCAATTCATCAAAGGCTTCATCTTTAGTATAACCTTTATCAATTAATTCATCTAGGTATTTTCGGCCCCTAACATCATAAGATGCCTGATGATAATCAAAAGATGGCTGGAAAAACTTTTTAATTTGCTCAGGGTCTGCACCGGTCATTTTAGCAAGCTGTTTAGTTCTTAAACCATGCTGCATAATCTGATCATGTATTTCAGTTGGATCATAACTACTGTAACTACCATCATCACCCATAACATTAAAAAAGCCCATCTCTTCAGATTCTCTTTGGAACCTATCCATGAAAGGTTCTTCACCAGTATAAGCATCCTCATACTCCTTTAATTGCTCTGCTGTATAACTAATACGAGGTTTTAAACCACCATCTTGCATTGAAGGTAAATCCTCCACTACAAAACCACCCATACGATATTCAGCTATCTGTCTGTCATCAAGTTCCACCTCTACAAAATCTCCATCAGTTGGTTTCTGAAACATAGGTATTTCAGTTACCATCTTTGCTTTGGGAAACTCATACTTTCCATTTGGTGCCATCATCTGTGGTTCACCAACATCAGGGACACCCATAATAGAACCAGGCATTCCGTAAGTATCAATCAGATTACTAGGAATCTTTACAGGTTTACCCATATGATTCCATTGACCTTTTGGATCCACGGGAATATCTTTAGAAAAAGGATTTTGTTTTTTCTTAGCAGAATACTGCACACGAAGCTCTTTTTTATTATACATTATCTCAGTGATTTAAGATTCTTAGCATTAGTAATCATTAAGAGTATTTTTCTATTTCCAGAAACAACTCTTCTCAAGAAGACAGAATTTTCATAGTGTCTGAACTTCTTTCTCTGTGTTTGAGGTTTATTGTAATCCAAGTTAAGTGGATTCAAAAGTCTAATGTAACCATTAGCTTCAGTATTCCATATAACGCGCTCAACATTTGTAAACTCACCACGATCATCAGTGATGTCAAAGAATTGATTAAATCTATATTTATGTTCCTCTTTGGAGTATAAAATATCTATTGAATCAAAATTCAATATCGGATAAGTCACTATAGCTGGTGCATTATTCTTGGGTGATAAAATCAAGTTAAGCAACCCAGAGACTTGCTCTGAATTGTAAACCACAGCTTGGTCAAAGTTAAAATCAAGTACATGAAATCTATCATAACAGTTTTGCTCATACTTGTATACTTCCAATTGATATTCAATTGAACGTAATGTATTCACACTCTGGATAGTGTTTATTGGAAACTCTACCTCAAATGGATAATCAACGCCATAATAATTACAGTATGAATCACACACTAAGTTATGTATCCAAATACCATTTGCTTGATTAGGATCTACTGACTCGCGCACAATACTCATGAAGTTAGATTTACCTCCCATAAGTAAATTAGGGTGCCAATCATGCCATCCAACCCATGTACCTTTCTTAAGGTCATAACTCACTGTCCAAGATGCTTTTTCAAAGTAGCGTGGATCACCAAGTTCTACAGTCTCAATCTTCTGAACTAAGAATAGATTATCTCCAAGATACTCAAGCCATTCTGGATCTACACCAGGTTTCAAGATATAATCCTTTTTACAGAAATAAATTATCTGATTCTCATTATCATAAATAGCTTGACATCCAATACCAATCACAGGATTATCAAGTAGTTCAAAATCTGGGAAGAACTTTGTCAACTGGTAAGGTAAGAATGTGGAGAACCACCATTTCAATTTACCCGGCATTGAGAGTTCTTTTAATTGAGTACCAACACTGAAAATCTTACCTTGATTTTGAGACATATAGAATACGCCAAATGGTGTATTAATAACAGAACGTCCATTCTGACAAGAACCATATTCATAAGGTCTGTCTGAATTGTTTACACTTTGCATTGGTTGATTAAATAAACCAGCATCACCAATAGTAATTTTAGTATCACCTGATGTTTTTAATTCTTCAACCCCTTTAAATTGAACAGGACTTTCATTTTCAAATAGTATTAAAGCACCTGAAGCAAATATAGGCTTCACTGTTATAGGTCTACTTACAAAATCTTTAAAGTTAAGTGGTAAAAATGTTCGCCAGTTATCACGCTTAGAATCAATAATAACTTGAGGTAAAGAATATTGCATTCTTTTAGGTCTATACACATAACATGACTCAGCATCATTAGGATTGTAACTACGCGGTTGTAGATTACCCCAGCTGATATAGTTGTTGAACAACTTACTGATGCTTAAGTTAAAGTCATATTTAAAGAAGTTATCATCCTTGATTATACGCGTACTAAAAAGTTCTTTCAGATCCGTGTATGAACTATAAGGGTGATAATGTCTCTGATTTGGAGTATCTCCCCAATCACGTAAATCAACATTGATACTTGACTCAACAAAGAAGTCTCTAAGACCACAATTAAATAAATACATATAACAGTTCTTCAAGGTAAAGAATCCTGTTTGATTTGTTCCATTACGGTCAAAAGAATGTAAATCAGATGGGGTTACTAAGTTATTTATAACATCACTTAATGAACTAGGAGCACTACTGAAAACAGTACTTAAACTTTGTACAAAATCACTCCATTCAAATGCTTCTGTATCCATCCAAAACCTTGTATGTGGTACAGCTTGATGAAGCTTATAATCAAACTCAGTACCGTCTACTTCATTCTGCAACCAATCATAAAAGAAAGGCATCTTATTCTTTTCAGTGTGTCGTCCCACATAAGTATCTCCATTAAAATATAAAGGAGAGATTCCGTTATTTACTGGACTTAGACAAGTAGATACTGGTACTTGTACAATAGAATGTAATTGTCCATACTGATTACGTGCCTTTTGTTTTAAACCAACGTAATGAGAAGCAGCTTGTCTTCTAATACCTTTAGAAGGTTCAGACCATGAATTAATATTATTTGGTCCAACACCAATTAAATTACCAACTGTATTTTTACTATTATCTTGATAATTAGTAGGTTCAACATTATCATCTAGTTCAAGAGCTACAAACCTATTTCGGTTAAGATTATTAATTCTGTAATCATCACCAAAGTCCTGAAAGTAAGGATCAATATAACGGCCATTAGTAATATTCATTCTACGGTTGCCCAATTGAGAGTTTCCATATACACCATACTTGCAATGAGATTCCCACTGTAAAGCAAACTGTTTGAATTTACTAAATGCACTTATAACCTTCAGAGTAGTATCAACACCTTCAGTAAAGTAATTGTAGAACGTGAAGATACCTGAAGCAGCCTGGAAGAAACCAGGTAATTGATTAACACCATCTTGCTCAACACTATGATTAAAGTTAGAGCCTATAGTCATTCCATTACCATTACGAAAAGTAGCAGCTGTATTAGCTGCGTCATTATCTGTACTAGTACCAAAAAGAGCATCAGCTAAATTCAGAGTCTTGTTTAAGTTATAGTAAATAGTATCGGCAGCCTGAGCTAATGGTGTAGTAGTAAGTGCATCCGCTATAGAAGTACTATTAGCAGGAAAAGAAACACTACCTTGACCGTAACCACCTAATAAACTTCCAGATCCTGATATTGATATTCTACGGGCCCTATCTCTGGACATACGTTTCTTACCATTTATTTGTGATATAGCATATCCTAATCCAACTACTATAGCAGCAACAAAGGCGGCATCAGTTACAAACTTATGTTTGGGATGCCCATCAGGTTCCACAAAACTACCAACGGCAGCTCCCACAAATTCACCATAAATTTTCATCTCGCCAGTTGACAGGAATGGGTCAGCAAACTGCGTATCTGGCGAGTGAAAACTTAAATTTCTTCTATTAACAGCAGTAATGGCTTGATAACCAATTTCACCTTGAAGACCTTCGTAATTAACTTCTGTTTGACTCAAGAATGGATCAGGACCATTATCATTATAAGGATAATTAGGGTACAATCCTTTTCGTGTACTTACCAAGTTGACACTAGAATCTGGATCCCCATCAAGATCATACTCAAGCATATTGTTGACAATACCTTTTGCCAAAATAGAGGCATTCCCTAAACGAGAGCCTCTTAGTATTTCATAACCAACTATACCTGGAACTGGAATCCATTGAGCTGGCGGATCATTCGGATTCATCACAGGTACTTGGATATTTTCAAAACCAACACCCATTACTCTTATATGACAATCCTTACCTAATGATGCATCAACACCATTATTGGTTCCACATCTATAATGCTTTGTGCTACCACCTGCTTTGTCTGTAAGATTATCAGGGAACTTGTGATGTCTTATCGGTTTTCCACATAAGTCATAATCACTTGGTAATGTTTGAGAGTAAGGAGTACTTGAAACACCTGCATTCCAGATCTCTGGAGTATCATCATCATAAAACTCAGCTGATTCCCAATAAGCCATATAACCTTCTCCAACTAAAACACCACCATCATCCTGGACCGTACCTGGATTTGCTGTAACAATACCTGTATTGTGAACAATCCAATTGTATGGTATCTCACCTATTGCACTTTCTAAGTCATCACTAGTTGATGTACCTGATTCAAGAGTCGGGATCCCATTATCTGGATTGATCCACACCGGTGCATTGAATTGAGGACGACCTGGAATATGGTATGATGCTGACTTATCTCCCGTATGATAAACCCATCTGATAAAGAATGAGTAAACTTCATCACGGAGATAGCCTGTATTGTTTCCACCTTTATAGTAATAAGCTTCCGGATATTCCACGGCTTGCCACTTAGCTCGGATCTGGTTTGCAATAGGTTGGTAATTGAAATCAAATTTATTAGTAGGACCTAATCGTATAGCATAGTTTCCGTTACGGTAAAGACCATCTGATTTTTCTGCAATAGGAGTTCGTATAGGAACCTGATCTATTGGAACTGCTGCCCAGCGATCATCAATAAAATCTAAAAGGATTACTTTCTGTCGTGTGGAGTAAGTACCTATCTTACGGGCAGTAGTCTGCTCATTAACAAAACTAATAAGAACCACTTCCATCTCATCAAATCTCTCATCAGCAAAGTCTACTTGAATCTCAAGAGAAGCACCAACATTCCCATGTGTGAAAATAGGTTGCACTTCAGAAGGCATAGAGTAGTCACCAATCTTTATTTCATTTAACGTGTAGGCAGCTACTATAAAGTAAGAACCATTTCTAACAGTCCCAGCTGCTGATCCCCGTCTTAAACTAAAACAAGGTTGAGTTAATAAATCCTCAAGACGAGTCTTATCACAGTCCAATTCAGGTGTGTTAGTACAGATTATACATCCTCCCGGAGCAGGTCCGTTGTCATCAACACAGTCTTGAATCCACGGAATTGTAGATTCGGGGTTTGTATAATCATTATTAGAGGGAGTATCAATGTCTATAGTAAGAAACCTATCAGGGTTAAGACCATCTGCCCAATAGACAGACCACCTACAATCAAAGCTTTCTTTAGAGATACCTGTAATAAGGTTTGTCAAACGGAAGCCAAGGCAAGGCGCGTTCACTATGGTGTCATAGGAGCAACGTGACTCATCAAATAACCCAACTTCTGAGTTACTATCATCCGTACTGAAGATAGCCCATCGGTCACCTTGAATATGAATAGCTCCTATAACAGTATAGGGAGCACTAGCACAATGTATATTAGAAGGTTCATTACCTATGTCACCAAAGTCACCAGTAGTAGAGTTTGTTATAGCGTTCCTAGCATGAGTCCATATGTTCTTACCTAAATGGTAATCGCTTACATCCTCAATGAGTTCATTATCATAACTCTGGGAACTTACAGTAGTGCTTCCCTGTTGTTGTCTTCTCTCAGCCATGTTCTATTATCTAGGTCCATTAAAATAACCAGCTTGTCTACCTCTACTCCCAGGAAATGTTCTAAACATATTGTAATACTTATTGTATTGCGCCTTACGGTTCACCTCATGAATCTTTTTAATCTCAGCAAAGTCTGGCATCCTAACTAAAGAGATAGCAGCCCTACGCGAGTTTGAGAACCCTTTTTCAATAAGTTGTATCTTTAACTGAGATACAGTAATATCATTAAGTGTTAAGTTCTCTAAGATTCTTTGCTTCACAGCATACTCATAGTATTCATTCAAAAGGTCATGATCAACAACTAGAAGATTACCTTCATCATCTTGCATCATACCTTGATAATTAAGATATAGATTTCCCTCTTGGAAATTAGTATAGATGTAACCATCTTTAATCCATGCAGTATCTGGACTCTCCCAGTATAAATTAGGACAATCACAATCAATATCTCGTGTCTGATCTAAAATCTTTATAGGACGTAAGAAGCTATAAGTTCGTGTAGTATAATTCAATTTCTGAATAAGCTCATACTTTTCACCCTTACAATTAATCTCACATAATCTTGGTTGAGTTCCAGTACAATCAACACAGTCATCAACACAAGCTGTACCACATTGATTACATGGGGGACATTCAACTATTGGATCTGGTTCAGGCTCACAAGTATCAATTACTTCTGGTCCCGGTCTATTGTATGGTTGAGGTTCAATTGGTCTTTCTTCAATCCATGTTCCTTGAGGCATATATTGTTTTGTCTCATATGAACCACACATCATTGCAAAGTTTAGTACATAGAAGTTATCAGGGAGTTTTGCTCTTCCTTTCTCTACCTCAAGGACAATCTCTTTGGTTTGAAATATTCTCAGCCCTAATTCATAGTTGACTCTCTTAGCAACTTTAATAAGTTGCGCTGGAGCTATCAAGTCCATGTTATCGTAATTAGGGAAATCAATAGCAGCTTCTGCCAACAACTGATCAAATGTTCTATAGTTTAATATGTAACTCATTATCTCAATACATTTTGACTGTCATCAGCTCCATCGGATGGAATCTTACCAGTAGTTAATAATTCTTGGAGAACCATCTGCTCTATTTCAGCAAACAAGTATTCCGGTATTGGCATGTCTCTATCTTGAGCACGATCACATGGTGACCCATCATCAGGACAATTAAAGAAACTAATGTCATCATTGAATAAAGCTTCCACACGTATTGCTTCCCAATCTACATCAGGAATATAAAGATAGCCATCAGCGTACCAATAATACTTTGCTTTGTTATACTTAAAATTTGTGCTATTTCTAATTGCTGTATACTGTTGGATGTACGTATGTTCTAAACGTCTTGATGCATCTAAGGATACTACCAAACGGATTATAGGTCCTGTAGAACCTTCCATCATTTCAGGAAGTCTTTCTTTAGTTCTTTTAATGATGCAATGACTTTGGATCCCTGTACACTTTGCAGAAACTTTATCAACGTCAATGAGCTCTACAAACGTAAGTTCCTTGAAGAGACTTGTGATATTATAAATTTTCCCTTCATTCTCTTGTCTACGGATAAGCATTTTGGCATACTTAATTACTATACCATAAACGAGTCTATCCGTCATAAACGGATCTTCCTTTACTGCCTTTAGTACATTACGTACTCTACCTATGCTTTCTCCAATAGTTGTCATCTCTTACATTTTAAACTCATTATAATTATCAGACACCTCTGAGCTTTTGTTCTTAAAGTACTCTCTCTTTTTTTGTTTATCAAAAAGAGCAGAAATTCTTCTTGTGTTATCAACTGCAATATACTTTGCCCATTCTGCCTTGTAGATCTTAGATGCTTTTCTTCTGAAATCTCTCACAGGGTAAAAAGCCCATAGTTCTTTATTGGGAAGATTATACCTGACTTTAGAGTTGGTAAAGAATATCTTCATCAGAAAGTTATCCGAGTCCCAGTTCTTATGTCCAGTAGTGACTCCATATTCTGCTGACTTTTTATAGTCAATGTTCTTTTTTGTCTTACTTGGAACACAGGAACCAATAAAGACATATCCTAATCCTTCAGGTAGTTCAACGCCATTTCTATTATCAACAACACCTTCCCACAGCAATCTATTAAAAGTGTTAATTAGTTCTTTAAACTCTAAAAGGGTCACATTAACATGTTCAGGAAATTTCTTAAGAAACTCTTTGTAAAGCTTCTTATTTAACACAACGTGTTGTTTTTCTCTGAACCTAGGTGCCTTTAAATTAGGTTTATTAAACTTTTTCATACTTAAAACAGATAATATAATATACTCAAAATTAATGAGGATTACAAGCTTAACATATAGCTAAGAGTTAGACTATTTTATACCATTCCTCATTTTATAGTTGAGATAATCCATAAGAGTCTTGTTGTTAACCTTGAACGAAGTTACACAATTTTTTTGACTGCAAGACATGTAATGCTGTGGTGTTCCAGCAGCGGTAGTGTATGTCTTACGCAATCTTCCTAGCTTTCCACACTCCGGACATTCAAATTTCTCACCTCCTCTAAGTACTGCGTACTGCATGTTAGGTTTGATATAGTTCTTAATTTTATTGAAAACTGCTTCAAGACTTGTAATGTCACCATCTCCATAATAGAGCATGTGCTCTAAGGCCTTAGGATCCTTTTTATATATTACATCTACCCAAGTCTGCAACCCACCCGCATCTTTCTTAGCTGGTAGACTATAGTATTTACAAACTTCTTTTAATGAGTAACTTGGAAGATTTAGATATTTCTTACATAGTTTGAATGTGTCTATCTCATTATAAGTGTGCCTCATTGGTATCCTGTGATAGAGACATCTTGTTCTTATCCAAGGTGTATCAAATCTTTTACCATTGTGGGTAATCACCTCATCTGCTTTGTTTAAAACTTTAATGAACTTCTTAAGCATGTTCTTATCACATTGTTCATTAAGCCCCCAATCTAAGTTATGTACTTCATCTTCACCTTCCCATTTCCAGTGAATAGAAATAATCTTAGCATAATCTGTTATCTGCTCTGGGCCTATTCTTTGGTCATAACCCGGTCTCCAAAAGTGACCTTTACAAAATGATGTTTCAATGTCATAAAATAATCTCTTCTTACTTAGCATGTTATGTGTTTTGGTTAATAGAAAGTTTACAATAAAAAAACCCCAAGCTCTTAGGCTCAGGGTTATTGTCAGTCACAGATTAAACCAACAAACTGTGTGCGACAAAGTTTAAGCACAAGGATCTATAATTGCAGTAAGACTAGTATCAGATAAGGATACACTACCTGAAATTACAGTACAACCTGGTCCACCTAATAAAACACTAACTGCACTTGCTGGAATAGATTGTATTACTACTTGTAGTGTATTACAATCTACATATAATGCATCATAAGGATTTGTTACATCACTATTGGTAATAAGATAACTTGTACATGTTTGACAAAGACAATGACCATCTTGAATAACACTTGCTGTAGCAGGTATTAATGGTAATGAATCTTTACATGTAGCTAACGTATTTCCAATTGGCATTACAATACTTTCAGGATCTCCTGTACAACCTTCAATATTTACACTACATCCTTCAATAAGAACAAGTGCTGTAGCATCAACACCATCACCTGCAGAAAGATCTGCTGTAGCTGATATATAACCACTACCTGGCGTATCTAATGTAATACTTACAACAACACCACCGGCTACATTTGCTGTAGCTGTAGCTCCAGTACCAGCACCATTAATTGTTACTGGAAAAGATGCTGTATAACCAGAACCACCATTTTGTACATTAACAGCTTCAACTGGCCCATCATTACAGGTTATAGTCCATTTCTTACATGCAGGATCTGGAATAAAATCAGAAGAGAATGCTACACGACCATCCATTGATACTTCATCAAAACATGTAGGTTGTACATATCCTTCATAGGCTACGGTATCACATGTTTCATTATCAACTTGTACGTTGAAAATATGATTACACGTATTTCCTGAAGTACAGAAGATTACTGTACTACAATCATACACTCCAGGAGGATCTGTTGATAATCTCCAACAGATTCTATGGTTTCCTGTATACTGGGAAGTGAATTCTACTTCAAATGTTGCTGGTACTAATGCCATGATATCTTATTTTATGGTTGTGTTTTAATTTGTATTGTTACTGAATAACAAGAACCTGCTGCACATATAGCATTGATTCTTATATGATAATCTGTATCCGGTGTAAGTCCTCCAAGCACCGCTTCGGGAGCTGTTACTGGTGTAGTGATTGTCCATGCTAAAGCAGTCGCTAATTTATATTCAACAGTATAATTTATAGCTGTACTAACAGGTATCCATGTTAAGTCAACAGTTGTACTGGTAATGCTCGAAGATAATAAACCTACCACTGCTAAACAAGTAGAACCTGCACTAACACAACCTGGGTTAGTTATCATCAATGTTAATCTTTGTAGAATAACATCAAGTCTTTCTCCTCTTTTAAGGCCAAGATCTACTATTGTATCACCTGTGTATACAACACAACCTGCTCTGAATGTTTCAGGGCATGGATCTGGTGTAGGACACGTTAGTGTTCCTGTTTCACAAGGTGCTTGTGTTGTTAATGCTTGATCACTACAACCACAAGGTTTACTATGTCCACATGCTTTACTCATCTTATGTTATTATTAGTGTTGATGTTACATTAATTGGTGGGACACATGCCTCAGTTATTGTTGTTCCATTAACCCATTGACAAATAGTTTCCTTATCGCCAACTGTTATTATAGTTCTCACTTTATACAATGTACCAGAATTTAATCCAGTAAATACTCCCAATTGTTGGAAAGGTCCATTAAGACCTACATAACCATCAGAAGCAACAAGTGTATTTGTATAAGAGTCATATATTTCAACAACAAGATCAACTGTACCAATAGTAAGATAATCAACTGTATAATTAATAGCAATTAATTCTGGTATCAAACTTAAGTCAGGACAATCAGGTGAATTATACACAACAGTTTGTAATACTTTCTGACATTCACTTCCTGTAGCAGGATCTTTATAACACATCAGTAAGTTTAAATCTAAATTACACGCACTATTAATAGGTGGTGAGATTGAACTTAATAAAATTTGATATCCTGCAGGATCATTTAAAGAAGTTGTTACACCAATATTAAGTATTTTCCTTCCACCAGTACAATCCGTAATTGTTAACTGTTGTGTCATTGTACCACACTCTACCCATCCATCAGGTATACTACCTGTAAAGAATAAAGTCAAATATGTAATATCCGATGTTGCTGTCATAGCAACTTGTACATCATCACAACCAGAACCACAACAACTCTCTTGAATGTTAAGTACTGCTGATCTAACATCACACATAGTTAACCATATGTTATTAATTGCTCCAGCAGCTGTTGCACTATGTGACCAATCTTCATGCTGAGTCATTTTACCTGTTCCTGCTAACTCATCTAAATTAGAACACTGTTGTGCAATTGCAGCTAATATTTCATTTGGAATACCTGTAGTAGCACGAAGCTCACAGAACTGTTGTTCCAATGCTTGTAAAACTATATCTATTCCAGCAGCACCAGCATCTTTACCTAAAACACATATTGGTGTCATGGTAGGCATTGTCTGTGCTTTCTTTTCATTTTCAACTACATCAATTTCTAATTGAGCTACTTTACCGGCAACTACTTGAACTTGAGGTCCTAAATTACCAACAGCCATTACAAGTTCACATATTGTGGCTGCCATAGCAGCAACATAATTTGCTAAAGTAGTTGATGTCCCAAGAGTAGCTTTAAAACAATCTGCATTTACAGCAACTACACAATTTAAAGCATCACAAGGATCTCCACCTGAAGCAACTATTTCATCTTCTGAAGGACAAAGCTGATCAAGAACAAATTGAAATAATTGTTGAAAGTTCTCTGGAGCACAGTTATCAAAACCAAAACAGTCTAAATTATAATTGTCAACATTTAAGTCTTCAAATAATTTACACAACTCAACAGCCATCTTGTAAACGACATCGGAAATAGTATCTCCTTTGCATAATTTTATGCAGGGAAGATCGGGCCCTTGCCATATAACACAGTTAGATGACGTTGGCGTACAAGGGAGTGAATCTAAATTTGTAGGTTTCATACTAAATAACTTTACTATATAATATACTAATTATTATTAAGGTGTGCAAGACCCTACATTATCTATTGTGCAATTAATAGGTATCGGAGCTGGTGAATCTAAGGCACATAAGAAATATATGGTCTCAAGTTTAGTTGCTCCATATGCTGCTAACCTTGGTTGTCCAAAGCAATCTCTATATTGAACACTTGCCCCAACAGTAACAGCAGGTACAGTAACTCTATATGTTGTACACTTAGGCTCTTGTATTAATTCAGAACTCACATTAATTGGTGGTAAACAATCAGCAGGCCATAGCAATACAGAACTTACATTAAGTGGTGGTAAACATTCTAATATTTCATGTATATTCAATATTGATGATACATTACAAGGTGGGCAACAAGCATCTGCTTCAATTGTTGTACAAGCTTCAGGATCAAAAATTGCTTTTAGATCCATCAAATACTTACGTATCAAATACTTATTTTCTTCTTCCTCACAACAAACAGTTATACCATATCTTTTAGCAACAACCTCTTTGTAAAGAGCTTCTGCAAAAGAACAGTTTACTTTCTCTACATAAGCCGGAGGACAACCGGGAGTATCATATCCCGGTTTAACTTTTCGGTTACGGATTATAATTGGTGGAGGTGGAGGATCTTTTGGTAAACATTCTTCACAATCCACAAAATCATCTGTAACAACTACATCAGTTAATTCCAATGTTGGATCTGGTGGAATTTGATTTACAGTCCAACATACTCCCGGGCAAGCTTCTATTTGAATAACATTACCTCCAACCATTGGTGGTTCAGGAGTATCACAAATACATATAGGATTCTCTGAAGCAGCACCAGTACAATCAGTTGCAGCTAATACGGTAACCTCACTGTCTAAAGGTGTATCTATATTACCCGGTGGTTGAGTTGGACTAAAGACAACACTAATATTTGTAACAGTATAACAAGCTTCACCCGTACCGTCATCCCAAATAATAACTTGATCACCAGGTCCCAAAGTAGGCCATGTTATCACTGGTGAAGATGGTGGAGGAGAACAATCTCCTTGATTTACATAATAAACAGGATTTAAAACACCAAGGTCTGTTATACTTCCATCTAATACACAAATGTCAAAATATAGAGTCTGGGAACCAGCACCTCCATTGAATGGATAAGTAATAGTTTGAACTATACCGTTACAATCTGTATAAGTAATAGTATTTGCCAATGAATCTGTAGGAACTGTAATTTGATACGCTGTACACTGTGGACTTGTTACAGGAACAAGCTGTGTTGTATAAACAGTACCACCACAACAAGGTGTAAGTACTAAGCCTACTGCACTAATCTTTGGTCCTGGTGTAGGCAAGATAGGTGCAGGCATATAAGGACTTAAATCTGTTGTTGTATAAATAGATGCTTCATTTCCTTCACAATCAACAAGCTCATAATAATTAGGATTACAGTCAAGACATGTCTCAAAAGAATCTAATACAGGAACTGGATCATCATATGTTAAGTGAAACTGGTCATATTCTTCAACTATCCAACAGAGATCTGCAGGTAAATCTGCATCAGGAGCAACTATATGGATTACTTGTCCTACATAGTTTGCCATATTAGGATCTGATACAAACTGATCATTACCAACTCCTGCACAATCAATCAACCTATAAATGATTGTTGGTTCTTCTGTCCATATAGCTTGCCATGTAGGAAAGCCTAAATCTTCATGAACTTCTATACCCGTAACACCACCATTTAATGTACGATAAAGTTTATTAGTATGTGTATAGTATCCGTTCTGTGGAGAATAGAAATGAGCACCCACCATGTGAACACCCGTATCTTGTCTTGTAGTTGACCAAGTAGCACCAAGGTCAAGAGTTTCAATTACTTCAGGACCAATTCCAATTCCACCAACATGTCTCATTCGTGTTGGTAAACCTGATTGCCATTCATGTGAAGGATACCATGTTAAATGAACACCGGCACGAAGCATCTGCTCAGAACCAGTTGTTGTAAAGTTCTGACCACCATCAGTACTAATCTGTTGCGTATAGTTTGTAGTAACAACAATAATCTGTTCATCCTCAGACATCCAAATTCCTCTAGGAATCCCTATTGGATAAGATGGTTCTATAGCTGTTACTTGTAACGTAGCATCATTAGCTCCTGTTGCTACAGTAACTACCTCACCTACATTATAATCTCTACCCGGATTAGCTATAACAAAACCTGTTATAGCACCCAAGCTTGTAGTAATATTTAATGTGAGATCTTCACCGGTTCCATTACTTATAGCAGGTACTCCAGTTGAAGCAAAATAACCTGTACCACCACTTATTAATGTAAGACCAACAACCAATGGCGGCTGACTAACAGAAAAACCCCAAGCATTTCTTAAGTTAGGTGCTGGGGGATCTATATAATAATTTGGGCTAGGGTTTAATTCAGTCCATGTATTACCACCATTAATTGTTTTCCATACACGAGCATCTTGATCTCCTGTAACAGCAACAAGTGAACCACCTACAACGGCAGTCATTGAGTCAATGGCATGAATACATTGTGTACCAGCCCATGCTTCTCCACCAGGAAAAGTAGCTGGATTTCCCGGATCAGGCTGGCCAAAAGAAAGACCTCCATTTTGAGATTTTACAACCCAACCGTTATTACCTACAATCCATATGTTTTGGCTATCAACACACCATACTTCATAGAATGATGTTAAAGCAGGATAAGTATCCCAATTTCCATAAGGAACTGTCCAAGTTGCACCGGCATCAGTTGATACTAATATACCTGAGTCTAAAAAACCACCTCCCCCTTTTATTTCATCACCAACAATAACCACATGAGCTGGGTTGACAGGGCTAGTCATTACATCCCTCCAAACAGTATTTGGATCTGCATTTGGAGATATATCAATCCAAGTTCCATTGTGGTCATCCTGTCTTACAACACGATTAAAAGAACCTACAGCATATGTTCTTGTTATTGCCATTGTTTATTTTGTTATACTCCCACTAGTCTTAACGTTAATAGGAGCTGGTGCGTTTACGGGTACTTTTTCTTTGCTCGCGTTTAAAGAATTTTCATATGTTGCAATACACGATTGACAACATGCTGTACCATTACTGGCTTGTCTCTTTTTACATGAACAATTGAAAGTTGTTCCACAATTTGTACATTTCATATTGGTTGGTTTTTTTAATAGTTAACAGCTCTTACATTCAAACTTCTTTAAAAGCTTGACAGCATAGTTGTAAAGTTCCATTCCCTTCTTAGGTTCATGGCACGTTTCAACTTTAGCTTTGGCTGCATCAAGGTAAGATTTAATATCCTGAAGCTGACGTAATTTCTTCTTTATGTTAGCAGGAGGTTCACAGTCAGCTAGATCTAATTCACATAAAGCTTCTTGCCACATGGTAAGAGCTTTAGTCATTCTCAAATGATTGTATTCAACAAACACGTACTCATGAGGAGACACGCTGTATTTAAGAATATAAATTCCGTCTGGAAGAGGATTGAAAGTTGTCCCACAAGCATCAATCTGTATTTCCAAATCACAGGCTGTTAAGTTTACCATGAAACCCGGTGCTATTACAGATTCATCAAACTGTACTGGGTAATTAAAACCAGGTAACGTTACTTCTAGTAAAGGACAAATAATATCGTTGTCTGTATTGTAAACACTAGTATCTGTGATACGTAGTATACAGTCATTCATTGTATCGGGTGCCTCAAGGCTTAAAACATGTTTTGCCATAGTGATTTAAGATTGTATTAAACAAAAAAGGGAGAGGAGACATAATCTCTCTCTCCCCTTATTTCTATATTCAGTTTCTTAATTAAGGTACTGCAATCGGCATTATTCTACAATCAGTACAACCGAAATCTTCTGGTAGTATCATACAATCAGAACAGTCTCTTAACCACGCAGTCATAAATTCCTCAAGTGCTGCATTTCTTTCGTTAGTGATTATCTCAAGCATGTATTGATCATTGTCAAACACTCCAGATGGATTGTTGAAACGTGGAACAACATGTTGGATGTAGTATCTAGTATACAATGCATTTCTGTTAATTGCATCTAAGATATCATCACCTTGAGTTATCTCACGGATACGCTTGTCATTTGCAAAATAGTTTTGCAAGTAAGACTCAGACAAGATAAAGTCACGAAGAACAGTTTCCCCGAATCCCATTCCTTGAATACCAAGACACTCAGTGATTACACATAATCCTTCAAATACACATGGATCACCAGTGTAATCTACAAGAGAACCGTAAATTCTGATTGGCTCTTTTTCATAGAAATCAGTTGATTCAAATGAACAGTTACCGAACTTAGTTTCAACATAAGCTCCAATTAAACGGATACCACCTGTAGTACCAGCCATATAACCCGGAGATACATATTCAGAGAATATCTGAGTTGCTGGCCATCCAGCAGCAGTTGCTTCAGCAGCAGTTGCAAACCATGGGTTACCAACTTGATCAAACACAACTGGACGAATGAAGTCTTTCATATACTCACTCTCAACCATTTGCGTAGCCCATTGAAGCATAATCAATGTAGAGTCAATAGCAGCTGGCTCAGGACCTTCACAACATCCACCATCAGCTTGGAAGTTTTGGTATAAATTGTGGTTAGCAAATCTTAATGCTGGAGAACCTTTAACATCTATTCGTAAATAGTAAGTTTCATCACAGAAGAACTCTTTTGAACAAGTTGCTTCACCAACAGTAGCCGTAGTTAATACGTCAAGTGTAACATCCTCAGCTGGAGTAGCTCCACCAAGTAAGTCACCTGCAATAGTGATTGTCTCTGCTACATCATAACCAGAACCAGCCTGATTAAGTACTACAGAAACAATAGTTCCTAAAGAATCAATTTCTACATCAAATGTAGCACCTGTACCTGCAGCACTAGCAGTACTAGCAACACCAACGAAAGTTGTATCAGCTGTGTATGCCGTAGCAGTACCAGATACATTTTCAATTGATTCAACTGCACCAGTTGCAATTCCAGTAAAGTTTGTGTTACCGATATGTACAACAGCTTGTTGTGGAGTACACTGATCCACTCTGTAAAATCTACTTACATAACGTGGATTCATCATTTTTGACTTGTTAGTCTCTCTGTAACCTCCGTGGAACTTACCGATCTTATCATTAGTCAATAATGAAGAAGACGCAAGAATTAACTTACAGCAGTTACCATTAACTGTGGTAGCATCTTCTGATAAGTATGTGTCTGCGTTAAAGAATCCGAAATATCCCGGAACCTGTTCAGATAAAGTTTCCGAAGAAACTCCTGCATCTGTAAGGAAACCATCCGTAGTATTGAATCCAATGGAAGCAATAGTAGAACCTGTTCCTAAAAAGCGTTTACAAAACGCATGATTAAAATAAGCCATCTTTTTTTATTTTTAATTTATAAATACATATATAATATAACCAATTGATTCCAAAAAACCAACCTTATTAGTTATTTTCTTCAACCGACCCTTTATTAATTTGTA
>ERZ887851.196-NODE-196-length-60750-cov-20.476168_pt1 | contig 60750 bp, 58 predicted proteins | sample MGYA00521100_ERZ887851 | MGnify/ENA primary metagenome ERZ887851 (study PRJEB32303, sample SAMEA104408602) | aquatic metagenome | biome: Brackish water; feature: Pelagic; material: water | place: Baltic Sea | collected 2014-06-06T16:11:00 | depth 11,444 m ... | reverse complement strand
TGCGTGCCGGCTTTGCCGACAAAGTAAAACCTTCTGAGCGCACCCACGCCAACAACAGTGCACTAATAGGCGCAGCGGCCCACCGCACCATAGCCCGCCAAGCGGTTCGCGAGTCCCTGGTGCTACTTAAAAACAGCGATAATATGTTACCCCTAAACCCAGGCTCTAATGTGCTGGTAGCCGGCAGCGGGGCCAATAATATTGGCCAGCAGAGCGGCGGCTGGACCATTACCTGGCAGGGTACCGGTAATAGCAACAGCGACTTCCCCGGCGCCACCTCCATCTATGCCGGCATACAGTCCGCGGTAAATGCCGCTGGCGGCACCACCAGCCTAAGCGCCAACGGCAGCTTTACTGGCACTGCCCCAGATGTGGCCATAGTGGTATTTGGCGAGTCACCCTATGCCGAGGGCGTAGGCGATTTAAACAGCCTCGAATATCAACCCGGCAACAAATCCGATTTAGCCCTGCTGCAGTCACTGCGCGGCCAGGATATCCCCGTAGTGTCCATTTTCTTAACCGGTCGCCCACTGTGGGTCAACGCCGAGCTTAACGCCTCCAATGCCTTTGTTGCCGCTTGGTTGCCAGGCACAGAGGGCGCAGGCATAGCCGATGTAATATTCAAAACCCCCGCTGGCGCCACTCACCATGACTTTACCGGCAAGCTATCGTTCTCCTGGCCCAACAGCGCCGACCAGCTGGCAGTCAACCGCAACGACAGCACCTACGACCCACTGTTTGCCTACGGCTTTGGTTTAACCTACCAAGACACAGACACCTTGGGCGACAACCTAGACACCTCTGGCAGTGGCGACGGCCAGTCTGACGTTGTGTTCTCAGTGCCCGGCACCATCGAAGCTGAACTCTATGCCTCAATGAATGGCATACAAACTGAGGCCTCCACTGATAGCGGCGGCGGCACCGGTGGCGGCAGAAATATTGGCTATGTGGATACCGGCGACTGGCTGCAGTACAACATCGATGTGCAGACCCCCGGCAGCTATCTGATCGAATACCGTTTAGCCAGCGACCTGGGCAGCAGCGGCTTTGCAACACTGATTAATGGCACAGAGATAGATCGCCAATCAGTGCCCAATACCGGCGGCTGGCAAAACTGGGTAACCCTAAGTGCAACAGTTGATTTGCAGGCTGGGGAGCAGGTACTGCGAATTAATGCGCTGGGCCCCTCTTGGAATATGAATTGGATACGACTTTCTGTGAGTAATTAGCAGCCATAATAATAGGCGCTTTGGCAGCTCAGGGGTGGGTTCAACTTTAGTTGCGCCAACAAGACTGGGGGCTGTCAGAAATCAGCTGAGAAAAGCAAGTTGCTTTCGGCGGAGTTGATTGTCGAGATAACTGGAGCTTTAAGCTCTAGTTATCCTGGGCATCCCCCAGCTGTAAGCCTAAACCCTCAACTGTCACCCTGAGCGCAGCCTAACAGTTTCTATTTATTGCTCCAGTGAGAAATGGGGGGATTACAACCCCATTTAGATAGGGGTATTTTCTCCGAACTAAAAGACGAGAGTTACTTTGAAGCGGGTTAAAGTCGTATTTGGCTCGATCGAATGGCCAAATGATCAGGATTTCAGTAAAGATACGGTTTATCTATTGGGGCGATCTCTAAAAAGTTAGTCATTGCCCCCGCTACCCCGTCTTTGCATAACGACAAATTATCTCAATAAAATCCGCACCATACTTTTCCAATTTGCTGTCACCCACTCCGGTAAGGGTCAACAACTCCGACCCCGACATGGGCATCACATCCAACATCTCTTTTAATGTGGCATCGTGGAAAATCACATAGGGCGGCACATTGTGCTCTTCGGCGAGATACTTGCGGCACTCCCGCAGCTCTTCCCACAACTCCTGATCTTCCGGCGCAATCTGCACTTTGCCTGCGGATTTTTTGCCACCACCTTTAGAGCCTCCTTTTAAAGACGGCGCTTTTACTTCTTCTTTACGCAGATGCAGCTCTTGCTCGCCCTTTAATACAGGCCGGCAGAGGTCGGTTAATTGAAGGGCGCTATAACCCTCGAGATCAACTCTGAGAAAACCACGCACTACCAACTGACGAATCACGGAGCGCCACTGGGCTTCATGGGTGTCACTGCCAATACCAAAGGTGCTTAACTTTTCGTGCCCATGCTGCAGTACTTTTTCATTCTCTTTACCCTGCAACACATCCATCACATGCACCAGTCCAAAGCGCTGGCCGGTGCGATAGACGCAGGACAGCACTTTCTGAGCCGCTTCGGTGGCGTCCCAGGTTTCTGGAGGCATCTGGCAGTTATCGCAGTTGCCGCATTGATTGGGAGCGTCGTCGGCGAAGTAACTTAACAACACTTTGCGGCGACAGCTGGTGACTTCGCAGAGGCCCAGCATGGCGTCGAGCTTATGGCGCTCGGCGCGTTTAAATTGTTCGGAGCCATCGGAACCCTGGGCCATCTGCTGCAGGCGCACCACATCTTGCAGGCCATAGACCATCCAGGCGTCGGCGGGCTGGCCGTCGCGGCCTGCGCGACCGGTTTCTTGATAATAGGCTTCGATGCTTTTGGGTAGATCTAGGTGGGCGACAAAGCGCACATCCGGCTTATCTATACCCATGCCAAAGGCGATGGTGGCGACAATAATCACACCATCTTCCCGGAGAAAGCGGTTCTGATGGGTCTGGCGCAGCTGTGAGTGCAGGCCTGCATGATAGGGCAATGCCTTGTAGCCTGCCTGGCTCAGCCACTCTGCGGTATCTTCCACTTTCTTGCGCGACAGGCAGTAGACAATCCCAGCTTCGCTTTTGCGCTGTTGTAAAAATGCCAGCAGCTGCTTTTTTGGGGTGGTTTTGTTGGCGATGGCATAGCGAATATTGGGCCGATCAAAACCGCTGATATAGGCCTTGGCACCATCCAGCGAGAGTCGTTCAACAATCTCTTTGCGGGTGCGTATATCGGCGGTGGCGGTCAGCGCTATTCGCGGTATTGCCGAGAAGCGCTCGGCGAGTAAACTGAGTGACAGGTAATCTGATCGAAAGTCATGTCCCCATTGAGAGACACAGTGGGCTTCATCAATGGCAAACAGCGCTAGTTTGCAGCGTCCCAACATATCTAACACGTAGGGCTGGATCAGTCTTTCTGGGGCTATATAGAGCAGATCTAACCGCCCTGCCATCAGCTGCTGCTCAATCTCATTCTGTTCGCTGTGGGACAGGCTGGAGTTTAAAAATGCGGCTTTGACACCCAACTGCTGCATCGCACCGACCTGATCTTGCATCAGGGCGATTAGAGGGGAAATAATAATCCCGACGCCGTCTCGCAGCAGGGAGGGAATCTGGTAGCAGAGTGATTTGCCGCCGCCGGTGGGCATTAGCACCAATGCGTTATTGCCCTGAGTAACGTGCTCGATAATATCCGCTTGATGACCGCGAAAGCTGTCGTAGCCATACAGGCTGTTGAGAATCTCTAGTGCTTTTTGCGCCATCTTGCTCTTAGTCGTTAGTGTTGAAACGGAGGCTGATTACAGCTGCTAGTTGGTCATGATAGATGGTGCATCACAGACCGCGCACGATTGTATAGGGCCAGCCCCACGGTGGCCAACCATTGCGGTTTCAAGCTGATAAATAATCGACAATAAGTAGGTAATACTGTGGGTAAAAAAAAGAGCCTACAATTGCAGACTCTTTTTTTGGATACCAGCCTTCGCTGGTATGACGGAAAGTTTTGGGAGTATGGCGGGACCTTCGCTGGCATGCCGAAGTCTTGGCGAGAATGACCGGAGCCTTCGCAGGAATGACGGGAATTTACCACCACTGCGTCTCCCCAGCGAAGGCTGGGGTCCAGTTTTACCCCATAGACAAAATAACCTTGCCTTTGGCACGCCGCTCAGAGATCGAGGCAAAGGCATCTTTATAATCAGCTAGGGGATAAACCTCCGTAACCAGTGGCGAGAACTGACCGCCATCGATCATGGCAATCAACTCATCAAAGTTATTGCGCGACTCCAGTGGGAATCTCGCTGCCCAGGCTCCCCAGAATACACCCACTACTGAAGCGCCTTTCAGCAGCATCAGGTTAAGGGGTATGGCCGGAATCGGGCCTGAAGCAAAACCAATCACCAAGAACCGACCGTCCCAGGCAATAGCTCTAAAGGCCTGTTCAGAGAAGTCGCCGCCGACAGGATCATAAATAACATCCACGCCCTTGCCACCGGTGAGCTCTTTAACCTTGTCTTTAAGATTTTCCGTGGAGTAGTTAATGCGCAAATCCGCACCAGCCTCACAGGCAAAATCCAATTTTTCTTCGGTACTGGCGGCAGCAATAACTGTTGCACCCATGGCTTTGGCGATTTGAATCGTGGCAATACCAACACCGCCAGCAGCTCCCAAGACCAGCAGCGTTTCGCCGGGCTGAATTTTTGCCTGTTGCTTTAAGGCGTAGTAAGAGGTGCCATAGGTAATTGCAAAACCTGCGGCCTGTTCGAAAGACATGGTTTCACCCATGGCAAAGGCGCCGTGCTCAGAACCCACACATTGCTCAGCAAAACAACCAATCTGAACGGTTGAAACCACTTTGTCGCCGACTTTGCGGCTGGTTACACCCTCGCCTACGGCGGTGACTATACCGGCTAATTCAGCACCGGGAACAAAGGGCAGTTGAGGTTTAAATTGATACTTGCCCTGAACTGTTAAGACATCGGGAAAGTTAACACCGGCAGCTTTTACATCGACCAGAATCTCGCCTTTGCCTGGAGTTGGTGCCGGGCGTTCTTCGAGGGCCAAATTTTCAGTGGGTCCAAACTCATTACAGACTAACGCTTTCATCATTTTATCCTGCTTAATATTTTATTTTTTTTCTGCAAGAAGAGCAGCGGTGCTGACAACAACCTTAGTAGTTTGCTGGCAACAGTTCCAGCGCTGCAGCACTGGGTCCGCCATCACCATTGGCCGATTCTTGGGTTGCAGCAACCTAGTCGTCGGATCCAATGGTGATGCTATTGGCTTACATATACTGTTTAATTTCTCGGCGACCAATCACCATGCGGTGTACCGCATCTGGACCATCGGCAAAGCGCAATGTGCGCTGTCCGCCATACCAGATCGCCAGAGGCGTGTCCTGAGAGAGACCCAATCCGCCGTGCATCTGCATGGCTTCGTCGAGAATCTTCAGGGCCATATTCGGCGCTGCGACTTTAATCATGGAGATAAACGGCTGTGCCGCATCTGTGCCCACATTGTCCATTAGCCAAGCGGCTTTCAGACACAAAAGTCGAGTCATTTCAATGTCGATTCGGGCCTGAGCAATAATATCCACATTGCCGCCTAATTTAGCCAGGGGACGACCGAAGGCTTCACGCTCCAGTGAGCGCTCAATCATTAACTTCAGTGCCGCTTCAGCCATACCAATGGACCGCATGCAGTGGTGAATACGACCAGGCCCTAAACGACCCTGAGCAACTTCAAAACCGCGGCCTTCGCCGAGAATCATATTTTCTTTAGGCACGCGCACATCGGTAAAGCGCATATGCATATGACCATGGGGCGCATCATCTATATTAAAGATCTGCATGGCGCGGAGGTTTTTTACCCCTGGGGTATCAAAGGGCACCAGCACTTGAGAGTGACGTGAGTGACGGGGTGCATCTGGGTTGGTATTGACCATCACAATAAGAATTTTACAGCGCGGGTCACCGGCACCTGAAATCCAAATCTTCTCGCCGTTCAACACCCACTCATCGCCATCGGCAACACAGGAGAGCGCAATATTGGTGGCATCAGATGAGGCAACATCGGGCTCAGTCATGGCATAGGCAGAGCGAATCTCACCGGCTAAAAGCGGCTTTAACCATTTTTCTTTCTGCTCTTCACTGCAATAACGGGCCAACACTTCCATATTGCCAGTGTCGGGTGCGGCGCAGTTAAACACCTCAGGTGCCAGGTGCGAACGACCGGTTTGCTCTGCAATATAAGCGTATTCAACCGTATTGAGACCATGGCCGCCTTCAAAATGAGTGAGGAAGAAATTCCACAGATTTTTGGCTTTGGCTTTTGATTTTAAACTTTCGAGAATTTCAGTCTGACGCTCGGTGTAAGTCCAGCGATCGCCCTTCTCAACTTCAGCGTGATATTCCTTCTCTAGGGGCAGAATTTCTAGATCAATAAACTGAGTTACTTCTTCCAGAATCGGTTTGAGCTTGGCGCTGATACCTAAATCCATTGTTGTGTTCCTTATTATTGTCTGAGTTATTTTTATTCTAGGACTATTCTAATACAGCCAGATAACAAAACGGGGCATCATTTCTGACTACCCCGTATTACAAATTTATTTCACTTAGTAACCACTGAGCTGGGCAAAGCGATCGCCGTGGTAACTGTAATCACCATAGAGCATAGCAGCGGGTCGGGCGCGCTTGATAAAGAAGCCAATATCATACTCATCGGTCATACCAATACCACCGTGCATCTGAATCGCTTCATTGGTCGCCAACTCAGCCACCTCGCAGAGCTTGGCTTTGGCGACACTGACCATAGCTGGGCTTTTTGCATCGCCCTGGTCCAGCGCCTGAAATGCTTTTAAAACGACGGACTTGCATAGTTCAACCTCACTCCACCAGTGGGCAGCGCGGTGCTGCAAGGACTGGAAAGACCCAATCAAAACGCCGAACTGCTTGCGCTCTTTTAAGTATTTAAGTGTGCAATCAAAGGTCTCTTGAGCAATACCCAACAGCTCAGCCGCCAGATAGGCGTTACCTATATCCAAAGCCGCTGACAATGCTGCAAAGCCTTGGCCCTCTGCGCCCAGCAGATCAGCGCTGCTGACGCTGACATCATCAAAGCGAATAATCGCCGCATTGCGTGTATCTACCATACTGGTGCGTTCTATCTCGACACCTGCAGATGCGGGATCAACGAGAAACAGACTGATGCCCGCTGTATCGCCGGCAGCTCCAGAGGTGCGCGCGGCAACAATGAGTTTGTCGGCATTTGAACCATCGACAACAAAGCGCTTTTCGCCATTCAATATATAGTTATCAGCCTGCTTCACAGCCGTCATGCTGATCTGTGTCGGGGCGTGGTGAATCTTTTCATCCACCGCCAAGGCAGTAGTCAACTCACCGCCGGCGATTGAACCTAGCAGTTCAGTTTTTTGCTCTTCGCTGGCGGCTGCGTTGATCAGGCTAACACCAACAATTGCCGTGGCAAAGAGCGGTGATGCGGTGAGTGTGCGACCCGTTTGCTCGACAATCTGCCCCATACCCACATGGCCAAATTCAAGACCGCCATAGGCTTCGGGAACCAAAATTGCCGCCCAACCCATATCTACCATTTGCCGCCAAAGGTCGGCACTGTAACCAGCCTCACTGCCTTCATCGCGCAGTCTGCGCAACTCAGAAATCGGCGCGATCTCAGCGAGAAATCCTTGGGCTGATTCTTTGAGCATCTGCTGCTCTTCGTTTATTACCATTGCCATGATTGTTACCTTTATCTGTTAACTATGCGCTTGTATAACAAGCTATTAGCCCAAGCCGAGAATGTTTTTGGCGATAATATTTAACTGAACTTCTGAGGTTCCGCCTTCAATTGAGTTACCCTTAGTGCGCAACCAGGTGCGCGGCGCAGCGCCACCCTGGGAGTTGGCACCATCCCAGATCATCGCGTCGCTACCGTTGATTTTCATCACCAGCTCGTAGCGGCGTTTATTTAATTCAGTGCCGTAATACTTAAGCATCGCAGAGGTTGCACCCACGCCCTGCCCAGACTTTACCTCATCGGTAACGCGCTCGGCAGTTATCGCAAAGGCTGCAGCGTCAATTTCCCACTTCAACACATCGGCGCGCAACAGTGGATTGTTCATGCGGCCATGTTCAACGCCCAATGCCTTGGCGGCGATTTGACCGAGAGTATCGGACCCGGCGCCGGTGAGGCCGAAACCGCCAATCATCTCGCGCTCATGAGTGAGCAAGTACTTAGCAATGGTCCAGCCTTTGTTCACCTCACCTACCACCTGATCTTTTTCCACGCGCACATTGTCGAGGAATGTTTCACAGAACGGCGAGCTACCGGAAATCAACTTAATCGGCTTCGGCGTTACCCCTGGGGTCGCCATATCGAAGAGCACCAGACTGATTCCCATCTGCTTCTTCGCTTCGGGATCGGTGCGCAACAGGCAGAACATCCAGTCAGCTTTATCGCCGTAGGAGGTCCAAACTTTTTGGCCATTGGCGATAAAGTGATCGCCCATATCTTCGCCCTTACATTGCAGACCGGCAAGATCGGAACCTGCTCCAGGCTCACTGTAGCCCTGACACCAGCGAATTTCACCGCGCACAATCGGCGGCAGATGTTGCTGTTTGAGCTCTTCGGAACCAAACTCTAATAGCGCTGGACCAATCATCCAAATGCCAAAGCTGTCCAGTGGCGAGCGCGCACGGATATTCGCCATCTCTTCTTTTAATATTTTTGCCTGTGCTTTATCAAGACCGCCACCACCATACTCTGCCGGCCAAGTTGGGGCTGTCCAGCCTTTGGCCGCCATGCGCTCCATCCACTGCTTCTGCTCCTCGCTCTTAAAAGTCGCGTTGCGGCCGCCCCAGCACTGATCATCAGAACTGGTGGCGGGAACGCGCATAGTTGGCGGGCAGTTATCTGCTAACCATTGTCTAGTTTCTTGCCTAAAAGCTTGTAGATCACTCACGTCCGACTCCTGCTATTTGCTCTGTTAAATAATCTCTGGGCAGCGGCCAATAAAATGCTGCGAAGACAGGTTTTTTTTGATGAATTGAACTTACAGTATGTTATTGTGACTTTCAAGTATTTGCAGGTCATTGTACTTATTTTAACTATCATCAGACATTATTTGCCCCTAGTAAAATGGCACTCTAGCGGCCATTATGTAGCCGCATAAGACACTGCAGAGAAAAACGCCAACAGATCAAATCATAGGAATAAAGCCTCCATGAGCGAAGCACTGCAACAACTACTGAATATTCTTAAGCTGGAAAAAATTGACGAGACAATTTATCGCGGCGTTACGCCAGAAACCAATAACAAGCGCGTGTTTGGTGGTCAGGTTTTTGCCCAGGCTATGCGTGCAGCTCAAGACACAGTGCCAACTGATCGCATGGTGCACTCACAGCATGCCTACTTCTTGCGTCCCGGTGACCCAAGCGTGCCGATCCTGTATCAAGTGGATGGCATTCGCGATGGCGGCTCGTTTACCACTCGCAGGGTTGTAGCCTCCCAGCGCGGCAAAGCTATTTTCAGTACCGAACTGTCATTTCAGGTCGCGGAACCAGGCCTATCCCATCAGGCGGATATGCCTGACTGTGTTGGGCCTGAAGGTCTCGAAGATGACAATATTCGCTGGGCCAAGCTTAGAGAAATGATGGCTGACAAAGCCGACACAGGCGCTATAGCTCATCGCCCAGCACTGCGCCCTATTGAAATGCGCACAGTGAATCCAGTGGATCTGATGAATCCAACTGCGCATCCAGCAGAACAATTTGTCTGGGTAAAAGCTGCGGCACCACTGCCACCCGAAGCTCAGAACCCTGGGCTGCAACGGGCCATTTTGGCCTATGCCTCTGACTTCAGTTTGATGGGAACCTCACTGCTGCCCCATGCAGTGAACTTTATGGATAGTAAGCTCCAAGCCGCATCCCTGGATCATTGCATCTGGTTTCACGACGAATTTAAAGTGGATGAATGGATGCTCTACTGCATGGACAGTCCCCGCAGCAGCCACAGTCGGGGACTGAGCCGCGGTTCGTTTTTCTCGCGGGATGGCCGGCTGGTTGCCAGTACAATTCAAGAGGGTTTGATACGTTTGCGCAGTTGATAACTGCTTATTGGGCCAAGATTTTCTCTAAAGCAGACCTAATTTGAGTTGGAATCGCCACAGACTTATCCGTGGCGCGATTGACAAAAACATGGGTGAAAGTGCCGACTGCGGAAGCGCTTTCGGCGCCCTGCTTAAAAATCGCGATACCGTATTCCACTGAGCTATTACCCAGTTTATTGACCCGCAAGCCGGCATCGATTTTGTCCGGATAGGCAATTGGCGATTTATATTGGCAGTTAGATGCCACCACAAAACCAATGACCTCAGCACTGTGAATATCCAAGCCGGCCTCTTCGATTAAAAACTGATTCGCCACCGAATCAAAGTAGCTGTAATAGACCACGTTGTTTACGTGACCATAGATATCGTTATCCATCCAGCGGGTGGTGATAGGGGTAAAGTATTTGTAGTTGTTACGTTGGTCGCTGTTATCACTCATCACTTAAAACGCCTGCTGGTAGATTGAAAGCGCATCGTTAAGACTCAGCTCTCTGGGATTATTCATTAATAGCCGCTGCTGCAACATCGCCTCTTCCGCTAGCTTGGGTAGATCCGGCTCGGCAATATTCATATCTCTTAACCGCGTCTGTAAACCCAGATCTGCAGCCAGCTGTAAAAAGTGTTGCGCCAGTAGCTCGCTCACTTCAAGAGCATCGCTGGGCAAAGTTCTGCCGGGCAAAATAATCGGTGCCAGCTCAGCGTATAACTCAGCTGCCGCTGGCGCATTAAAGCGCAGCACATGGGGCAGCACTAAGGAGTTACTTAAACCGTGGGGGATATGATAATTGCCACCCAGTGGATAGGCCAAGGCATGCACAGCCGCCACTGGAGCATTGGCGAAGGCTTGGCCCGCTAGCATGGCGCCCAACAGCATAGCCTCCCGCGCTTGCAGATTATTCCCCTGCTTGACTGCTGTGGAGATATTGTCTGCCATCAGACGCAGAGCCTCGCGAGCTAGCATATCGGAGAGGGGGTTTTTTAAGCGCACACTGGTGTAAGCCTCAATGGCATGGACCATGGCATCAATGCCGGTGGCCGCAGTGACTGCTGCGGGCAAGCCCAGAGTCAGTTTGGCATCGAGAATAATCTTGTCCGCCAGCAGGGTTCGACTGACTACACCGGCTTTGGTGGTTTCCCCAGTGGTGATAATCGACACCATGGTAGCTTCAGATCCAGTACCCGCGGTGGTGGGCACCTGGATCAGTGGCAAGCGCCCGCCGCTGATTTGGTCGACACCGTAAATTTCGGCCAGCTGCTGTTCGCCTTTAATCAGCACCGCCAAGAGCTTAGCCACATCCATAGAACTGCCGCCGCCAAAACCGATAACGCCGTCGCAGCCGAAGGTCTGGGCTGAGGACACGGCGTCCATAACCACTGATTCTGGGGGGTCGGCAATAACATCGGAGTAGATGCTGAGTTCAATATTATTGGCTTCCAAATTGGTAACTGCGGCGTCTAAAAGACCGAATTTGATGATACCAGGATCGGTGACGATTAGCGCCCGCTTGATGCCCATGGCCGCGGCGAGGTCGCCAAGCTGGCTCGATGTGTCGGGGCCGACTAGGACATCAGATACTGCGCTGTAGAGGAAATTAGTCATAATATTCTGTCGCTTTTATTATTGTTTTATTTTGGCTTGGGAGAGGCCTGGATGAGATCCTTCGGCTGCACTCAGGATGACAGGCTGGGGTGCTTCCCGACAGAGCCCCTTAATTTGTCATCCCGACACAGCGCAGCGACGAGGGATCTCTCACTCAGCCCCAACCGCTATCAATCCATTTATAAACAAATGAAAATACGCTGCTGACAATGCCTTACTGTCTAAATTAGTCACTCGATTAACCAAATCCGGACTCGCCTCAACAGCACCAGACAGCATATATTGCGCCACACTAGAATCTGTATTCCGCAATGTCTTATCTTCGAGCCCCTGCCTAATATAAGCCCCCAGCTGCTCACTATTAGCACTGGTTGCTTTAAGAATTTGTTTACGATGCTCCTGATCCAGAGATGGCAGCGCTCGATAACGAATCAGCGGTCCATCTTCAGAAAACTGCACATTAAATAAATAACGCAGCGCCAGTTCGAGTTTTTCCACACCACTACCCTGAACGCTGCCCGCCTTGCCTAAGAGTAAACGCTCAACGTCTAGGGTGCGATTAAAGCACTGGTAGAGCAATTCTTCTTTGTTTTTAATATGGTAGTAAAAAGCGCCTTTAGTTACTTCCAAAGAACTTGCGATTTCATCTAAGGATGTACCTTTGTAACCCTTCTGATTAAAAAAGATAGAACCCACTCGATAAAATGCCTCGCGCTTCATGCGGTTCTGCACATCACGATCAAAACTATCTAGGGCTAAATGACTTAAGTCGGGGAAATCAATCTCAGCAAATTGATGACGCTCAGCGGCTAAACCATTGAGCAGAACATCCAATACCGCATCAATGACAGGCTTTGGATTCGCCGCATGAGTGCGATTGAGCCACACCGGAAACCATTGAATAATCGAAAAAATTGCCGAGCTAACAATCGCTGAATCCTGCTTTTCAATCACGCCCTGGGCCATGCCTTGATCGACCATATCGCAGCACAGCTGAAAAATTTCGTCCCAGCGCTGAGCTATATCCTCGGCATGATCTGTATTGAGTGAAGTGACCTCAGCAAGCATCGCGAAGTGCGGCGCCTTGCCATTTAGCGTGTCTATATATTGATCAAAGTGCCCACGAACCATCTGGACAATTTTTTCGACGCCATTGGCATTTATACTGTTAGCTTGGCGAGCCTTGTCGAGCCACATATCACAGCTCGAGACATAGCATTGATAGACCAGATCCTCTTTGGTTTTCACATAATAGTAAACACAGGTTTTAGTCAGATTCAGACTGCCGGCAATATCGACAAGCGTTGTCGCTCGGGAGCCCTGCCAGTTAAATAGCTGCGCCGCCTCAGACAGAATCGACTGAAACTTGAGCTGATGCTGGCGGCCTTTAGAGAAAGGCGAGACTATTTTTGACTCTGTAGCTGAGTTCATCAGATTCCAAGGTAACCTTTTATGTCACAAGAGATCCTTCGGCTGCGCTCAGGATGACAATTTAGAGAGCGCGGCAACTTGGGAATTCATATAAGTCTAAGGTGAATAATTATACTTGGGAGAAGAATAACATACTCGACTACTAGTGCCACTAGCAGACGCATATGCAATAGGGCTTTAAGGAGAGCTTTTAAAGAAGAGCTTAAAAAGCGCTGTAGACCATTTTGACTGCGGCAATTATTAACACTCCAGCAAGTAGCTTGCGCAAGGCATTGGAGCTAGCGCGATGGGATGCCAATTCGGCGCCAAGCAAGCAGCCAACAAAGGCCGCGAGCATCAACCAGCCCGTCCCCAGCGGCCAGGGTTGGGCACTGACAACATACCCCCCCAGCCCAGCGATAGAGTTAAGTAAAATAAACCCGGCGGCAACAGCGGTGCTTTGGCGCACAGTACACCAGCCAAAAATCAGCAGAATAGGACTTAAAAACACCCCGCCACCGATTCCAGTTAAGCCTGCGGAGAAGCCCAGTAGCACACCGACCACTATCATCAACCAGAGTGCCGGCAACTGAATCTGCTGATTGGCTTTATTACTCATCAACATCCGCATCGCAGCCAAGCCGAGCAGTAAGCCCACCAGCAGACGATAACTGAGAACATCGATAACCCACAACCCGCCAACAAACGCCGCGGGCGTGGACGCCATCACCAGCGGCCAGAAAAGCTTGTGGGGCATCAGTTTGTAAGGTTGAAAGCGATATAGCAGCCAGCAGGTGACCACTATATTCATCACCAACGCAGCGGGACGCATCTCTTGGGGAGCCAGCCCCCAGAGTGCCATAGCCGCTAGATAACCGGAGGCGCCACCATGCCCCACAGAGGAATAGAGCACTGCCATCAGGGCTATAGCGGCTAGCAGCCAGTAGGAGTATTCAAAAACAAAAAAGGACTCTAAAACCATCGACCTCAGCCGCCGGTCATATTCATAAAGCGCACTATATCCACCTGCTCGGGATCGAAGTGATGGCGCTCAGGCTTGCGACCAATGGCTTCCACGATTTTACGTTTTAGCAGTTCAGCATCGCCGGGATGGCTGCGTAAAACCTCGCGCAGATCCAAGCTATCTTGGTTACCCAGACAGAGCAATAAGCGCCCTTCTGCGGTCATGCGCACGCGATTGCAAGACTCACAGAAATTATTCGACATGGGCGAGATAAAGCCAATTTTGCTATCGCTGCCGGCAACCTGCATATACCGCGACGGACCACCGGTAGTTTCGGCGCTGTCCACCATCGCGAAGTGTTCGGCCAACTGTTCACGGATTTGAGCACTGCTAATCTGAGTGTTAACCCTTTTGTGAGAGGATATTTCTCCCAAGGGCATCTCTTCGATAAAGGAAATATCCATTCCGTTATCCACTGCAAAGTGGGTAAGATTAACGACCTCATCGTCATTAAAGCCAGCCAAAATAACCGCATTGAGCTTAACCTTGTCAAAGCCCACAGCATTGGCAGCCTGAATGCCGGCCAACACCTGACTCAGCTCACCGACCCGAGTCAGCTCTCTAAAACGCTCGGCTTTGAGACTGTCGACACTGATATTTAATCTTGAGATACCAGCGTCTTTTAGAGGCTGCGCCATGGTCGGCAGCAACAGTCCGTTGGTGGTCATGGTCAGCTCATTGAGACCGGGCAAGGCTGACAGAGCGCCGACGAGTTTAAGAATATCTCGGCGAATAAGCGGCTCACCGCCAGTCAGGCGAATCTTGCGGATACCTAACTCAACGAAGGCAGTCGCCGCATCGCGGAGTTCTTCGAGGGAGAGAATCTGCTGTTTTGGCAGAAAGGTCATCTCCTCAGCCATGCAGTAGGTGCAGCGCAAATTACAGCGGTCCGTCACCGACAGGCGCAGGTAATCGACCGAGCGACCGAAGGGATCAATTAGCGACCTGGGCTGATTCAAAGCAGTGGTTTCCTTAATAGTAATCTACGGGCTGTAGGGTAGCACATCGACCAGATCCCCCACTTCGATAGACTGGCCGCTGGCTTGCCTAACAAAGACATCGCCCCAACAGGCTGAGGCCAATACACCGCTGCTTTGATTGGGGTAAATTTCAACAGACCCATCCTCCAACCGTGCCCGCAGATAGACCTCGCGGCCTTCTCCACTTTTGGCAAACTGGGCCTGGGCCTTTAAGAATTTTGGCGCTAAATCAGCCAAGCCCTGACTGGCCAACAAAAACGGCCGCGCCAAAATCATAAAGGTGACAAACACCGACGCTGGATTGCCGGGCAGACCAATAAAGGGTTTATTGGCAACCTGACCAAAGGCTAAAGGCTTGCCCGGCTTGATCGCCACTTTCCAAAAATCGAGGTCACCGGCTTTGGCCACTGCGTCTTTGACATAGTCTTCTTCGCCAACAGAAACACCACCAGCGCTGATAATAATATCGCCCATCTCAGCCGCTTTAACTAGCACAGCATCCGTGGCCTGCGGACTATCAGCCACAGTGCCTAGATCCACAGGCGTCATGCCCAATGTTTGAATCAAGCCTATTAGGGTGGCGCGATTGGAGTTATAGATCTGGCCTGGTTTCAAAGGAATACCCGGCTCAACAAGTTCATCACCAGTGGAAAAGATTGCCACTCGCAAAGGTTTAAACACCTCAACCACGGCAATACCAATGGATGAGAGCAGACCCATTTCCTGAGCGCGGATTTTAGTGCCCGCAGTCAAAATAATCTGCCCCGCTTGAATATCCTGACCTCGAGGCCTGACATTGCCCTGCGCTTTTACACCGGCATCGAGCTTAACTATTCCATTGTTGTCGATGCAGTTTTCCTGCATGGCAACCGTGTCGGCCCCACTGGGGATCTCTGCACCGGTAAAGATTCGTGCCACCGTATTGGCAGCTAGCGGCTCTGGTGCGCTGCCAGCGGCAATGCGCTGACTCAGTGGCAACTTAAACTGGTTGGCAGCGGCCTCGGCATAACAAAAAGCATAGCCATCCATTGCGCTATTATCTGCCGGAGGCACATCCACTGCGGCGCAAATATCCAACGCGAGAACGCGCCCGAGGCTATCCAGTACCGATAGGGACTCCACTGCCGCTGCCGGTTTAGCACTGGCAACAAGCTGACTGATAGCCTCTGAGACACTGAGCATTAGAGTGATTTCTTTCTTACATGCTGAACAAAGTTACAGGGCTGAAAGGTGCTGTCCAGCTGCTGCTTGATAATGCCATTCCAGCCAGTTTTGCAGGCGCCGGTGGATCCTGGCACGCAGAAGATCGCAGTGTTATTCGACAGACCTGCCAGACAGCGGGATTGCACAGTGGAAGTACCAATTTCGTCGTAGGAGAGCTGACGGAACAGCTCACCAAAGCCCTCGATATGTTTATCAAACAGCGGAGACAGCGCCTCCGGGGTGCTGTCGCGGCCGGTAAAGCCGGTACCGCCAGTGGTGATAATAACTTCTACTTCCGGATCAGCGATCCAAGTGGAGACCACGGCGCGCATTTGGTAGATATCATCGATAACTAGCTTGCGATCGGCGAGGTGGTGGCCCTCTTCTTCCAGTGCCTGCTGGAGAAATGAACCACTGGTATCGGTCTCCAGATTGCGGGTGTCGGACACCGTAAGAATGGCGATTTTAACAAAACGTCTTGGGGCTGATGCATCATGAGCCACGTGTATTACTCCTGTTGTTAATATTTAACTTACCAGTTTGAGTACAGTCGGAAGAGATCCCTGGTCGCTGCACTCTGTCGCGCTGACAGAATGGCGGTTATTTCATCTGGCCACAAACCCCACAACCATTCTTCGCACTGGCCGCCAAAGACAACCAGCGCCCAGCCTTGCCATCATAGCGCTGCATCTCTCCATGCTGCTGAAAATACCCCAGCACCATTCTTATAACCGTAGTCGCCTGCAAACTTCCCATAGCGCCCAGCACCGGACCCACAACCCCAGAGTTGGAGCAATTTTGCAACGGCTCTGGCGAGTTCCGATCGACAATACAGTTAAGGCACAAACGACCATGGGCAGCAAAATCAAAGGCCACCAACTGCCCTTCCCAACCCAGCGCCGACGCGCTGACAAAGCCAATCTTATTTTTATGGGAAGCACTGTTCATCAACTGCCGAGCCGCCAAGTTATCAGTACAGTCGACAACAATATCCTGATTGCCGATCAACTCATCGGTTATCTCAGTCGCGTGACTGCTGACGCTAATGTGGGGGTTTAGAGCGCGCAACTCACGCTCAGCACATTCAACCTTATATAGATCACAGTCCGTCTCGCGAAAAAGAATCTGACGTTGCAGATTACTCAACTCAACCACATCCGCATCGCACAACGACAAATGCCCAACCCCCGCCGCAGCCAAATACAGCGCAACCGGACAACCCAGCCCACCGAGACCCACAATCAATACCCGTGCCTGAGAAAGCTTCTGCTGCCCAGCCTCGCCAATATCGTCCATCAACAGATGGCGGCTATAGCGCATAAATTGCTCATGGCTGAGTTCCAAGCTCATGAGAAAAGCCGCTCTGCTGCAGCCAAATCCTCAGGCGTATTAATATTAAAAAATGGGTTTATTGGCTGCTCTGGCCAGTCGAGATAGACCGTATTTAACTCTGCTAAAAGAGACTTAAAACCACCCATTTTCTTGACTAATAATGTCTCTTCCACCGCTGATAGCACGCGCTTATTCCATAGAGAAAACGTCGGCTGAGCAAAACCCTGATAGCGTACACAGGCGATATCCGCATCATTTTTCACTGTCATCTGATACAGCTCAGCAACCAGATTTTGGGGGATAAAAGGCCCATCACAGGGAACCATCATCAGGTAGCTGGCATCCCTCAACTGATCACTTTTTAGTGCACTCCAGAGACCGGTTAGAGGCCCCTGAAAGCCCGCCATATGATCAGCGATAACAGTAAGAGACTGCTCGCCGCAGAGGTCTGGATTAGCGTTGATAAACAGCTCGCCCACCTGAGGCTCAAGCCGATCAATCACATGCTCAAGCAAGGCTTTACCCTGTAGAATTGACTTTAACTTATTCTCACAACCCATTCTTTTTGAATGACCTGCAGCCAGAATAAGCCCATCAATATTATTTTTCATCTGGATTATCCCAGCGCGCCGCAGCCTGCTGATCTGAGACTTTACTCTCGATCCACTGCTGCTCACCATTGCGCTTTACCGACTTCCAAAAGGTCGCATGAATCTTGAGATAGTCCATCAAAAATTGTGCCGCCTCAAAGGCATCGGCACGGTGCTGGCTGGCCACGCCAACCAGAACAATTTGGTCCTTTGGTGCCAGATCCCCAACCCGATGAATCACCGTGGTAGCGATCAAATTCCAGCGCTGATTAGCCTGCTCAACAATCTTTTCCAGCAAGCTTTCAGTCATGCCCGGGTAGTGCTGCAAGCTCAGGGAATCGATCGAATTTACCACTGAATCTGCCCCCTCAGCACCCACTTCAAAATCACGCACCAGACCCGAAAACGTCACCACCGCACCCACGGCAGAATCAGTCTGGCGAAGCAGTTGATACTCCTCAGCCAGATCAAAATCCTGCTCTTGGATACGGATGCGATCAGCCATCTTCAGCCGCCCGTCACCGGCGGTAAAAACGCCACTTCGCCGCCATCAAACAAAGGCTGATCCCAACCCACAATCATCTTATTCACCGAGACCAACACCTGAGGCTGATTTAACTCGCGCACCAACTCAGGGAAATCCGCCGCCAATAACTCACGAATCTCAGCCGGCGTTGACGCCTCAATAGTCGACGGTACCTGCGTAGCAAAGTCACCCAGGCGACCAAAAAACAGTACATTAATCATTGCTAGACCAGTCTCCAGATTTGCCGCCAGTCTTTTCTAGCAGCTTGGTTTCACGGATTATCATGCCCTTATCCAGACCTTTGCACATATCGTAAACCGTCAGCGCCGCAACCGATGCAGCGGTCAGAGCTTCCATCTCAACACCAGTCTTGCCCGTAGTTTTGCACAGCGCCCTAATCACCAGGCTATTACCCTGCAGTTCAATATCCACAGTAATTTTTGATAGGGGCAATGGATGGCACAGGGGAATCAGATCACTGCATTTTTTTGCCGCCTGAATACCGGCAATTCTCACCGTGGCAAACAAATCACCCTTGGGCAGACTGTTATCAGTGATCGCCGCCACTATAGCCGGTGTCAGCTCGACCTGAGACTGAGCAATAGCCGTGCGCGCCGTATCCGCCTTAGCCGATACATCGACCATATGGGCTTCGCCCTGAGCGTTTAGGTGGGTTAGCTGGGTTGAGTGCGACGAAGGTTGCGACAAAGAATCCGACATAGTATTCAATAACCATCAAACAAGGAGTAGTTATTCATTATGGCAAAGTATGGCAGCCATAGACACGCTTTAAGCGCGCCTAATCACTTTAAAAAGGTGGCTATATCACTTAAGGGTAAGCGCTGGATATTTGGGACTAGAGCGCCCTCGGCAGGATAGCCCACCACCAAGAGCAAGAACGGCCGCTCATGGCTGGGCCGCTGGAGAATCTCAGTAAGAAATTTCATCGGACTCGGCGTATGAGTCAGCGTAGCCAGCCCAGCTTGGTGCAGCGCGGTAATCAACATACCAGTGGCAATACCCACCGACTCGGAGGTGTAGTAATTTTTATGCCTGGCGCCATCGGCATCAATGGTCACCTTCTTCAAAAAGATCGCAATCAACGCCGGAGCCGTTTCCAAGAAAGGTTTATCGGCATCAGTACCCAGAGGAGCCAACGCATCGAGCCATTCGTCAGAGGCACGATGGTCATAGAGCTCGCGCTCCTCTTTCTCAGCCGCTAAACGAATACGTTTCTTGATCTCAGGGTTCTGCACCACCACAAAATGCCAGGGCTGCATATTGGCGCCACTGGGTGCGGTGCCAGCAGCCAAAATAGCATTCTCAAGCACGGATAAAGGAATAGGTTTGTCAGAGAAGTCCCGCACCGACCGGCGCTTCGACATTTGTAGATAAAACGACTCGGCCTGCTGCTGCATAGCCTGCTCTTCCAGCGGGGAAAAGTCTAAAGGGATAAATCCGTCTGCTTTGGCCATGGGGCAAAATCTTATGCTGATCATGTGCCGCAAGATTAACCTAGGTGGGGAGATTAACCAAATGGGTGCCTTTCAAGCCCAGCGAAGCATTAAACAGAGCGATTAAGTTGGTCGCCCATCTGCGGCAATAGAGGCACTGTAAATATCAGCTTGTCTAACCGAGAACTTAACCTATCAACTGTTTTCTGCAAACCAGAGCTACACCAAAGACCTATTACTTCAACTTTTAAATGCATTTCATCATATTAACAGTAGTGAAATCCGACTAAAAAGCACACTTATAAAAGATCATTTCATGAATAGGCTAAATCGCTGTGTAATCAAAAAAATACTCTGCCGAGACGCTAAGTCGCACTCAAGCAACGCCGCACTCCACCAGATATCTCCGCAAATCTCGCTCCTCACGAAGCACATACAAAATGAAAACCTGACCCCGATCAATATTATAAAAAATACGGCACGGGGAAACGACTACTTCTCTGTAACCACTCCCAGACAACTCCTCAGGTATCCGGCCAGATTCAGGAAAGTGCTCTAACCGGCTTACCTTATCAAACACCGTCTGAACCAATTTCTTTGCCGCATAAGGATTACTAACCGCAACGTATTCAGCTATCTGGGTGAGCCCATCCAGAGCTCCTTGCGCCCAAGTTAATCGAACCATTTGCTAAGCTTTTCCTGAGCCTCAGTATGTGTAAACGTGCGACCTTCCAAGATATCCCGCTCACCTTTGGCTATCCCTTCCAATATCTGCATTCGCCGCTGTTGAAACTCATAGTCGTCAACATCCACAAGGTAAGCAGAGGGTTGCCCATGCTCGGTAATCAAAATTGGCTCTTTTGAGGCATGCAGCTCAGAGAGAATCTTGGTCGCATGGCGCTTGAGGCTGGTAACTAATTCAACTTTCATAACTTTCACCCCTATAAAGTAGCACTAAAGTATCACTTTCGATACGGTAAGGCAATCTCGCGGCTATTAGCCGCTAATTTCGACTAGTTACCGACACAAATCCAACTAAACAGCCCACACATCTACAAGCTTAGAAAACACATCAATCCAAGTTCTATACAAATACTTTGGGCCAAGGCATGAGGGACCACAAAGGCATGAACATACTATTCAACCCACCTGGCATTTATAAGATGAAGAGGTTGAGAATCTAAGCCTAGAATACGTTAATACTCATCAACAACACATTCTGGCAGCAAAACGAACTGGAAAGAATCAAACTGGTAGATAAACTCATTTTCAATGTGGTATGTTTCATCGAAACTTATAAATAGTGGCCAAAAAGATAAACATATATCGCCAACAACAGGACTGTGACAAGCCCTAGTACGATGATAAAGTCGGTGTCAAAAAAGAGCCCTGCCCAAATAGTGCAAACGACAATAAGGGTGCAATCAATGCCACCCGTTTGTTCACTTTCATTCAGCGATTAATTCATAATCGGTGCGTATTAACCAGAGGTAGTAAGAGAACAGCCCACCGGCTATTCCTGCGACAATAAGGACTTTTAAAACAAAAGCGATTGACAGCTCGCCAGTCAAAAAGCTATCCAAAAGAGCAATAAAATTGCCCGCAAGAACACAGGTGGCGATAGCCAGAGTTAGGTAGGTCAACCAGATTCTTACTGGAGAGGCACGTTGCAACGGCTCAAGCTTAATATGCTTGGCAATCTTTACCGCGACCAAGAGAAAAACCGGAAAGGCCACCAGTAAAGCTGACATATTCAAGCGGATGTTGTGAGCAATAATCTCCCCATAATCTGTATAGCTGGCGTCGGGAAATGTGAGATTCACAAACTGAAAAAACAAGCTGCCGAGATGATAACTGCTCAGGTAAAGCATGATAAACATGGTTATATAGAGAATTGTTTCCCGCACTCGAAACTCGGGTTTTGGTTTCGGAGTTTGTGCCCCTAGGCCCGCAGGTGAAAACTCGCCCAAGGCTTTTGACACTTGCCTTTTAGACCAACCAGCTTTAAATAAATCTCGCTCGATGGCGGCAATGGATGCCCCAGATGCAAGAGCTTTTTTAACAAATACTGACAGTGCAGATTCTGTCATAAACTACCTCCTTGTAGCTTTAAATCAACATTCTATTTAGCGTCTCAGCGCCAAACCATCATCAATGACATTCCATTGATTCTGTCCTTTTAAGTATAGTCTAAATAATACTGATGCCTGAGTTAATTCGCCCTTTTACTCTTGCCTGCAAGTATATTTAATTTGATCTCAACACTGGTGCCAGCCATGAAAATGACATATCCAACGATCTATTTACTAAAAAATACCGCGGTGCCTCAGCAATGCCTCATTAGAAGGCTCACGACCACGGAACTGGACAAACAGGTTCATGGCGTCATCTGAGCCGCCCTTTTCGAGAATCGCGGCGCGGAATTTATCGCCGGTGGCTTGATCAAAAATGCCCTGCTCTTCAAATAGCGAGAAGGCATCGGCAGACAGTACTTCGGCCCATAAATAGCTGTAATAACCTGCTGCATAACCCCCGGCAAAAATATGCCCAAAGCCATTTTGAAAGCGATTGTAATCTGGGGCTTTAATCACTGCGATTTGCTCGCGCACCTCATTGATCAACTCTTGGGGACTGCGGGGATTGCTCGGGTTGTATTCTAGATGCAGCCGAAAATCAAAGATGGCAAACTCCAGCTGACGCGCCAGGGCCATGCCTGACTGAAAGTTCTTTGCCGCTAATAATTTATCCAACATCGCTTTGGGTAGCGCTTCGCCACTTTCAAAATGGGCAGATATAAGTTCGATGCTCTCTTCCTGCCAACACCAGTTCTCCATAAATTGGCTGGGCAGCTCTACCGCATCCCAGGCAACACCATTGATACCAGAGACTTCCAAAACCTCAACCTGGGTCAGCATATGATGCAGGCCGTGGCCAAATTCATGGAACAGGGTCGTTACTTCGTCATGGGTGAGTAGAGCCGGTTTGCCTTCAACAGGCGGGGTAAAGTTGCAGGTCAGGTAGGCAACAGGAAGCTGGATGCCGTCCACCAGTTTGCGTCTTGATCTACAGACATCCATCCATGCCCCGCCCTGCTTCTTTTCCCGGGCATACAAATCCAGATAAAAGCTCGCAATCGCCTGGCCATTGCGCGAGATTCGGTAGAACCTGGCGTCCTTGTGCCATAAATCGGCACGGGTATCATCTTCAATGCTGATATCAAATAAGCGTCCAGCAATGTTATAGAGGCCGCTTAGAACTCGCTCGACGGGAAACCAAGGGCGCAGCTCTTCAACACTAATGGCGTAGCGCTGGGTGCGAAGTTTCTCGGATACATAGGCAATATCCCAAGCCTTGAGCTCATCAATGTGCAGCTCTGTTTTGGCGAAAGCCGAGAGTTCGGCGAACTCTTTTTCTGCCTGGGGCTTAACCTGCCTGGCAAGGTCATCTAAAAAGCTCATCACCTGGGCAGTTGAGCTGGCCATCTTCGGTGCCAGTGACACCTCGGCGGCATTACGTAGGCCAAGTATTTGGGACCGTTTATGGCGCAGCTTTAAGGTCTCATCAATAATCGCACTGTTATCCCACTGCCCGGCCTGTGGACCCTGATCAGAGGCGCGAGTGGTAAATGCCTGATAGATTTTTTCGCGCAATGAGCGACTGTCAGCATAGGTCATGATGGCGATAAAACAGGGCTGATCGAGGGTCAATAAATAACCGCTCTGATCTTTTTCTGCAGCGGCTTGAGCGAGAAGCGCCAGGGAGTTGTCAGTGACGCCAGCCAGCTCCTCGGCATCGGTGATAAGTAGATTCCAAGCCTGAGTGGCATCCATAATATTGTCGCCAAACGTGCTGCTAAGTTCAGCTAATCTCTGGGTTAATATGGAAAACTGCTGCTTTTTGTCTTTTTGAAGTGAGACGCCGGAAAGGTCAAAACTCTGCAGCGCCAGCTTGATACTGTGGCGTTGAGCCTGGGTTAAAGCGGCAAATTCCTCGCTCTCTGAGAGGGTTTTATAGGCCTGAAATAGGGATTCATTTTGCCCAACTTCAGTTCCCCATTGGGCTAATTTACCCACGCAATTATTGTAGGCTTCTCGCAGCGCATCAGAATTTAACACGCTATTTAGATGGCTTACCGGTGACCAGGCTTGATTGAGCATTTCATTACGCGTGTCAATTGGCTCAATAAGAGAATCCCAGGTGACTGTTTCGAGCTCGGAAAGCTGTTTGTCAAGAGCAGTGCGATTTTGCTCGACCAACTTTTCGATAGCTGGCTCCACATGCTCCGCACAAATGGCGGTGAATGGAGGCAGTTCATGGGTTTCTAAAAGTGGGTTGGTCACGGTTGGGTCCTTGATGGTTGCTCTATGCTGGATAACAAATGATTTGGCGACTTTGGCGATTATAAGACGGTATGGTTAGTCAAAGCGCCTGCGGCATTTCAGCCTCAGGTTCTGGCGATAAAAGCGAGGGTAGGATTATAGTCTCGGGCATATAGATTTACATGTAAAAAAACAGGGGAGTTGCCCAACCCCGCAAAGGCGATGGATGCCTACAATTTGGAAGGGCTGGGTTAAAGTAACTGGTCTGGCTATTTATGCGCGATTTCTGTATCGCTAAACAGATAGTCCTTGAGCTCTTTATCGAAAGATGGATCCTGTCGCCTTATCCATTCCAACACCATGGCAGCATGCTCTTTCTCTTCATCGCGATTGTGCTCAAGTATGGCCTTAAGCTCAGGATTGTGACAGGCATCTACGCGCTGGTTATACCAGTCAACGGCTTCAAGCTCTTCCATTAATGAGGTAATTGCGCGATGCATATCCCTTGTGGCGTCGGTGAGTTCTTCGATGGGTTCGTGGTAGCCTTCATTTGCCATAATGTACTCCTTTGAATAAATTCCTTTTTATACTGGACTCAACTTCTGAGTTTCGAATTAGCTATTTCTCATATCCAAAAACGTTGAGGGTATGGTTTGGTTTTCCTTATCTGAAGGCAGATTCTCTGCCCATGATGGCTTAGCGCGAACTTAGATAGCCCCAATGCCAAGTAGCCAGATAACGAATACGCTATAAGCTTAGTCAAGGGGCACCCACTCCGCTTGGAAATGGAGGTTGCTTGATGGATGAGATCCCTGCACTTCGGTCAGGATTACGGGGGGAGTGGTCGGGATTAAGATATGTGTGGCCGGGATTACGATGTGTGTGGTCGGGATTACGGAGCGTGTGGCTCATATTCCATAACCGCCCTGCTCTGCGCGCTGCATGGATATTTTGAAACAGTCTTGAGGTAAAGCTCCACCTGTGATCCGGTGATAGGTCTTAGTGTAAAAAGCCAATCTACTTGCCAACATTGTATATGATGATAATATACACCCATGATCAATTGGGCAGAATTAAATGGCTTTGAATGGGACCAGGGTAACGCTCGCAAGAGCGAGACAAAACACGATGTCACGCGATCTGAATCTGAGCAGATGTTTTTTAATCAGCCTATATTGGTTCTAGAGGACTCAAAGCATAGCCAAGCGGAAAGCCGATACCATGCATTGGGGATTACAGATAGCGGCAGGGAATTGCATGTTACCTTTACCCTTCGCAGTGCAGGAACATTGATTCGAGTTATCTCAGCTCGTGATATGCACAAAAAAGAGAGGACAGTTTATGAGCAAGCTAAAAAAGACGCCTAAATTCAGCAGCGTGAAAGAAGAACGCGCGTTTTGGGAAATTAACGATTCCAGTGAATATCTGGATTGGAGTAAGGCCGAGCCTGCTAGTTTTCCAAACCTAAAACCTTCCACTAAAACAATTTCACTTCGCTTACCTGAAGGGTTGCTTGATAGCATCAAAATTGAAGCTAATAAGCGCGACATGCCTTACCAGTCATTAATTAAGGTTTGGCTAGCTGATGATGTGAAAGAGAGCCGAAACTGAGTCAGCTAGACAAAGGGGCTAATTAATCCCAAATCTTTTTTTACTTCTTCCAGGCTGTAGGTATTACCTTCTTTTATATCGATAAGACCCTGAATAACCGCTGCTACAAAATCGATCTCTTCAGTATTTCTTTGGTTTTCCGAAAAATCAGTATTCATGGGTTGTTCTCTAAGGGTTAAATATTGATTGATTACGTCGAGTTTAAGGCCACGTAGTACAAGTATGAAGGCCCTTCGGCTAAGTTTCGAGTAAACAATATGGGTATCCTGTTATCCCGCTGGCGCATAATGACGAGGGATCCAGATATACTCTTTTTTGTAGATATACTCTGCTCTATGCCGCTTCAAACTCAGTATTATCCCAACCAGGAAAAACCAAAACTGCAGGGTGGCAATGCAGTGCCCGGGCCAACACTTTAGAGCGCTCTACTCCAAGGCTAATCCTATTGTTCTCAATCGCTGATATGGTTGATTGAGGAATGCCGGTAAGTTGCGCCAAATCATTTTGGCTGAGCTCCTGCAGCTCTCGAACTATCCGCACAGATTCGCCAACTGACAAATCGAGATTCTTTTTAGCTTTGTTAAAATTTTCCATGTTTATTTCCTGCTGTAGTCATGGGGCGTTACTTTTACGACCTTGACTAACACCTGTTGCCGTTCAATTTTATAGATCACACGATATTGGCGATTAAGCCTCGAAGACCTGTAGCCATGCCACTCTCCACGAAGAGGCTCATCATTGAGACCGCGAATAAGACGCAAGCCAGCGGGTCCCGATATCACGATGATGTCTTTCCATTTCTCATATCGTTGGAGCATATCTAACGGCAACTTTTTAAGCTCCCGAGGCACTCTCCTGTGCTCATAGATTTCCCACATACTGCTTAGGATAGATATACTATATATGGTATGTCAAGGAGACGAATCACGAGTGTAGGAAACGACGAGCATTTTATTCAGAATAAAATGATGAGGTTCGCTCGATATTACAGCGGCTTTTTAGATTCACGACTTTGAAAGCAGGCGTTAAGCCTGTTTCGCTTCCTGAATTGTTAACAAATTCTGTACCGCCATCTGCGCTATCGGCGTCAATCCAATATCCGCTTCCGCTGGCTGTTCAGTAATAAGCGCTTTCATCGGCGGTGCCCAAAACTTTTCCAGATGCTGGGCCACTTGATCGGCGACCATTTCATCGCTGCCGTTGGCGCTCATGTTGAGGGCAATTTGGTTGACCTGACTAACGAGACGCTGAAGTTTTGAGTCTGACATGGTTGTTCTCTTAGTGAATTCGTTGGCCATTGGCGTAGACCACATGGCGGCCGGTTCTGGTGAAGCCAACAAGGGTTAAGCCGCTTTTTTCGGCCAGTTCTATGGCTAGAGATGTGGGGGCTGAGACTGCGGCTAAGATTGGAATATTGGCACTGGTGATTTTAGCGATCATTTCATAGCTGGCTCTGCTGGTGACCAATACAAAGCCTGGTTCTTGATTTTGTTCTTGACCTTTTTTGGCCAGGGCTCCCAAAAGCTTATCGAGGGCGTTGTGGCGACCCACATCTTCGCGCACTAGCAATAGCTCGCCCTGCTGGTTGCAGTAGGCGGCGCCGTGCACTGCGCCGGTTTGCTGTTGTAGTTTTTGTTCTGCGGCTAAGGCGCTGGAGGCTTTTTGAATGGCTTCGTGGCTGATGGATAAGTCGGCGGTGACCGTGGCGGGTTCGCTAATGGCCTGCTCTAAGGATTCAGCACCGCAGAGTCCGCAACCAGTTCTGCCCACTAGGTTGCGGCGTTTTTGTTTTAGTTTGGCGAAGGGTTCGGCGGTGATACTGAGGGCCAGTTCTATGCCTTTGGCGGTTTCGGTTATTTCGCAATCTAATAATTGTTTGGCACTTTCTAGGATGCCTTCGCTGAGGCTAAAGCCTAGGGCAAAGTCTTCCAAATCGGCTGGCGTGGCCATCATCACCACATGGGAAATACCGTTGTAGACTAACGCGACGGCGGTCTCTGTGGCGACCCAGTCTGTGCCCTCGGCGGTTTCGCCGGCTTTCCAGATAACACGACTGACTTTATCTGAGCCGATAGTAGCCACGCTTAGTGGCGTGCTTCTTTTAATAAGCCTTGCTGCTGCTTATCGAAGGATTTTTGTCGCGCCTGCCAGTTGGAGGGCTGGGTTACTTTGCTCAGTTGCACCGCGGTCACTTTGTACTCTGGGCAGTTGGTGGCCCAGTCGCTGTTGTCGGTGGTGATCACATTGGCGCCAGAAACGGGATGGTGAAATGTGGTGTAGACAACGCCGGGTTTTACTTTTTCGGTGACGTCGGCGCGCAGCACTGTGTCGCCCACTCGGCTGTTAATACCGACCCAATCGCCATGGTTAATGCCGCGCTCTTCTGCGTCATGGGGATGGATTTCAATAACATCTTCACCGTGCCATTCGCTGTTTTGGGTGCGTCGGGTTTGGGCGCCTACATTGTATTGCGAGAGTATCCGTCCAGTAGTCAGCAATAGCGGAAACTTGCGGTTGGCGCGTTCCGTGGTAGCGACATATTCGGTCATGGCAAAGAAGCCTTTGCCGCGGACAAACTGGTCCACGTGCATGATTGGCGTGCCCTCTGGCGTGTCGTCATTGCACGGCCACTGGATGCTGCCCAACTGCTCTATGCGGTCGTATGAGACGCCGTTAAAGGTCGGGGTTAGGCGGGCAATCTCGTCCATGATTTCCGAGGGGTGGTTGTATTCCATCTTGCAGCCCAGAGCATTGGCCAGGGCCATAGTGCCTTCCCAGTCGGCTTTGCCACTGAGTGGCGGCATAACTTTACGCACTCTGGAGATTCTGCGTTCGGCGTTGGTGAAGGTGCCATCTTTTTCCAAAAACGACGCGCCGGGTAAAAATACATGGGCAAACTTAGCGGTTTCATTGAGGAAGATATCCTGGACCACCAAACATTCAATTGAGCGCAGTGCCGCTTCAACGTGCTGGGTATTGGGGTCGGACTGGGCGATATCTTCACCTTGGCAGTAGAGGCCTTTAAAGTCCCCATCTAGGGCGGCGTCAAACATATTGGGGATACGCAGGCCTGGCTCGGAATCCAGAGTCACGCCCCACTCACCTTCAAATAAGTCGCGAGTGGCTTTATCGGAAATATGACGGTAGCCGGGCAACTCATGGGGGAATGAACCCATATCGCAGGAGCCCTGCACATTATTCTGTCCGCGCAGTGGGTTTACGCCCACACCTTCGTGACCAATATTCCCGGTGAGCATAGCGAGGTTGGCAATGGCCATAACTGCTGTTGAGCCCTGACTGTGCTCGGTGACACCCAAGCCGTAGAAGATCGCACCGTTACCACCAGTGGCATAGAGACGAGCGGCTGCGCGTAAATCGGCAGCATCGACACCGGTGATGCTCTCAGTGTGTTCTGGGGAGTGACGCTCGTCGCCAATAAAGGCCAGCCACTTGTCAAATTCAGCTACATCGCAGCGCTCGGCAATATAGTCTCGCGCCTCAAGGCCTTCGTTAACCACTACATGAGCCAGTGCATTGAGCAATGTGACGTTGGTGCCGGGACGCACGGGCAAATGATAGTCGGCGGTAATATGGGGCGAGCTGACCAGTTCAATTTTGCGCGGGTCTATAACGATAAGTTTTGCACCTTCGCGGAGGCGGCGTTTTAGGCGTGAGCCAAACACTGGGTGGGCTTCAGTTGGGTTGGCACCCATAACCACAACCACGTCGGCATCGGCCACTGAGGCAAAGGTTTGAGTACCAGCAGATTCACCCAGGGTGGTTTTTAAACCAAAACCGGTGGGGGAATGACAGACTCGGGCGCAGGTATCTATATTGTTATTGCCAAAGCCAGCACGCACCATTTTTTGCACTAAATAGACTTCTTCGTTGGTGCAGCGGCTTGAAGAGATAGCACCAATGCTGGTGCGGCCATATTGCGCCTGAATATCTTTGAAGCGTTTGGCGGTGTAGGTCACTGCCTCGTCCCAGGATACTTCTTTCCAGGGGTCGTCGATGCTATCGCGGATCATGGGCACGGTGATGCGGTCTTTGTGGGTAGCGTAACCAAAGGCAAAGCGGCCTTTGACGCAGGCATGACCTTCGTTGGCTTTGCCATCTTTGTAGGGGGTCATGCGCACAACTTGATTGCCTTTCATCTCGGCCTTAAAGGAACAGCCGACACCGCAATAGGCGCAGGTGGTGATCACTGAATGCTCGGGTTTACCGGCTTCGATAATGCTCTTCTCGGTGAGCGTGGCGGTTGGGCAGGCATTGACGCAGGCACCGCAGGAAACACATTCGGAATCCATAAAGTCTTCCGCCTGACTAGCGCTGACTTTCGATTCAAAACCACGACCATCGATTGTTAATGCAAAAGTACCTTGCACCTCTTCACAGGCGCGTACGCAGCGCGAACAAACGATGCACTTGGAAGGATCAAAGGTGAAGTAGGGATTGGATTCGTCTTTCTCGGCAACTAGATGGTTTTCCCCTTCGAAGCCATAACGCACGGAACGCAGGCCCAGTTCGCCGGCGGTGTCTTGCAGCTCGCAGTCGCCGTTGGTTGGGCAGGTTAGGCAGTCCAGCGGGTGATCGGAGATATACAGCTCCATTACATTGCGGCGCAATTTACCGATTTCGTCGGACTGGGTTTTGACCTCCATGCCTGCTTCTACATTGGTGGTACAGGAGGCAGGGAATCCGCGGCGGCCTTCAATTTCAACTAGGCAAACCCGGCAAGAGCCAAAGGATTTAAGTTGATCAGTGGCGCAGAGACGGGGAATTTTGACACCGCTCTCGGCGGCAGCGCGCATCACAGAGGTGCCCTCTGGAACTGTGACGCTCACGCCATCAATACTCAGGGTCACCATAGTGGTGCTGGTGCTTTTTGGCGTGCCGTAATCTGCTTGGGGTTCGTAGAATTCCAACATATCAGTTATCTCCTCTACCTTGGCCGGTAAAGTCACTCGAGAAATGTGCCAGTGCACTGCGCACTGGGAATGGTGTCATGCCGCCCATGGCGCAGAGAGAGCCCATTTCCATGGTGTCGCAAAGCTCATGCAACAAAATTAAATTATTCTCGCGATTTTCATTGGCGACAATTCGGTCGATCACTTCAACACCGCGCACCGAACCGATTCTGCAAGGTGTGCATTTACCGCAGGATTCCACTACGCAGAACTCCATGGCAAATCTGGCTTGCGCTGCCATGTCTGCAGTATCGTCAAACACCACAATGCCGCCGTGACCAATCATGGCTTTAATTGCCGCAAAGGCCTCATAGTCCATGGGCGTATCCCACTGGGACTCGGGTAAAAAGGCGCCCAATGGCCCGCCCACCTGAATCGCACGAATCGGACGACCGCTATAGGTGCCCTGCCCATACTCTTCCACCACTTCCCGCAGTGTCACGCCAAAGGCTAATTCAATCAGACCACCGCGTTTAATATTACCGGCCAGCTGTATGGCTAGGGTGCCCCTTGAGCGACCCATACCAAAGTTCTGATAGTGGTCTGCGCCCTGGTCTAAAATGCTGGAAATCGCTGCCAGAGTGAGCACGTTATTCACGACAGTGGGCTTGCCAAATAAACCTTCAATGGCAGGCAGCGGCGGTTTGGCGCGAACCATTCCACGCTTGCCCTCAAGACTCTCTAACAGTGAGGTCTCTTCACCACAGATATAGGCACCGGCACCCAAGCGCACTTCAAGATGGAAGGTTTTGCCGGAGCCTTGAATATTTTCGCCGAGAAAGTTGACTTGGATAGCGCGTTCGATAGCAATATTTAACAGTTTGTGCGCAACGGGATATTCCGAGCGCAGATAGATATAACCCTGATTGGCGCCCACAGCTAAGCCGGCAATGATCATGCCTTCGATTAGCTGATAAGGATCCGCTTCCATCACTAGTCGGTCGGCAAAGGTGCCTGAGTCGCCTTCATCGGCGTTGCAGACAATATACTTCTGATCAGAATCGCAGTTTAGAACCGTCTGCCACTTAATACCGGCAGGAAAGGCTGCACCCCCGCGGCCGCGAAGGCCGGAGTCCTTAACCTGATCAACAATCTGCTGGCCGGTCATCTGCAAGGCTTTCTTGAGGCCATTAAAACCGTTTAGTGACTGGTAGTTATCCAAGCAAACAGGATCGCCTAACCCGGCACGGGCATAGGTGAGCCGCTGCTGGGATTTTAAATAGGGGATTTCTGCCATTTCACCCTGATACAGCTCGTGGCTACTTGGATCGGCTTGCAGCGCGTCGATAATACTGGGGATATCCTTGGCGGTGACCGGACCAAAACCGATACGCCCCTGGTCAGTTTCCACTTCCAATAATGGCTCTAACCAAAACAGGCCACGGGAGCCATTGCGCCCCGGTTCAATCCCCGCGGTTTGCAGTGCACGGGCGACTGATTCTGAGCCTAGGGCTAATGCAGTGGTATCTTGAGGGATATAAAAGATCATTTGGCGGCCCCCTCTTCTGAGGAGAGGCCAGAAATTAGGTCATCAAAACGATCTGTATCAACTCGCGCATAAATCGCATCATCGATTCGTATTGAAGGTGAGCAGGCGCAGTTGCCCAAGCAGTAAACCGGCTCGAGTGTGACGGCCCCATCCGCAGTAGTTTCACCGTAGTCTATACCCAGGGTCTGCTTGACATGCGCTTCCAACTGACGAGAGCCCATAGACTGGCAAGCTTCAGCGCGACACACCTGGACACTGTGGCGGCCTACTGGGGAGGTTTTAAAATCATGATAAAAACTGATAACGCCGTGAACTTCGGCGCGGGAGAGATTGAGGCCTTTGGCAATAATCGGCACAGCCGAATCTGGCACATAGCCTATGTCGCCCTGAATAGCATGCAAAAGGGGTAGTAAGCCGCCTGGCAAGGCTTGGTATTGCCCGACTAAATCAGTGATCGATTGCTGCTCATTTTGACTGATACCCAACTCAACTACTCCTGTGGTTATATGTGCCGGATAGTCTATTGAACGGACCCCGGCGCACGCAGTCTAGCACTATCACTACTCAGTTCTGTCTTACCCAAGCGACTCTTATTTACCTAATAAGGACTGCTTATTGATTCAGTCTTTGCGCCAGGTTTTAATTCAACTTCTCAAGCCAAAGCGCGGGCATGAAAGGCGATATGGTCTGCTATGAACGTGGCGATATAAAAGTAGCTGTGATCATAGTCAGGCTGCATTCTGGCTTGCATAGGGTAATCGGACTCTCGAGCTGCCCTGACCAGCAACTCCGGCTTCAATTGCTCGGTTAAAAAATTATCGGCCTCGCCCTGATCAACTAACACTGGTAAGTGCTGTGTCGCCTGCTTTACCAGCTCCACGGTGTCATATTGTTGCCATGCCTGACGGTCATCGCCCAAATAGTTGCTCAATACCTTTTCACCCCAAGGGCAATTGAGCGGCGAACAGATGGGTGCAAAAGCCGACACGGATTTAAATCGTTGAGGATTTTTAAGCGCAATGGCCAAGGCGCCATGGCCGCCCATGGAATGCCCAGAAATCGAGACGCGCTGACTATCCACTGGAAACTCGCTGTTAATAAGATCAGGTAGCTCATCAAGAATATAGCTATACATCTGATAATGCTCAACCCATGGCGGCTGAGTGGCGTCGACATAAAAACCCGCCCCCAGACCCATATCATAAGCTCCCTCTGGATCATCGGCGACCCCTTCCCCTCTGGGGCTGGTATCTGGACAGACTATGGCAATACCATGCTCCGCTGCGTGCTGTTGAGCGCCGGCTTTTTGAACAAAATTTTCGTCATTGCAGGTTAATCCCGACAGCCAATATAAAACCGGCACGGGCCCATTTTTCGCCTGAGGCGGCAAGTAAATACTGAAAGTCATTTCGCAGTTTAAGACTGCAGACTGGTGCTTGTAGCGCAGCTGCTGGCCGCCAAAGCTTTGGTTTCTGCCGATCTGTTCTAGTGCTTGAGATACCATTTAAAACTCCAGAGCTAAAACTCAACGACGGAGCGAATACTCTCGCCAGAATGCATCAAATCAAAGGCCTTATTGATATCTTCGAGGGGCATTTTATGAGTAATCAAATCATCAATATTGATCTTGCCATCCATGTACCAGTCGACAATGCGCGGCACATCGGTGCGACCGCGTGCACCCCCAAAAGCGGTTCCGCGCCATGAGCGACCGGTAACCAGCTGAAATGGTCTAGTGGTAATCTGCTTGCCTGCGCCGGCTACACCCACGATGCAGCTCTCGCCCCAGCCTTTATGGCAGCACTCAAGGGCTTGGCGCATAACATCTACATTGCCGATACATTCAAAGCTGTAATCAACACCGCCGCCGGTCATCTGAATAATATGGTCAACGACGTTATCCACGTCTTTGGGGTTAATAAAGTCAGTCATGCCAAACTGCTTACCCAAGCCTTCTCGGGCAGGGTTGAGATCTATGCCGATTATCCGTGTGGCGCCGACCATCTTGGCACCCTGAATCACATTGAGGCCAATACCCCCCAAACCAAACACAGCCACGGTGGAGCCCGCTTCAACTTTCATGGTGAAAGCCACGGCACCAATACCAGTGGTGACGCCACAGCCGATATAACAAATCTTGTCGAAGGGCGCGTCTTTACGCACCTTGGCCAGAGATATTTCAGGCAGAACCGTGTAGTTAGAAAAGGTAGAGCACCCCATGTAATGCAGGATTGGCTTGCCTTCAAAAGAGAAACGGCTAGTGCCGTCGGGCATCACACCTTGCCCCTGAGTCGTTCGCACTGCCTGACAGAGATTGGTTTTGGGATTTAGGCAATACTCGCATTCGCGGCACTCAGCGGTGTACAGAGGAATCACATGATCACCTGGCTTGAGGCTCTTAACGCCCGGGCCTACTTCAACCACAACACCTGCACCCTCATGGCCCAAAATAGCGGGGAATGCGCCTTCGGGATCATCCCCAGACAGCGTAAATGCATCTGTATGACAGACACCCGTGGCTTTCATTTCGACCAGTACTTCCCCTGCTCTTGGCCCGTCGAGATCCACTTCTACCACTTCTAATGGTTTACCTGCGCCAAATGCTACTGCTGCCTTTGTTTTCATGATCTAGATCCTATACGTATTCTGAGCTTATTTTTATCAGTTGCCGTTAATGTCTGCCGCCGTTTTTTAATAGCACTTTTTTTCAATAGCACTTTTTTTCAATGGTGCTGTTTATAAATGGTGCTGCGACTAATCAAGGCCCTATGATGCTTAGTGCATACTAGGCCAAAATGGGCTATTTTGGCCATCAAAGAATGGCTCCTTAATATGAAAAATTTCAATCGGGAAGTATGAATGAAACCTATAGCAAAGCTCTCGTTAACCTACCTCCTCTGTGCATTTTCCTCTGGCAGCGCTGCCGGCCAAGTTGAAACAAAGTCTTTTAAAACAGAGTCTGTTGACGACTTGATCATCTACACAGCGAAGAAAATCATCACCATGGAATCCGCCCTACCCGAGGCCACCGCCGTGGCTGTAGCCAATGGTCGCATTGTCTCAGTGGGCTCATTGGAGTCTCTGAGTAGCTGGACAGATCAAAAAGACGCCCGCATCGACCGTCGTTTTGAGGGCAAAATTATTATGCCCGGCTTTATTGATCCCCATGTGCATCCCTCTCTGCCCGCGGTCCTGACACAGTTTTCCTTTATCGCCCCAGATGACTGGTCGCTGCCCACAGGAGAATTTCCCGGCGCCAAAACCCCCGAGGCGTATCTCAAACGTCTCAAGCAGCTGGTTGCCGAGCACAATGACGAGAGCGTTCCCTTTATTGCCTGGGGCTATCACCCACTGTGGCATGGAGAACTGTTTCGCGACGAGCTCACCGCCCTATTTCCGGGCCAACCAGTGATGCTGTGGCACAGATCCTTTCATGAAATTGTAGCCAATGATGCGGCGCTTGAGATGCTCCACATAAAACAAGCGGATCTGGCGGGCAATCCATTGACCGATTGGGCCAAGGGGCATTTCTATGAGAATGGGATGTACGCCCTAATCCCGAAAATGCCATTCCTGTTTGACCCAACGCGCTTTGGCAGTGGTATGCAGAACTTTATTCAAATGGTTCATCAGGGCGGCGTGACCACAGCCTTGGATATGGGTACCGGTGTATTTGGCAATCCGGACGCAGAGATCGACTTGATTCGCCATACAGTTGAAACACTGCAGGCTCCGGCTCGACTAATTCTGACACCGATTATTACCGATTTTATGGGTCGCGGGGTGTCTATTGAGGATGCCTTGGTGCAAGTGGACAAGTGGCGAGCACAAAACAGTCATAGAGTGATGTTTGACCGGCGCTTTAAACTGATGATTGATGGGGCTATTTACAGCGGTTTGGCCCAGTTTAAATTCCCCGGTTATATCGATGGCCATCAGGGTGTGTGGATGGTACCGGCTGAGGTGTCTCAGCAGTGGGCCCAGGCATTCTGGGATGCGGGCTATCAGATTCACGCCCACACCAATGGCGATGGCAGCGCCGAGGTCTTGATTGATCTGTTAAAAACCCTGCAAAAAAATACGCCCAAAAGTGATCATCGCCTAGCTCTGGAACATTTCGCCTACACCACAGAAGATCAAAATCGTCAGCTTGCGGAGCTCGGTGCAGTGGTCTCGGCCAATCCCTACTATCACTATATGCTCAGCGATATGTACAGCGAACAGTGGCTGGGTGCGGATCGCGGCAGCCAAATGGTGCGCCTGGGTTCCCTAGAGCGACTGGGTATGCCCTTTGCCTTTCATTCCGACAGCCCTATGGCACCATTGCAGCCGCTGACGCTGGTTTCAGCTGCGGTTAATCGAGTAACCATAAATGGTAATCTTGCCGGTGCCAATGAGCGCGTCAGTCTCCATGCAGGTCTGCGGGCAATCACCATTGATGCAGCCTGGGTGATGGGCTGGGAAGATGAGATCGGCTCGATTCGCGCGGGTAAAAAAGCCGATTTTACAATACTTGAAGCCGACCCTTATGAGGCTGGGCCCGGCGGTGTAAAAGATATCAAAGTTTGGGGCACAGTCTTTGAAGGACTGCCAGCGCCGCTATAGTTGGAGAGTTAGGCGATAACAGTCATGCTGACGGCTATTTAAACTAGTCCCATCGGTCATAGGTGGGAGTTTCGCCTGACAGTTTTTGGCGTTACTATCGTCGTAACAAAATCATACAAATAATAATAAGTAGAAGAGACATGCGAAATGTTGAAAACTCTCACCAAATCTATCTCTTTAATTCTACTGTTAACCCAGCTAACCCAGCTGACTGCTTGCGGCGGTGGTTCCAATTCGTCTGCAACTGCAGATCTTTCCCCAGCCCCAGATACAGATACAGGTGACACACCAGAGGCTGTTCAATCATTAGTCTGGCAAGAGGCCACGCCTGAGTCCGTCGGCATGAATTCTGCGCTGTTAGCCCAGACCTTTGATCAAGCTTTTGTCGATGGTAGCTACACTCAAGCTGCACTGGTAATCAAAGACGATAAACTCATCTACGAACGCTACAGAGGCATTCTTCCCACCGAAGCGACCAATTTGGCAGCCACAACTGATCTCGATAGCCAAGCAGTCTATGGCACTCGAGATAAAGATAGCCTTGCCACCTCTTGGTCAACGGCCAAATCCTTTACCAGTGTGCTGATCGCCATTGCTATTGAGCAGGGTCTTATAGAATCCCTCACGGAACCGGCTTCAACATACATAGAAGAATGGCAGAGAGACGACAGAGCAGCGATCACCATTCGTAATCTGCTGGATATGCGCTCGGGGTTGCCACTGGTTTGTTATGACACTGCCGCCCAAAGTTTGGGCGTCTGTGATAACGCTGGCAGTGCTGGTGGCGATTTAGTCTTCGCCAACAATCAAATGTCTGCCTGTATCAACCGTCCATTAGCCGAGACCAATGTCAATCAGTCCTGGCATAACACAGGGATAATTTGGCAGGATGGATACTGGCTCTATTCTAATTGTGACACCATGGTGTTAGGGGAAATTCTCTATCGGGCTACAGGCCAAGACCTGCAGACCTACGCTGACCTGCATTTGTTTTCCAAGATCGGTATGCGAGCCCAATGGTGGCGAGACAATGACGGTACCAGTCAGGTGGATGGCAATTATTTAGCCTACTGCTGCCTGGATGCGACACCTCGTGATTTTGCTCGGTTTGGGCAGTTACTACTAAATAATGGTGTATGGGATGGAGAGCAGGTGATTCCCAGCGCTTACGTCGATAGCATCAAAAACATCACTCTGGACTCGGTAGTGACCGAAATAAGCGGCGGAATATTCAGCTACGGACTGAAATTTTGGAGCATAATTCCGCAAAATCAGGACGATGGCGTGATTTATCCGCCACCTAATACACTTATCTCAACCACTGGATTTGATGGTCAATACATCACTGTCGATTTTGACAACAATATTGTGATGGTTCGCAATGGCCTCTACAGTCCGATTTTAAACGCCTCCGACGGACGAAAAATGACTATCTCCACAGGTGATTTTGCAGCATCGAGTCTCATTGGATCACTGCCTAATGGCGTGGCGCTGGCTGGCGGCTCTAGTTATGTGCATCAGAAATTTCTCTATGGCGTGAACCAATCAATTATTTCCTCAGACTAACCGGAGACATTTCGTCTTCACGCTAATCTAACCACCATAAAAAAGGCAATATCATGAGCGACATTATTCTCTACGTACTAGCACTGACACTCTTTCAAGTTTGGCTTCTGCCTATGGCCGTCAATCTAAAAAATAGTGCCTATTTACTCTCCAACCGCGATGAGGAAGTCGAAACCTCGGTAACCTTTCAACGCATCAAACGCGCCGCAGCCAACCTTCAAGAGACGCTGCCAATATTTCTAACTCTGGCACTCTTGTCCATGATTATGCAGGTCGACAACACTCAGGCCGCAAGCGCGTGGTTGGGGTTGCGCGTTATTCACCTGGTTTGCTACAGCCTTGGCTTTGCCATGCTGCGCAGCCTGAGCTGGGTCGGCTCTGTGGTTGCCCTGGTCTATATGGCGCTGCCGTTAGTCTAATTAGCCTAATTAGCTCTAACTTTTAAAAACAACAATAACCAGGCGTTGTGTCTCAAACCAACGCCTGACTACCAAAGGGAAAAACTATGCGTAACCAACTCTCTCTAGCACTAGCAATGGTGTTACTGACAGCCTGCAGTGGGCCAGATGATTCAGCAGTAATCAGCACTGAGCAAACCGCATCCACTGCGGCCGCAGTTCAATCTGATACCTGTGATAATTTCAATGCTGACGGCACTGCACTATTTGGTGATCTGCATGTTCACACCAGCTACTCCTTTGACGCCGCCGCCAATAGCTTGGGCACCACACCCACAGATGCCCATCGCTACGCCAGGGGTGAAGCCATACCGTTTTTCCCTGTCGACAAACAAGGTGTTCCCCTTGGCTCAGTCAAGATTGATCGACCACTGGACTTTCTTGCGGTCACCGATCACGGTGAATTTCTCGGCGAGCGAGCACTGTGTCGCACCGAAGGCTCACCGGCCTACGCCACGACTTTCTGTAAAAATTACCGCGTCAATGAGCGTCAGGGCATGATGATGCTGGGCTCGGTGATCACCACTGAAACGCCCGAGCGAATTGAAGAAATCTGCGGCGCCGATGGCAGCCAGTGCAGTGATTATGCGGAGTCACCCTGGCAGGATATTCAGCTGGCGGCTAATAAAGCCTATGCCCCCTGCAAATTCACCAGTTTTATCGCCTATGAGTACACAGGTACACCGGGCACATCGAACTATCACCGCAATGTTATTTTTCGCGACAACAATGTTCCCGCCAAACCGGTTAGCTATATAGAGGCGCCTATCGACAGCAAGCTCTGGTCGGCACTGGATGCGGTCTGCGATATTGCCGAAGGTTGCGACTATCTGACCATTCCTCACAATTCCAACCTGGCCAACGGACGTATGGCGCCCTACATGCAGCTTGAGGATACTACTGAAGCCAAGCGTGCCTATGCCACAGCCCGTTTAAAGCGCGAGCCAATTATGGAGATCTTCCAGCATAAAGGCGGATCCGAATGTATCAATGGTTTAAGCAGTGTCTTTGGCGCACCTGATGAGCTCTGTGAAATCGAAGCAGTGCGACGCATGGGCGAAAATAAAACCTATGCCACCCGCAGCTTGTCCGAGGGCACTCTGACTATGGGTCAGGCATCTGAAGTGACCGCTGAATGTGAACCTGGCCAGACCGGCAGCAACGGCATGCTCGGTGCTGGTTGTATCCACCCTACTGACTTTCAACGCTCGGCCCTATTGGTGGGTCTGGTTGAAGAACAGTCGATCGGTTTAAATCCGGTAAAGCTCGGTACCATTGCCGCCACTGATACTCACTCAAGTACTCCAGGTGCTGTTATTGAAAGCGCATGGACTGGTGCTGTGACTGGCGAATCAAACCCGGCTGAGCGACTCAAGCCAGGCCTGCTTACCAGCGGTATTGATGGCAACCCCGGCGGTTTGGCCGGTGTCTGGGCAAAGGAAAATACCCGCGATGGCGTCTTTGATGCCATGTTGCGCAAAGAAGTGTTTGGCACTTCAGGTCCGCGTATCAGACCGCGCCTGTTCGCTGGCTGGGATCTTAAACAGGGCCTCTGTGAAGCTCCGGATATGGTTGCTCAAGCCTATGCCTCTGGTGTTCCTATGGGCGCTGATTTAGTGGCTGCTGGGGACAGCGGCAAAGCACCGAGCCTGCTCGCCTACGCCGCTAAGGATCCAGATGGCAAGCCACTGGTCGCATTGCACCTGATCAAGGGTTGGATTGATGGTGAAGGCAAAATGCACAATGAGGTAATAACTGTAGCCGAAGCAGAAACTGGCGCTGACAGTCTCTGTGTGGTGTATAGGGATAACAACTTTGATGCTAGCCAGTCAGCCTATTATTACCTGCGCGCCGTAGAGCCTGAGACGGCCCGCTGGCACACCTATGACTGTGCAGCGTTGGCTGAAGCAGATCGACCCGAGGTTTGCTCTAACGGCGCTTATCCTGACAAGGTTCGCGAGATGGCTTGGACCTCGCCGATCTGGTATCAGGGCCAGTAAGTCTAATCGGCCGCCGTCGCAAGGCGCGCGGCCTGCTGGCGCAGTAGAAACTTTTGCACCTTGCCCGTGGACGTCTTGGCGATAGCGCCGATTACATAGCGACGCGGCACTTTAAAACCCGCCAGATGCTCTTTGCACCAGGCGGTTAGATCCTCTATGGAGACATCACTGCCCTGTGCCAGTTCGACAAAGGCGCAGGGTGTCTCGCCCCACTTGTTATCTGGCATGGCTACCACTGCAGCGGCGACTATCTGCGGATGCTTGTGCAATACCTCTTCAACTTCGATCGATGAAATATTTTCACCACCGGAAATAATAATGTCTTTGGAACGGTCTTTTAGCTGAATATAACCATCTGGATAGACCACGCCAAGATCGCCGGAATGAAACCAGCCACCTTTAAAAGCCTCGTCGGTGGCGGCGCGGTTCTTCAGATAACCTTTCATCACCACATTGCCACGAAACATCACTTCACCGAGGGTCTCGCCGTCCCTAGGAACCGGCTCTAAGGTCTCTGGGTCGAGTACATCCAGTTCTTCTAGCGCATGGTAGCGAACGCCCTGACGCGCCTTTAACGATGCCTGCTGTTGCGCCGGCAATATCTCCCATTCACTGTTCCAGTCATTCACCACCGCCGGGCCATAGAACTCGGTCAGACCATAGAGATGGGTGACGTTAAAGCCCGCCTCACGCATATCGGCCAACACTCTTTCGGGGGGCGGGGCAGCGGCGGTAAAAAGTCTACCTGTCGTTGCAGCGTACGCTTGACCTCTGGTTCGGCATTTAAAATGGTCGACATGACTACAGGTGCGCCGCACAGATGGGTGACCTGATGTTGATCCAGTGCGCTCCAGATGGCGTCAGCGCGCACTTCGCGCAAACAGACATGGGTGCCGCTCACTGCGGACAGGGTCCAGGGAAAACACCAGCCGTTGCAGTGAAACATCGGCAGGGTCCAGAGATAGACTGCATGTTTAGGGATCGACGCGGTAATCGCATTGCCCTGGGCCAATAGGCAGGCACCACGATGATGATAGACCACACCTTTAGGGTCGCCGGTGGTGCCGGAGGTGTAATTGACGCTGATGGCATCCCACTCATTGTTGGGCATCAGCCAAGCAAATTCAGGATCGCCACTGCTCACCAGATCTTCGTAATCCTCGGTTCCCAGTCTTTCACCTGTTTGCCTGTTCTCTGCAGCCAGCACCGGATCAGCATAATCAATCAGCAGCGGAGTGACCTGAGTAGTCTCAAGAGCAGCGGCTATGGTCGATGAAAAACCGGTATCAGTGATCAGCAGTTTGCTCTCCGCATGATCCAACTGAAAGGCGATAACACCGGCATCCAATCTGGTATTCAAGGCATGTAAGACAGCCCCGCACATCGGCACTGCATAGTGGGCTTCAAGCATCGGCGGAGTATTCGCCAGCATCACCGAGACCGTGTCGCCGCGCTCAATGCCACGAGCAGTCAGCGCCGAGGCCAACTGTCGGCAGCGGCGGTAAAACTCAGCATAGGTAATTTCTAGACCACCATAGACAATGGCGATGCGTTCGGGAAATACCGTGGCGGCGCGCTCGAGAAACGTCAGGGGTGTCAGGGGTTGGTAGTTAGCTTGATTTTGCTCGAGATCCTGATCGTAGATACTGGCCATGGACTAACTCCCCTAGAAAATATATTACAGTGCGGTAATCACTTGTCCTGCCAGACCGGCGCGCGTTTTTCAACAAAGGCACCAATGCCCTCTTCGGCGTCATGGGCAAGCATATTGTCGACCATAACCTGTGATGTGTAGCTATAGGCATCGTCAAGCGGCATAGTCGCCTGCTGATAAAACGCGCGTTTGCCCACCGCCAAAGTCATACTCGATTTGCTAGCCATTTTTGCTGCCAGCGCCATAGTCTGCTCGGTTAGATCATCGGCACTGACTGCGCGATTGATCAATCCAATCTGCTCAGCTTTCTCGGCACTGATCATATCGCCGGTCAAGAGCATCTCCATGGCATGCTTGTTCGACACATTGCGCGACAGTGCCACCATTGGCGTGGAGCAGAACAGGCCGATATTGACGCCGGGAGTGGCAAAGCGAGCAGTGTCTGCAGCCAACGCCAGATCACAGCTTGCCACTAGCTGACAGCCGGCGGCGGTGGCCACACCAGCCACTTCGGCGACAACCGGTTTAGGGTTGTTGACGATCAGTTGCATCACCGAAGCACAGGTGTCAAACAGCTGTTTAAAATAAGCCTGGCCGCCGTCAGCGGCGCTGCGAGCAGCCGTAATTTCCTTTAGATCGTGACCTGCACAAAATGCCGGACCATTGGCCGCCAAGACAATCACTCTTATGGATGGATCCAGTGCCGCTTCGGAGAACACCTGCGCCAGTTGTGTCAGCATTATTTCAGAGAGCGCGTTGCGACGTTTTTGATCATTTAGCGTCAGCCTCAAAACACCGTCGACCATCTCCTGTAACAGGGTTTCGCTGTTGTTTGGGTTTTCCATAGTTGTGCTCCGGACTGATTAGAGATTTATTTAGACTGGTATACCAGTCCAATAAGGTTGTTCTAATTCTATCTTGGGGCAGCGATTCATCACAACCTTAATCCCAGCCGCTTCAGCCAGCTGTGCAGCCCGATCATTGACAATCTCCAGCTGCATCCACACCACAGTGGCACCGATAGCAATCGCCTCTTCGGTTACAGCCAGTGCAGCATCCGATGAACGAAAGATATCGACCATATGAATCGGCTGATCTAGAGCCCCACTGAGCGACGCCAAATCGGCATAACAGTGCTGACCGAGAATTTGATTGCCCGCCTCTCGCGGATTGACCGGATAGACCTTGTAGCCCTGCTCAAGCAACGCCTGCATACAGCGATAGCTGTCGCGATCTTCACGCGGGCTGGCGCCCACCAGAGCAATGGTTTTTACCTCGGTAAGTATCTGCTTGAGATAGGCGTCGGGGTAATTGCTATGGTCAATTGCTGAAGTCATAAAATAGTCGCATACGTCAGATTTACTTAAAGTCGTATTTCTAACCAGCCTTGCTGGCAATGCTCTTTTTCGGATCGTAAAAAGGCTTGTCCACAACCTTAACAGAGCGACGGCCAAATGGGGTGACAATCTCCGCCTCGGTATCCATCGCACTGTGCTCGATGGACATCATCGCCAGTGCAATATTGCTTTTTAACCGCGGTGAGTAGATCGCCGAGGACACATGGCCTACTTTTTCGTCGCCAACAAATATCGGCCAGAACTCATTGTTAGCGCCCGTTAATGCTTCGCCATCAATCACAATACCCACCTGCTTGCGGCGAATCCCCTGCCGCAGGATTTCCTGTAGCGCCGCCTTGCCGATAAAATCAGCTTCCATTTCCAAGTCGACTAGTCGATCGAGGCCCAATTCATAGGGGTTAGTATTGCAGTCCATATCAGCGTGATATGAAAGCATGCCGCCTTCGATACGACGGATTGCCGATGTGTGCCCCGGCTGCAAACCAAAGGGCTGCCCCGCCGCCATAATGCGCTCCCACAGCTCATCTCCACGACTGCCATCACGCAGATAAATCTCATAACCTAACTCGCTGGACCAGCCAGTGCGCGACACAATCAATGGAATGCCATCGAGCTCATATTCCTCGAGCCAGTAGTAACGCAGATCATGGACTTTGTCGCCAAACAAACTCTGCATAATTTCGCCGGAGCGGGGTCCCTGCAACTGCAGGGGCGAAACATCTGGCTCGCAGATACTGACATCAAGGTCGGAATGAACTGCCACACCCTGAGCCCAGAGCAAAATATCGCTATCTGCCAGCGACAACCAAAAATGATTTTCCGCCAGACGCAGCAGGATCGGGTCATTCAAAACCCCGCCCTGTGCATTGGTGATCAACACATATTTACACTGGCCAACGGCACAGGCGGAGAGATTGCGCGGGGTTAACATCTGTACAAACTCAGCCGCATCGGGGCCGGTGATTTCTACCTGGCGCTCCACCGCAACATCACTTAGGGTCGCAGCATTGACCAGATTCCAGAAATTCTGTTCCGGATCGCCAAAATCTCTCGGGATATACATGTGGTTATAGACCGAAAAGTCCGCCGCGCCCCAGCGCACAGTGGCGTCAAAATAAGGGGATTTGCGAATCTGGGTACCAAAGCCAAAGGCCTTAGATTGGTTTGAAGTAGATGAATTTGTCATGGACTAACACTCGAGCGAAGACGCGGAAATTTGCGCGAGTGTGATCTTAATAACGGGTTGCCGCTTGTTATTTTGCGACAGAGAAATGCAGCACTACGACATTAATAGTGGGTCGGATATGTGGCGCTCGACGCCGCGGAAATCACTGGATAAAAGCACCAACATAGATCGGGATAGCGGTTGCGTAACCACCCAATACCATTAAACTGAGTTAAACAAATCGGTCATAGAGCCGGCATTTACTAAGGGGGAAAATATGATTCCACTGCAAGAAATTAGCCGCGTCGCGGATATCACTCGCTATCAAGCGCGACTTGAAGGCGACCGAATTGCACAATTCTTTGAAGGCCGCGAAACCAGCTATCTCGAACTCGATCGTCGCGCCAGTCAAATTGCCAATGGCCTAATCGCCGCTGGCTGCACCCCTGGCACTCACATTGGTTATGTAGGTAAAAACAGCGACTATTATTTCGAAGTCATGACCGGCGCAGCCAAGGCCAATGTGGTGATTGCCGCGGTAAACTGGCGCCTCGCCGCTCCAGAGATAGAATATGTTCTCAACAATGCTGAGGTCGAGATACTCTTTGTTGGCGCTGAATTTTACGACGTCATCAAACAGGTCGCTCCGGCCCTAACCTCCCTGCGTGTGATCATTGCCATCGATGGTGGCGAGAGCAACTGGACCTCATTTACTCACTGGCGCGACCAACAGCCTGATGGCGATCCGCAGCTGTCCATCGACTTGGATGATGATGTGATACTGCTCTACACCAGCGGTACCACTGGGCACCCCAAAGGCGTCCAATTAACCAACAGAAATTATCTCGATTTATTAGATCAAGCGGCTAACGGCGGCTGGGGAGACTGGACTAGTGGCGAAGCCAGTTTAGTCGCCATGCCAATCTTTCATGTTGCCGGTGTCAATGTCGGCCTGATTGGTTTAGCTCAGGGTCTGAAAAACGTTATCTTGAGAGATATAGACCCAGTGACGATTTTGGACCTTCTCGAGCAGCATCGAATTAAATATGCTTTTTTTGTGCCCGCAGTGATTATGTTTCTGAATTCTGTTCCCGCCGTTCGCGACAGAGACTTCTCCAATCTGGAACTGATTCTCTACGGCGCCAGCCCCATATCTGAGGAAGTGCTATTAACCGCCACAGAGATTTTTAAATGTCAGTTTTGTCAGGTCTATGGACTTACCGAAACTGCCGGTGCTGGCACCTTCCTAGAACACCAAGATCATGACCCAGCAAGGGGCAAATTGCGTTCCTGCGGTAAACCAGTGGCCACAGCTGAAGTGCGGATACTCGGACACAATGGCGAGGATATGCCGGCTAATGCCGTGGGTGAAATACTCTACAGATCTGGCACCCTGATGAAAGGCTACTGGAAAAATGACCAAGCAACTGCGAAAGCGGTTCAAGACGGTTGGTTTTACACTGGCGACGCAGGCTATTTAGATGAAGAGGGCTATCTTTTCATTCACGATCGGATCAAAGATATGATTGTCTCCGGCGGTGAAAATGTTTATCCCGCCGAAGTGGAAAATGCCCTGTTTGGTCTTGCAGAAATTGCAGATGTTGCGGTTATCGGTGTGCCCGATACTAAGTGGGGTGAGGCAGTCAAAGCGGTTGTGGTGTTAAAACCTGGAGAGACCACTAGCGAGCAAGAAATTATTGATTTCGCAAAAACTAAGATTGCCGGCTATAAGGTCCCCAAATCTGTCGACTTTACCGATGCACTGCCGCGCAACCCAACCGGAAAACTCCTCAAGCGAGAGCTGCGAGCACCCTACTGGGACAATCAAGAGAGGCAAATAAACTAGGCTAGCTGCTTTGAAATACACAGCTGAGAGTTGCACGCCCTGAAAGGCAGCGTTCTGCATTGAAAAGGGATTTGCGGTTAGCAACCTACTTCGCTAATGGTATTTCGATTGAGCACAGCGCTGCGAGATCTCCGCAACTTAACAGCAGACCTCTGAGGTTCGTTTAAAAGAGCAAAATGCGCGGTAATGAATTAATTACCGCACATGTTCACTATCTTTTTTATTAACCTTTAAACGGGCTAGCGCCGCGAGTGACTAGCAGCGTCACCAGCATCAACACGGCGGCAGTAGCACCATAGACCAAAAGCACATTTTTTAATCCGCCCAAAGGTTGATCAAGCATAACAACCACCAAGGGCGCGATAAATTGGCCCAGAAAGAACATACCAGTCCACAGTCCCGTCCCACGGCCCCTGACGCTCGGAGATAAGATACTCATAGTCCAAGCTAAGGTGCATGGGAGTAACATACCGGCACCCAAGCTAGTAACGATTGCGAATACTGTCGTGATTGACAGCGCAGATGACAGACCCATGCCGCCATAGCCAAGCGCAAAAAACGCCATTCCAATGGCGAGAGGTTTTGGACCAGGTGATAGCACTTTTAACTTCGTAAAAGTAACTGCTCCAATCATCACACCAAAATTGAACGCCGCTCCAATAGCACCAATTATGGCGGGACTCGCGTCTTGGACAAGTAACAAAATATCACCCAACTTTACTATAGTGGTGTAAAAGAATATCCCGACACCCAGAGTGATGAAGAGCAGAGGCAACAACGATCTCCAGGGCAGCACTCCTTTCGAATCGCTATTTTTCTCAATCACCGCAGGCTCAAAGAGTTTCCACAACACCAATAAGGCGATAGGTATTGCCATTAAGTAGAGAAGAAAAGGTCCGCGTGAGCCCAGGGTTTCGCCTAATGCACCGCCGATCGCAATAAGGACAATTGCGCTCAGACTGACGACGCCAATTTGTATGCCAATCCACTTTTCTCGGGCAGCTCCTTTGAAATAATCACCGACAAGCGCCGTGGCAACCGTCATGATGACGGCTTCAAAAACACCAAGACCAAAGCGCGCGCCAATAATCTGTTTTAAATCCGTCAAAAAGAATGGGATCGTCCCAATTACGGCATATCCAAGTAACGAGAAAAATAACAACATTTTTCGGCCAATACGGTCTGAGAGCCAGCCCGCCAGCGGCGAAAAAAGAGCGACACACAGCGCAGGGATAGTGAGCGCGATAGGAACAAGCGCCTCACTTCCGGAGACACCAGCGAACTCGCGCCCCAAAAGTGGCATCACCGGCACCAGAGAGATAATCGCCATAGCAGGCATAATCGCGGCTAAAACGAGAATAATTCCATGAATGTTGCGAGCTTCAGATACAATTTTTGTTGACATATCAATCCTCATCTTATTATTGGTAGAGTGCAAATCTGCAAAAAAATGCAGCGGAAATTGCTAATCATATTTGAGATATTATCACTTAATAGTATTTAATTATTTTTCACAAATTCGTCAAAAGTGTCAGCAACAGCCTGAGACATCTCCGATTTTACCTGGCCCTGCTTTACGGTTTTGGCAACCTCACGCATTTCCTCAGCCCGACGCTGACCATGTGTGGATACACGCTCAAACCAATAATCGACACGACCTTCACGCCATCCCATCTCAGGAAAACTGTCATCCAAGGACGCCTTTATTTCGTTTTCTACATCGTAAAAACGAGCGGTTTGAAAACACTCAAGGGTGAGAGCCTCCATGCCTTTTATCATTACTGATCGGCACATTTTTATCGCCGCCGCTCGCCCAACTTCAGGGCCAACATATCGACTGTTTAGGCCTAGTGAATTGAGTGCATGGCTGAGCGCCTGCCCCTCGGGGTGAGATAAAAAAAGCGGTACGGACCCTTTAAGAGGATAGACCGGCGCCATAATCGCAACGTCAACAAGGTTGGAACAGGTTTGAATATTTGCCTGTTTTGTTTGCGGCGCTATAGAGTTCATCTCCAAAAAATATTGCTCTGGTCGCAAATGCACACCAGCCTCCCTTGCCGCTATAGGTGCCTGATCTGCGGTAACAAGAGAGAATACAAATGCAGAATCCCGCAAGGCGTCAGCAAGATTGGCCTGGAACTGAACACCAGACTGCTCTGCTTGGGCTTTTATTTCAGCATCTTGTTTTATATCGTAGACATGGACATCAGCATGACTCTGCAAATGCTCTGCGAACATCTTCCCCGCTTCACCAAAGCCGATTATCGCAACCTTCACGGAAAGACCTCTCCATCCATGATTTTTCGGGCTGTACGTAAAAGAGCTGTACGCACAACAGTGCTGTCATCCCACTCCAATTCAACCGTCAGCATCCCTGTGGGGTGTTCAACATCTACCTGGCAAGGATTGGTTTTTGCAAAAATGGCCATACCCGCCGCTACACTGTTGGGTAACATGCAGCCTGCCGCTGACGAGGCCGCACCCAGCACACCAACGGATAGGTGGACGCGATGAGGAATAAATGTGCGCGTCGAAATAATGCCTCCGTTTATCGGCGGCGCTATCAGGCACATCTTAGGAATGGTCTTATCTGTAACATCGCCTAAGTTCATCATCTGTCCCGCCTGAATGCGTATTGCTTCCAGACGTATTTTCAGCGCCTCATTAGCCTCTAAGACTTCAGGAGCTTCATAGCCACTCAACCCCAGATCTTTCGCACGTATCAGAACGCTTGGCATGCCATTATCAATTAGGGTGCAATCGACATCATCAATCGTATCGATCGCATTACCTGTGGGTAGCAACGCACCGCATTGCGCTCCGGCGGTGCCGTAATAGCGCTGCAAAATAGGCGCATGGGATCCGGGTACCCCATCAATCTTGGCGTCACCCTCATAGGTCACTTTGCCATCGGGGGTTTGGACAACCAACTCTGCGTAGGCATCGGAATTAACCATATGAACACGCACGACTGTCTGCTTCGTTTCTGCCGCAACGAGGCCACGCTCTATGGCAAATGGACCAACGGCGGCGAGCATATTTCCACAATTTTGTGCGGCTGAAATCGCACCAGTTTCGGGCGTTACCTGCAAGAATAAATAGTCTACGTCCACTTCAGGCCGCTCAGAGGACGATACGATGGCGACTTTGCTGGTAAGCGGATGGGCGCCACCTAGACCGTCGATTTGACGGGCATCAGGTGAACCCATCATCCTTAGAAGAGCTTGGTTTCGAACTCCTTCCTCGGAGGGCAAATCCTGGGCAATAAAAAATGGTCCTTTGGATGTGCCACCGCGCATTAGCATGCAAGGGATGCCGATCGTGCTACTGGTTGTTGTATTGGTCATTCTATTGTTCATAGTTACTAGTCCGACCAATACAAAGACATAGGATTATCGACCAATAATTTGCGCTGTAACTCGACGGTCGGTGCGATACGTGGGATTTGATCCACAAGTTGGCCATCATCTGCAATGTGCGTTTTCATATTGGGATGTGGCCAGTCAGTGCCCCACAGCACACGATCGGGAAAGCGCTCGACCAGTGTTCGAGCAAATGGCGTCACATCATCGTAGGGTGGTCCAGTGACCGACAAGCGTTCGGGACAGGATACTTTGACCCAAAAATTTGAATTGTCATCCAACAATTTCACGAAACGTAGGAATTGCCCATGGGTTGAGCCCAAGCTAATATCCGGACGTCCCATGTGGTCAATAACGACAAGTGTCGGTATTTTCTCGAGAAAGGGCGCAATGTCGTCAAGTTCCTCAGCTTCGAAATAAACCACCACATGCCAACCCATACTGGCAGCCCGCTCGGCAATTTTGAGATACTCAGATTTTGGCGTTGGATCCACGAGGCGTTTCAAAAAGTTAAATCGCACTCCCCTCACCCCGGCAGCGTGAAGTTCTTGTAGCTCCTTATCCGTTATCGCCGGATCAACAATGGCTACACCTCTGGCCTTGCCGTTTGACTGATTCAGGCAATCGACCATAGCAGCGTTATCCTTACCGTGACAGCTAGCTTGGACTAAGACGTTTTTGTCAAATCCAAGATGATCACGAAGTGCAAATAACTTGGCAGCAGGTGCATCATGGGGGGTATATTTCCGAATCGGGGAATAGGGAAATTTATCCGACGAACCAAAGACATGGCAGTGAGCGTCTACCGCGCCGGGAGGTGGACTAAAATCTGGTTTTTTAGGGTTCGGATGCACATCGAATGCACCTGGCGTCGGTGGCTGAGCTTGCAGATTAGACATTGATATATTTCAACCCTTTTTCTTTGAGTCGCTCACGCATTCCATAAACATCTAAACCGAGCTCGCCAGCGGCAAATTTAGCTCGATTGCGTGCTTCTTTATCCTCTCGAGCGCGCGCATTGATCAGTACGTCTGGCGCCGTTTCCCGCGGTACCACACAGACACCATCATCATCTGCGACAATTACATCACCAGGCTTGATTGCCTGTCCTGCGCAGATGATTGGTATGTTTATTGAACCGAGACTCTCTTTGACTGTGCCTGTGCCTTGGACATATTTTGACCATACTGGGAAGTCCATTTCCTGCAATTCGGCTAGATCACGCACACCACCTTCAATGATAAGCCCGCGCACGCCGCGATATTTCAACGCTGTGGCAAACAGATCGCCAAAATATCCCGCATCAGACTCCGAAGTCGGCGAAATAACCAAAATATCGCCTTCTTGGCACTGCTCAACCACTACGTGAATCATCCAGTTATCGGCGGGCGGAATTGAGACTGTCACTGCATTACCTGCGATGCGAGCGCCCGAGTAAATAGGCCGCATATAAGGCTTCATACAGCCGGTTCTACCCTGCGCTTCTGAAACTGTAGAGACCCCACAAACACCTAGACCGTTGACAACCTCTAGATCGACACGGTCAATATTTTGCACAACAACATGTTCAGCCATTAAGAAAATCCTAGAAGTATCAAAAACTGCAGTATTATTTCCTGAAGGCGACAATTCCACATTGAAGTCAGCTGAACGTATAAGAAAATACGAATTTAATTAGCTAACAGACTCCAGAATCTCAATAAAACTCTCATGGGAGCTAGTGGGTCGCCAGTCCTGTCTGTATGTTACGCCAATCTTGCGATTCATTAACGGAGGAAGGGAGCACAGAACCGATAACCATCCGGCCTCCAGTTCGACGGCCACCTGGTCTGGTGACAAAATAGTTAAGCAATCGGTTTTCAGTAGAATTTGACGGTTGACGATTACCGACCCGCACTCCACAGAAATACGCGGCACCGGGAGACCTTCCGCAGTGAACAATGCCTCCCATTTCTCGCGCAGAGGGGAGTTAGAATGGGGCACGCACCATGGAAATTCAGCCAGTTCTCTGACTGTCGCCTGCGCTACTTCGAATCTGTCAAGTAATGGGTGTCCCGTCCTGGCGACAACAACCGGTGCGTCTTCAAAGAGCGGAGTATGGACTAGGCCTTGGTCAGAGCCATGTTCCCTCAGGGCTCCGATCATAAAGTCCAGCTGACCACTCAATAGCGGCTCTATAAGCTCGGTGAATGAACCCTCAGAAATACGTATTTCAACGTTGGGATGGGATGCTTGAAATTCAACCACAGCTGCAGGTAACACTCGAGCGCGGCACAGGGGCATAGCGCCGATCACAATTGACCCAGAAGCTATACCTTTGAGCGCCATGAGATCATTGATCATATAACGCAATTCAGCCCCCGCAAGACTAAATCGACGAGCTTGGGTCTGTCCAAAATCGGTCAAGGCAAGCCCGCGGCCTTTGCGGCGTGTCAGATCCTGTTTAAGGAAAATTTCGAGATCGCGAATAGCGCGGTGTAACGAGGCCGAAGAGAGCCCGGTGCTATTGGATGCCTCGGCGAAATTTCCACACTGCGCTAGAGCGAGAAAGGCTTTTATCTGTGTATGAGTAACGTTTTTACGGCCAATATAGTTAAGCGTCTCAACAATCCGTGGGTAGATAAGCTTTGCCGCGTCAGTTGGAACCAAGCCTCCGCTCTGGCGATCGAATAGAGCAAAGTCCAATTGATCTTCGAGTTTTGCAATAGCCTGCGTGACAGCGGGCTGTGAAAGATTAACTGCCCGTGCAGCTGCGGTTGACGTTCCCATCTCTACTGTCTTCAGGAATGCCCGCAAATGCCTGATGTTAAATCGCCATATATCCATTTCTTAATATTAGCATTTTCTTATAGAAGAAATACACTACTAATGCGCCCTGCATTGATAATTTGGTTACACTGTTTGAAAACAATTTTAGGCATCTCACCATGAGTCTGATCATCGACTGTCACGGACATCAAACACTTGTTCCTCAAGCACACCTTGATTTCAGAGCAGCTCAGCTCGCGCGCCTTGAAGACCCTTCAAAGCCGCGCCCTAGCCTGCCTGTCTATCCAGACTCGGAGCTCTATGAGATCATCGCCAACAATCAGTACAAATTACAGCAAGAACGTGGTGCGGATATTACAATCTTCTCACCGCGCGCTTCAGCTATGGAACCCCACATTGGCGATACTGAAACCTCTATCGACTGGGCCCAAGCCTGCAACAATATGATTAAACGAACAGTCGACCTTTTCCCCGATAATTTTGTTGGTGTCTGCCAGCTCCCCCAGCAAGTAAAAAACGATAAACCCGGCGGCCTCGAGGACGCGATTGAAGAGCTTGAACGCTGTGTACTCGAACTCGGATTTATCGGCTGCAATCTCAACCCTGACCCGTCTGGAGGACACTTTTCAGCGCCACCTTTAACCGACCGCTACTGGTATCCACTCTACGAAAAAATGGTCGAGCTCCGAGTACCGGCCATGATCCATGTGTCCGGCTCATGTAATGCGTGCCTCCATGCCACAGGTTCTTACTACATGGCCGCCGACACCAATGCCTTTATGAACCTAATTACAGGGGATTTGTTTGCCGACTTTCCTGAGCTGAATTTTGTGATACCCCACGGTGGAGGAGCCGTGCCATATCATTGGGGCCGATACCGCGGGCTAGCAGATATGTTGGGTAAGCCAACCCTCGACAAACATCTGATGCAAAATGTCTACTTTGATACCTGCGTTTACCATCAACCGGGCATTGATCTGCTATGTGAAGTCATAGATCCAAAAAACATCCTATTTGCCTCTGAGATGATCGGCGCTGTCCGCTGCATTGATCCAGAGACAGGCTTCTATTTCGATGACACCAAACGGTATCTGGAAAATCTCGATCTTACAGCTGATGCTCGGCACGATATTTTCGAAGGTAACGCTCGCCGTATTTATCCGCGGCTTGACGAACTACTGAAAGGACGGGGCTTATGACTTTTATAAGAAATCGCTGGTATATCGCAGCCTGGGACGGTGAGGTTGCCAACGCTCCTCTCTCCAGAAAGATCTGCGGTGAGACTATTGTTCTCTACCGAAAACTTAATGGCAGTGTTGTGGCCTTGCGCGACGCCTGCCCCCATCGACTGCTTCCTCTCTCCCTTGGCACTCGAGAGGGGAACAACCTCCGTTGTAAGTATCACGGCATGCTGATCGGACCTGATGGCAGTCCAGAGGAAATGCCTTTGACAAATCAGCGGGTCAACAAACAAATCTGTACTCAAAGCTACAATGTGGTGGAAAAGTACCGCTATATCTGGGTCTGGATTGGAGAGCAAGATAAGGCTGATCCAGAGATGGTTCCCGATTTCTGGCCCTGCGATAGCGAAGGCTGGGTCTTCGACGGTGGCTATAACCATGTGCAGTGCGATTATCGCCTCTTTATCGATAATCTTATGGATCTTACCCATGAGACATACGTCCATGCTGGGTCTATTGGCCAGAAGGAGTTAATGGAAAGTCCGTTAGAAACCTCTGTAAATGGGAATAAAGTGACTCTTTCGAGATGGATACCTAATATATCGCCGCCACCCTTTTGGCGCGACGCGCTGCAAAAGGACACTCAAGTTGATCGCTGGCAAATCTGCGAATTCATCGAACCCTGTTCGGTCAATATAGACGTTGGTGTTTCGCCCATTGAGAATCTTGACTCGCTTGAGGACCATAATTCCGGCGTACGAGGATTTGTTATCGATTCTATGACACCGGAAACTGAAGAGAGCTGTCACTACTTCTGGGGCATGGCACGTAATTTCAGAATTGACGACCAAGGCCTGACACAGCGTATCCGAGCCGGACAAGCGGCAATTTTTCACGAAGATATAGAGATACTTGAGCGTCAACAGCAATCAATTGCCGATAATCCTGATATGGCCCTGAGGGTTCTTTCCATTGATTCCGGCGGCGCTCATGCCAGACGCAGTATTTCTAAATTGATGGAAATCGAAAATGGAAAGAAATAACCAAGACTACAAAGCGGCTTTTGGTGATATTCCTGGGACACTTGTCTTCACAGCAGAGAGAGCGAGGAAAGGTTACTGGCTCAATCAGTTTTGTATGTCACTTATGAAGCCCGAAAATCGCAAAAGATGGCTCGCTAACGAACAGGACTACTTGCGCGATTGGAAAATCACGGCCGAACAAAAAGCCGCGCTTCTGGCCCGCGACTACAACCAACTCCTCGCCTTGGGCGGCAATATTTATTACCTCGCAAAAGTATTTTCAACCGACGGCCTCTCTTTTGTTCAAGCCGTGTCAACCATGACAGGTATGACGGTTGAGGATTACCAAGCCATGATGGCAGCCGGTGGCCGGTCGCCAGATGGCGTTCGATCGATAAAAGAGGGCAAATAGCATGGCTAAAATAACGGCGGGTGTCGCCACAAGTCACGTTCCACTGATTGGCGTCGGCATTGACCAAGGCAAATGTGACGAACCCTATTTTAAGCCTATTTTTGCAGGCTACGATTGGACAAAAGAGTGGATTGCAAAGCCAGAGAACAAACCAGATGTTGTGATTCTTGTGTATAACGATCACGCCTCGGCTTTTGGGCAAGAGATTATTCCAACATTCGCCATTGGCTGCGCGGAAGAGTTCACCTCCGCCGACGAAGGTTGGGGGCCTAGACCCGTGCCAAAGATCAAGAATCATTCCGATTTGGCGTGGCATATTGCTGAAAATCTTATTCTGGATGAGTTCGACATGACCATCATTAACGAGATGGATGTGGATCATGGTCTCACAGTGCCGCTTTCGGCCATATTCGGTCAACCTGACGCTTGGCCAGCGCTAATTGTTCCCATCATGATCAATGTAGTGACCTACCCTATCGCCTCCGGCGATCGGTGTTTCCGTCTGGGACAATCCATTAAACGCGCAGTTGAGCGCTTCCCCAGCGATCTCAACGTGCAAATTTGGGGCACTGGTGGAATGAGTCACCAACTCCAGGGTCCCCGGGCAGGATTGATCAATCAAAAATGGGATCAGACGTTTTTGGATGATCTAACTGCAGACCCTGAACGCTTGCGTCAAATACCGCATATCGAATACCTGCGTGAGGCAGGCTCAGAGGGGATCGAGCTAGTCATGTGGCTGGTTATGTTAGGCGCACTGACAAACCCTAAAGAATTACATCGTCATTATCACGTGCCCGCGTCAAATACGGCACTCGGACACATTGTGCTGGAGAATGGAAAATGAAAATAGTTGTTGCTGGAGAAGGTGCTTTCGGTCGAAAGCATTTAGAAGCCCTGAGGAATGTTGAGAACATAGAGGTAGTATCACTCGCTGGCGGTGTTGAGTCCGCAACTCAAGATGTCGCGAGAGATTTTGATATCCCGCACTGGTCACTGGATCTAGCAGAGTGCCTCAACCAACCAGGTGTTGAAGCCGCTATATTAGTCACACCCACACCGCTGCATGCGGCTCAGGCCATGCAAGTATTGGACGCCGGAAAACATCTATTTGTTGAAATACCAATGGCAGACAATATCGAGGATTCAAGGGCTCTTGCCGCGAAGGTCGAAGCCACTGGATTGACCGCAATGGTTGGACATGTCCGTCGCTTTAATCCTCCGCACCAATGGGTGCACAACAAAGTGGTTGGCGGAGAACTGAGTATCCAGCAAATGGATATTCAAACCTTCTTTTTCCGTAGAACCAATGTTAACGCGCTGGGAGAACCCCGCAGCTGGACCGACCACTTGTTATGGCACCATGCCGCCCATTCGATCGACTTGTTCAAGTATCAAACCGGTGAAGAGATCACCGAGGTATATGCCGTGGCTGGTCCGGTTAATCCGAACCTCGGCATATATATGGACATGGGAATCGTGATGCGAACCGGCAGTGGAAAAATTTGTAACCTGTCTCTTTCGTTTAACAACGATGGACCGCTCGGTACCGAGTTTCGCTACATTTGCGACAATGGAACCTACACTGCGTTTTACGATGATATGAAAAGTGGAAAGGGCGAGGTTATCGATGTATCCGGCATCGATGTGTCCACCAATGGCATCGAACTAATGCAGAGGGAATTCTTTTCTGCTATCAAAGAGGGCAGAGAGCCCAACGGATCCGTTGCTCAAATCTTATCCACTATGGAAGTGATGGAAAAAATCCAGCAAATGGTTGATTCAAGTGGTATGAAGTGTAACGAATGAAAGCTGAGGTTATTATTGTTGGCGCAGGGCCATCTGGCTTGATGCTTGGCCATCTGCTCGCTCAAGCTGGTATAGACGCTGTTATCCTTGAGCGCCAGCCAGCCCAGTATGTTTTATCACGTATTCGCGCGGGCGTGCTCGAGCAAGGCACTGTAGATATCCTGGCTCAGCTAAACTTAGATGCACGACTACAAAAAGAAGGGCTGACCCATGATTTTGTCTCCCTAACCGATCGTGATAGATTGATCAAAATCCCCGTCCAAGAATTAACTGGTAAGCATGTGGTTGTTTACGGCCAAACAGAAATTACCAAAGACTTAATGGATGCCGCGCCATCCCGTGGCGTGCAAACTATTTATGAGGCGGCCGATGTCGCCCTGCATGATATCGAGGGCACAAGACCCTATGTAACCTATCGGAAGAACGGCATCGAGCACCGTATAGATGGACGCTTTATTGTTGGCTGCGACGGCTATCACGGCGTGTCGAGACAAGCCATACCGGCTTGCGCAGGCTCGTCCGTAGAGAGCATTTATCCCTTTGGCTGGCTGGGCATTCTCGCCGATGTCCCGCCCTGCGCCGACGAGGTTGTCTACGCCAGCCATGATAATGGCTTTGCGCTTGCCTCGATGCGATCAAACAGTCGCAGCCGCTATTACCTTCAGGTGCCAACCAGTGAGCAAATAGAGCATTGGCCTGATGACCGCATCTGGGATGAACTTAAAATTCGTCTCGGCGCCACATTCGCCACAAGCATTACCACAGGCCCTTCAATTGAAAAATCCATAGCACCCCTACGATCATTTATTTTCGAAACCATGAGATACGGCAGTCTCTTTCTAGCAGGAGACGCGGCCCATATTGTGCCACCAACCGGCGCCAAGGGGCTAAATCTGGCCGCTTCGGATATTGGGTTTTTGGCTCCGGCACTGATCGCTTATTTTAGGGAAAAAAACACTATAGGCATTCAAGCCTATGAGAGTAAAGCACTGACAAGAGTTTGGAAGTCATCACGCTTTGCCTGGTACCTCACCAAACTTATGCACAACTTCCCCGAGGACGGCGAATTTGGGCGCAAAATGCAGATAGCAGAGCTGAGTTATGTCGCCAGTTCACGAGCTGCCCAGACGACAATCGCTGAAAACTATATTGGGCTACTTTGATAAGCGACTTGACAGTCGCCCGCCGAAAGTAGTTCCAGCAGACTACTTTCTCTTAAGACCCTATCCGCTTAAGTAGCCCCTGTTAGTCACTCTTTGGTGGTGGCGGCCCCGGAACAAACACACCGTTTTCAAGAGCATATGAATCCCAAGCGGATACAAGGCGTTCAAGAATCTGGGTATTTTCGCCGCTCACGTCACGGCTCTCAGCCAAGTCATTTGCGAGATTGTAAAGCTTCCAGGTTGATGGGGATTTACGGTCGCCATTGTCTTTGTTGTAGACCGCTTTCCAATCCCCCACTCGAATACCGCGCTGGAAGTGTAACTCCCAGGCAAGTGCATCAGTATCTGAGCGCACAGAGTCACGCGATCCGTCTAAAATGGGCTGCCATGACTTTCCAGACGGCGTAGCAATCTCACCCGCCACTGGCTCTGGGCTATTTGAGACTTGGCCAATAGAAGCCTGTGCAATATCCACAACTGTTGGCATAACATCTCGAACCGATAGAGCACTGGAAATGATTCTCTGACCTTTGATACTGGGCCCAGAGATAAAGGCGGGAACTCTCACGCCACCCTCTTCTGCATCTCCCTTGGTCTTGCGAAATGGTGCCATTGCGGCTTGCGCCCATTGGCTGCCATAGGTAATAAAGCTTTCTCCCGTTCCCATCTTTGATAAGTCGGCGTTGGCTGATTCTACCGTCGCGAGAACCTTGGCTTTATAATGCTGGGGAGTCGAGCTGGCCGTCCTCGTTATAAGAGATCTAGCTTCGATACCCTCAGCACCGTTGTCCGACATAAAAATGACAACTGTATTATCGAAGTCGCCGTTGGCACGAAGCTCTTTTAGCACCTTACCAACATTCTGATCCAACGAGTCCACCATGGCCGCGTAAATTTCCATATTGCGCGATTCAATCTTGCGCTGACTCTCTGGCAAAGCCTCCCAGTCATTAAGAACTGCAAAACTCGACGTTAGGACAGAATCATCAACTAGCCCCAAGCTTTTCATTCGCTCCAAACGAGCGGAACGCAGCGCCGCGGGACCAGCATCGTAACGACCCTGATATTTTGCAATCAGATCGGTTGGCGCCTGCAGTGGCCAGTGCGGTGCAGTAAAGGCCAAATAGGCAAAGAATGGCTGGTCTGATTCAGCGTCGTCGTTGATATAATCGATAAGGCGTTGGGTAAAAAAATCACTCGAATAGGCACCCACTGGAAATTCAGCCGGACGCCCATCCTCGGTGTAAGTCGCAGACTGCAGCGCTCGATCGCCATTTTGGCCAGCACCAAAATGATCGGCACCACCGTCTAACAACGCAAATGCTCGATCAAAACCATGCTCTGTAGGTTGCTGCTCAGGCTGATGACCAAGATGCCACTTACCGCTCATTAGTGTTCTGTAGCCGGACTTGGAAAGTACTTCGGCAATAGTGGTGGTTTCCTGCTTTAGATACCCCTCATAGCCAGGCCGTCCTTTCAGCATCGGAAATGAGCGCAGAGCTTCAGCCATAGCACCTGTCCCGGCACGATGATTATCCTGGCCCGTCAGGAGCATGGACCTAGTGGGCGAGCAGGTCGCCGCTGCATATAAATTTGTCATCCGAATCCCCGACGTCGCGAGGGCATCAAGGTTTGGCGTTTCGATTTCTCCACCAAAGGCGCCCAGGTCAGAAAATCCCAGGTCGTCAGCAACGATAAGAAGAATATTTGGCGCGCCACCATCAACCGAATTCTCGGAGACTCTATCAACAGGGGCAGATGCAATAACGGCCGCCGAACAGGCAAGAGCAATTATAGCGAAGACGGCGCTGGTGATATTTTTCATAGGTGGGTGCTCTTCTTATTAACAATTGGAGGAGAGAAGTATTCAGTTTACTTTAACCTTGTAAAAAAAATAAACCCCGCTCAAGACTGCAAAGTCATGAGCGGGGTCCATTAACATCTACATCTATTACTTACTAAAAGTTAGCCATAAACCTAACGCCGAAAGTGCGCGGCGGGGAGAAAATAGCATAAGCCAATCCGCGGTTTGAGACATTGGT
>ERZ887851.195-NODE-195-length-60796-cov-21.829703_pt1 | contig 60796 bp, 59 predicted proteins | sample MGYA00521100_ERZ887851 | MGnify/ENA primary metagenome ERZ887851 (study PRJEB32303, sample SAMEA104408602) | aquatic metagenome | biome: Brackish water; feature: Pelagic; material: water | place: Baltic Sea | collected 2014-06-06T16:11:00 | depth 11,444 m ... | reverse complement strand
ACTAAGCCATAACTAAGCCATAACTAAGCCATAACTAAGCCATAACTAAGCCATAACTAAGCCATAGTGCCGTCGGTGATATTAGGCACCGGTTCCAAGGAGGGATCTCTATGATCAACATCGCAACTCGCCCCGTTTTTTGGCTCGCGTGCGCTTTGTTTGTTGTGATGACAACGCTGAGCGGCACCGGGCTAGCGGAAGAGCGCTGGGTGGAGGGGCAGCACTACCAAAAATTAACGACTCCCGTGGCCACTGGTCGATCCCAAGACGTGGTGGTCACCGAGTTCTTTTGGTACGGCTGTGGGCATTGCTACACTTTTGAGCCCATGCTCACGGCGTGGGGTAAGCAACTACCAGCGGGTGCGGTAGTGCAACCCTCGCCAGCAGTTTGGAATGACGGCATGAAAATCCATGCCAAGGCGTATTACATAGCAGAGGTGCTGGGCGTAAAGGAAACCGTTCACCCGATTATCTTTGATGCCATGCATGTTAAACGCGAGCGCCTCACCTCTCGACTCGCGCTGCGTGATTTGTTCGAGGACAGCGGTGTTGATCCCGCTCAATTTGACAAGGCTTTTGATTCATTTGGTGTCGATTCTCAGGTTCGACAAGCGGACGCGCGCGCGAAGTCCGCAAAAATATCTGGGACACCGTCGTTAATGGTGGCGGGGAAATATCTGATTGAAACACGATCAGCTGGTAGCCAGACCAATATGCTGGAGATTGCACAATATCTGGTTGAGAAAGAGCTGGCCGCTCAGTAATTAGCTTGTTAAACACTCACTGCAGTGCGGGATAGCACGCGTCGTAATTCGAAGCTTGAGTGCACCGCACTGACCCCAGCGATACGCGTTAGTGTCCCCAGCAAAAATTGTTCATAGTGAGCCATGTCCCTGACTACCGCTTTTAGCAGGTAATCAGCGCTCTGCCCCGTTACGACACAACAGTCCACCACCTCTGCGACATCGGCGATCGTTTCCTCAAACACTTCGAAGCGATCCGGTGTATGTCGATCCATGGTGACGCTCACGTGCGCAGTGAGATGAAGGCCCAGTTTTTTGGGGTCCACCATCGCGACTTGGTGAGTAATGATGCCCTCTGTCCAAAGGCGTTTTACTCGTCTAGCGCACGGCGTGGGCGATAGGCCAACACGCTCGGCAAGGTCAAGATTGCTCAGTCCAGCATCACGTTGCAGGACTTGCAGAATCTTGCGATCAACGCGGTCGAGCCCCAGGTCATTTATATCCATAAGACGACAAATATTAGTGATCTAAGATAGATTAAGTAATAAATTTAGCATATATCACTAAGTTTGTGTGAATTGCCGCTAATTTAAGTGACTATCGCTCACGCTCTCTGGATAGACTACTCCTTCTTTTTGATTCCTATAGGAAGACCATCGTGAGCATGCCGCGCTTTGACTACCGTAAGTACCGCGCTTTCGAGCCGATTGCCAAGCCCGATCGCCGCTGGCCTGATCAACGGATTAGGCAGGCGCCTCATTGGTGTTCAGTCGATCTGCGTGATGGCAACCAGGCTTTGGTTGAGCCCATGAATGCGGCACAAAAACTACGGCTGTGGGAGCTGTTGACCTCCATTGGTTTTAAAGAGATTGAAGTGGGATTTCCTTCGGCATCCAGCCATGACTTCGCATTTTTGCGCAAATTAATTGAAGAGGACCGCATTCCAGCCGACGTCACAGTGCAGGTGCTGACCCAGGCCCGCCCTGATTTGATTGCTAAGACCTTTGCGGCGTTAGCGGGTGCCCGCCGGGCGGTCGTCCATTTTTATAACAGTACTTCTACCGTACAACGTGAATACGTATTCGGCCTCGATCGGGAGGGTATCACTGAGATTGCGGTGACTGGCGCGCAGTTGGTGAAGGCCGCTGCTGAAGCGCAACCCGAGACAGAATGGGTCTTCGAGTACAGTCCTGAAAGCTTTACCGGTACCGAGTTGGATTTTGCGGTCACGGTGTGTGACGCGGTGAATGCGGTACTGGCTCCTACGCCCGATAACCCCGTGATTATCAATCTGCCCGCAACTGTCGAGATGAGCACACCGAATATCTATGCCGATCAAATAGAGTGGTTTAGTGACCACGTTCGTGACCGTGAATCGCTAATTTTGTCGTTACATACTCATAACGATCGAGGGTGCGCGGTAGCAGCCTCTGAACTGGGTCTGATGGCAGGCGCCGATCGGGTAGAGGGCACGTTGCTGGGCAATGGTGAGCGCACCGGCAATATGGACATTCTGACTATGGCGATGAATTTGTATAGCCAAGGCGTCGATCCCGAACTTGATTTCACCCACATGGATGAGATCTGCACAGTGGCGCGTGAGTGCACCCAATTACCGGTTCATCCCAGACACCCTTACGCAGGGGAGCTGGTGTTCACTGCTTTCTCCGGCAGCCATCAGGACGCTATTCATAAATGCCTCTCAAAGCGTGACCCGGACAGTGGTTGGGATGTCGCTTATCTACCGATTGATCCCGCTGATATCGGGCGGACTTATCAGGAAGTAATTAGAATCAACAGCCAATCGGGTAAGGGCGGCGTCGCGCATGTGTTGAGGCGAGACTATGGTCTTGAGTTACCTCGCTGGTTGCAGGTTGATTTTAGTACTGCGGTGCAAGATTTAGCGGAAGACAGCGAAGCAGAGGTGTCCTCAGATGATATTTATGCGCTGTTTCAGCAAACCTATCTAACGACCGCTGATCGATGGCAGCTTGGGAATTACCAGTTATTAAGACAAGACGGCAGTGACGGGCTGGAAGTCACGTTGAAAGGGCCAAACGGGGAGATTGCTCTCAGTGGCCAAGGGAATGGCGTGGTCGATGCCTTTGCTCAGGCCATGGAGTCCGTCACCGGTCGACACATCGTGGTAGTAGAGTATTCTGAGCACACCTTAGGCCAGAGTGCCGATGCGGAGGCAGTGTGTTACGTCCAGCTCAATATCGATGGCGAGCGGCCTTGTGGTGTCGGTCGCAGTCACGACATCGTGCACGCGTCATTAGCGGCAATTCTCTCTGCTCTGGACGGTCGCGGATTGATCTTAGCCAACGCCGCTTGATCGGGCTTCACCGTTCCGCCGATACGAACCGTCGTACCGGCCGAGCATTGAGGTTGCTCATGTGCCTGATACTTTGCTTGGTATCGGGCTGCTCCGCGACCCAATTTATTTATAACCGGGTCGATATTGTTATCCGCTGGTATCTCGACGATTACGTCACACTGAGTCGTGATCAGCGGGCGCAATTTGATGAGCGACTCGATGACTTACTGGCTTGGCATCGTCAAGAAGAGCTGCCCACTTATGTCACGCTACTCGATGACACTTTGGTCATTCTCGACGAGGGCGTACCCGTTGAGTCGGCACGGTTGATGGCGGCCCGGATTGAAGCGGCCGCTAACCGGATTCAAGGCCCTTTTTTAGATTTATTGTTGAGCACAGGACAAACGCTCGATCTCTCTCAGCGACAGGGCTTTGTGGAGGCCTTACTCGTCAAACAAGACGAATTGGAAGCAGACCGATTAGCACGAGATGACGAGGACTATCGCACTGACATTGAGGCGCGTTTTGATGAGCAAATGTCAGACTATCTGGGGCCGCTGTCCGATCGACAGACAGAGCGGATTCGTAGTGGTGTGATGGAGATGACAAGACTGGACACGTTTTGGTTAGCGGACAGGAGGGTCTGGATTACGACGCTGTCGGAGATCCTCATTGCGGATAGCCCCGACTGGCCGCAACAAGTGCGAGCACTGATCGCAGGCCGCGATGAGGCGCAGCTGCCGGCTTACCGAGAAGGCATCGCGCATAATGGCGAGGTGATCCTGCAACTCGTTCGTGATGTGCTCGTTCAGCGCAGCAGCAAGCAAGACGACAAGTTAAGAAGACGACTCAGCGCTTTACGCGACGACCTCGCTCAGCTTGCGGGCGTGGACTAATGCGCTTTACCCGTTATCGATCAGGCTGCTGTCGCGAATTGCGCCTTTGTCCGCACTGGTGACCATGCTGGCATAGACTTTGAGTGCAGTAGAGACTTTCCTTGGTCTCTCGTTCACCGGCTTCCACCCGCGCGCGCGGTTATTCATGGCTTCTCGACGAGCTGCCAGCGTCGCTTCATCGAGCAGGACATTGATCTGCCGTGCAGGGATATCAATCTCGATGGTATCACCGGGTTCGATCAAGGCGATCGCCCCGCCCGCTGCCGCCTCAGGCGATACGTGCCCAATCGATAAACCTGATGTGCCGCCTGAGAAGCGGCCATCGGTAATTAGGGCACATGCTTTACCTAGATCTTTTGATTTCAGATAACTGGTGGGGTAGAGCATCTCCTGCATACCGGGTCCGCCACGCGGGCCCTCGTAGCGGATGACGACCACATCCCCTGCCTTAACACGGTCTTCAAGAATATCGCTAACGGCGCCCTCCTGGCTCTCGCAAATATGCGCGGGGCCACTAAAGCGCAACGAGGCGTCATCGACGCCGGCGGTTTTGACCACGCATCCCGATTCAGCGATATTGCCAAACAGGACAGCGAGCCCGCCCTCTTGTGAGTAAGCGTGCGCCATATCTCTGACACAGCCAGAGTGCCGGTCGGTATCCAGGGTTGGCCAGCGGACTGCCTGGCTGAAGGCCTGTTGTGTGGGGATACCCGCGGGGCCAGCAGCATACAGTGTGCGCACATCGTCGCGCTCGGTTTGCATAATATCCCAGTCTGATAAGGCGCTGGCTAGGCTATCACTGTGGACAGTGGGGCAATCGAGATGCAGTAAGTTGCCCCGCGCCAGCTCGCCCAGAATTGCCATCACCCCCCCAGCCCGGTGCACATCCTCCATGTGGTAGAGCGGAGTGCTTGGAGCAACCTTGCATAGCTGTGGCACCTTACGCGATAGCGTGTCGATGTCTGCCATATCAAAGTCCACTCCCGCTTCTTGTGCTGCCGCAAGCAGGTGCAGAATCGTATTGGTTGACCCTCCCATCGCAACATCTAGGGTCATGGCATTTTCAAAGGCCTTTTTACTGGCAATTTCTCTGGGCAAGGCCGTCTTGTCATCTTGCTCATACCAGCGCTTTGCGACCTCTACAATCAAACGTCCAGCACGCAGGAAAAGCTGCTCACGATCGGCATGCGTAGCCAGCAACGAGCCATTGCCCGGCAAACTTAAACCGAGCGCCTCGGTCAGGCAGTTCATTGAGTTGGCGGTAAACATGCCCGAGCATGAACCGCAGGTAGGGCAGGCTGAGCGCTCATAGGCTTCTACCGTCGCATCATCGGCACTCGAGTCAGCCGCAATCACCATCGCATCCACTAAATCGAGTTTGTGTTCTGATAAGGCGGTTTTTCCCGCTTCCATTGGACCACCCGAGACGAATATCACCGGGATATTGAGGCGCATGGCCGCGTTCAGCATCCCCGGCGTGATTTTATCGCAGTTAGAAATACACACCATCGCATCGGCACAGTGCGCATTGACCATATATTCGACCGAATCAGCAATCAGATCACGAGAGGGCAAGCTGTAGAGCATCCCGTCATGGCCCATGGCGATGCCATCGTCGACAGCGATGGTATTAAATTCTTTAGCGACGCCACCGGATGCCTCGATTTCTCGTGCGACGAGCTGCCCAAGATCTTTGAGGTGCACGTGTCCGGGTACAAACTGAGTAAATGAATTGACCACTGCAATGATGGGCTTTTCAAAGTCACCATCCTGCATACCGGTGGCGCGCCATAGCGCGCGAGCACCTGCCATGTTGCGCCCAGCGGTCGAAGTGCGGGATCGGTATTGGGGCATTGAGATCTCCCAGTGTTAAAAAAAGAGGGTCAGCTTATCACTGGCGGTCATTCAGTGTGACACCGGCCGTATCAGGACGGCTGCATTACGCTGCCAGTTATACAGTTGTTGTTTCTCTACGGGCAATGCCTCTTGCGTCGTTGCTGCAAAGCCTTGTTCAAGAAACCAATGTGTTGTCTGTGTAGTGAGGGCAAACACGTGTGTTAGGCCATACTCTGCGGCCTGGCTCAGCAGCGCTTGAAGCAGTTGCTCGGCCCGGCCGGCGCGCCGGTAATCGGGATGGGTCGCTACACAGGCGATTTCGCCCACTTTTTCGTTTGGGTAAGCATAGAGGGCCGCGCAGGCGATTACCCGACCGTCGCGTTCGAGAATCGAAAAGTGCTCGATCTCCTCTTCGAGCCGCTCGCGCGACCGTCTGACTAAGGCGCCACTGTCCTCAAGGGGACGTATGAGCTCTACGATGCTCGCGATGTCATCAATCTGTGCGCGTCTTGCTTGCTCATACTGGTTTTGCGCGATCAGCGTGCCGGACCCATCATGAGTGAACAGCTCTTCCATCAGCGCATCTTCGCGCTCAAAGCTGATGACATGGCTGCGCTCCACCCCGGCGTTACAGGCGCGACAGGCGGCGTCTCGGAGTCGCTTTTGCTCATGATCATTGATGACAAGTTGTTCTGCTGCGGCGATGGTGCATTGTCGGATCAATTGGCCGTCGGCCGTCATAAGGCCGTCATATCGATCCAGGAATAGCAGTTTATCTGCACCGATTGCGACTGCGACGGCTTCTGCGACCTCACTGGCACTGACGCTGAAAAGCTCCCCTGCGGGTGAGTAGCCTAATGGCGAAATGAGTGCAATCGCGTCATTTTCCAGTACCGATAAGATGCCTTCAGCATCGACTCGTCGCACCGCACCGCTGTGAAGATAGTCGACGCCATCGTAGATACCTAATGGGCGTGCGGTGACAAAGTTGCCGCTCATAACGCGCAACCGTGCGCCGAGCAGCGGCGTATTGGGCAGCCCCGTCGACATCATGCGCTCCAATTGCAGCCGCTGATGCGATGCTGCCTCACTGGCAATGGCCAGCGTGCCGTCATCGGTAATGCGAATACCGTGATGAAATTGTTCAGGTGTATCACTTGCGGCCAGCTTCTCGCCAATGGCCTCGCGTGTGGCGTGGACAAGTACGAGGCGCACGCCGAGTGAGTGCAGTAACGCTAAGTCATGAACGAGTGTGATGCATCGTGGCGTATCGAGTGCACCACTACCGAGATAAACGACAAACGTTCGTCCACGGTGCGCCTTGATATAGGGGCCCGTATAGCGAAACCATGCGATGTTGCCGTCTTCTGAAGTCATGATTGCCTAGTCGTGTGTCGATGCGTTGAGCCATTAATGCCCTGTTGAGTAGGGCCGCCTCTTGGGGGATGGCATCCTACCTGAGTCATGAGGCTTCAAGAAAGAGTAAAAAAACCGCAGCCTGAAGACAACGCTGGGATCCGACTGGCAGCCGTCTCGAGTTGGGGATAGGCTAGTCGCATGACGCGCAGCAAAGTCGAATACGGCGACAAGCTGCCACGATAGGAATGTTGAATGTCTCCTCCGATTGCTCCTGCAATTGATGCGCTAGCGCCAGATTGGCTTGACGACAGTATTAGCAAGTCAGCAGTCCGGTTGGCCGCCCGAGTGGGCAGTCCTGCTTATGAATCCCTTTGTGAGCTCGTTGCCGCCGCCAATCAGACGGAAGCCTTCCGCACCTTGATGGCCAGCAGTGATTTTTTTGTTGAACAACTCGGCCGACAAACGGCTTGGCTGTGCGACGCGCTCACCGATGGCAGCTTGTTGGCGACGCGTGAATGGACTGCTGAGCAATGGGATGCGGCCTTCGCAGTCTTGCATGCGCCCGACGCAACTGAGTCAGATTGTCTCGCTGCTTTGCGCACGTTTCGACATCGGCACTTGGTACGCATTCTCTGGCGCGAGACGGCGCAGCTCGCCACAGTGGAGGACAGTTTCGCTGAGTTGAGTGGTCTCGCCGATTGCTGCGTTCGCGCTGCCGTCGCATTTGCCGTGGCAGCGTTACAACCGAAATACGGTTTACCTTTGGGTCAAGAGTCAGGTGACGAACAGTCCTTGGTAGTGCTGGCAATGGGAAAACTCGGTGGCAACGAATTAAATCTTTCCTCTGATATCGATCTCATTTTTGCCTATCCCGAGGCCGGCGAGACACAAGGGGGGAGACAGCGGCTCGCCAATCAGATGTATTTTGTTCGACTGGGGCAGATGACGATTCGTTTACTCGACGCTGTGACTGAAGACGGTTTCGCTTTCCGAGTCGATATGCGATTAAGGCCCTATGGAGACAGCGGTGCATTGGTAGGCTCTTTCAGCGCGTTAGAGCTTTATTACCAGGAGCAGGGGCGCGAGTGGGAGCGCTATGCGATGGTAAAAGCGCGACCCATTACTGGCACTACGGCGGCGAAAACCAGCTTAATGTCTATGCTGACTGCCTTTGTGTATCGACGTTATACCGATTTTTCGGTCATTGCGGCCTTGCGGAATATGAAGTCGATGATGCGTGCCGAGGTCACACGGTTAGGGATAGACACCGACTTGAAACGCGGCGCCGGCGGTATCCGCGAAATTGAATTTATTGCACAGAGTCTGCAGTTGATTCATGGAGGGCGTATACCAGCGCTGCGGCTGCAATCACTCCTGCCGACTTTGCAGGCCTTGACGCAGGCTGAGGTACTGTCCACACAAGAGGCGCAGTGCTTGGCCGATCATTATCGCTTACTCCGACGAGTCGAGCACGGGCTTCAAGGGATGGCAGATCGACAGACTCAAGCGATGCCGACTGAGCAGCTCGACCAAGCCAAGTTGGCGGTCCTAGTCGGTTACCCTTCGTGGGAGGCACTCGATAGCGACTTAACAGGCGCGCGCGGTGAGGTCGATGCCCTGTTTGGTGAGCTTATTGCCGACCCAAATGACAGTGCAAGCAAGGAGCTTGTTTCATCCCGAACGCGCTTTTCTGCGCTCAATGCACAGACGCTGAAGGCACTGGGTTATTGGCAAGCTGAGCCTACTTGGGAGGCAGTGGGATTATTGCTCGATAGTCCTTGGGTCGCGAGCTTACAAGGCGAGGGGCGAAACCGCTTTGAGGCATTTCTGCCACTGCTGTGCGAGATGGCTGCCCATGAAGCCAATCCAGATGCTGCCTTAACGCGCGCGTTGCCCTTTGTTCGGGCCGTTTGCCGACGCAGTGCCTATTTGGTGTTACTGCAGGAAAACCCTGCCGCCTTGAAGCATTTGCTGTCACTCGTTGCGGCCAGCACTTGGGTCGCTGACCGCTTGGCGTCGCGCCCAGAGTTACTGGATGAGCTACTCCATGAGGCACAACTTTTTAGCGCGCCGAGTCGCGACGAAATAAAAGCCTTGGTGCGGCAGCAGCTGCTGCGGATTCCGGAGGAAGATCTCGAAGGGCAAATGGGCGCATTAAGCCGTATAAAGGAGGGCGTGGTACTGCGAGTCGCTGCTAGTGAGCTATCTGGCACGCTCCCGGTAATGCAGGTGAGTGACAATTTGACCTTCCTTGCTGAAGTGATGATCGAGCAAGCCATCGCAGTCGCTCGCGCTGAATTAGTTCAACGTTATGGTGAGCCCCAAGCAGAACAGGTTGGGTTCGCTGTGATGGCCTATGGGAAATTGGGCGGCATCGAGTTGAGCTATGGTTCAGATCTTGATTTGGTCTTCGTATTTAATGGTGCCAATGGAGAAACCGCTGGCCCTAAAGTGATCGACAACAGCCGCTTTTATACGCGACTCGCCCAGCGGGTGACTCATGTGCTGTCGGCGCAACTGTTTTCAGGAAGGCTGTACGAGGTAGACCTTCGATTGCGTCCTGATGGTAATTCTGGTTTGGTTGCTACGACGTTGACGGGTTTTAAGCGTTATCAACTTGAATCTGCATGGACTTGGGAGCACCAGGCATTGGTGCGCAGCCGCTCGGTCGCGGGTGACCCTGTGCTGAGGGCGTCGCTAGAGCAACTGCGTCGAGAGATACTGACCATGCCGCGGCAGGTGCCCGCATTGTCAGCAGACGTGCGCAATATGCGGCACAAAATGCTCACTGAGCAGGCATCGATGAAGCGTGGTGGTGATCGCTTTGATCTAAAGCGCGATCAAGGTGGTATTGTCGACATCGAATTTGTGGTGCAATACCTCGTCTTAGCCCATGCGGCTGAACATCCGGCGCTAGCGCAGTGGTCAGATGTGATCCGTTTATTGGCAACCCTCGAACAAGTTGGGGTCATGACCACGGATCAGTCGACAGTGTTGTCGAGTAGTTATTTGCTCTACCGAAGCGCATTACACGGGCTGGCGCTTCAGGGTGCAGACACACTGGCTGAAGCGGCCGCATATGAGGCGAGTCGCGAGCAGGTAAAACGGGTGACAGAGGCATTATTGCCCGGTCTTCAAGCAACATAGCTTCGGGCCTTGGTGGCGCGATTAAGGACGTAGTATGGATCTCTCAGAACTTACCGGCCACATCTGGCTCGATGGCGAAATGGTGCCTTGGCAAGAAGCGAAGGTGCATGTCTTGACGCATACCTTCCATTACGGACTGGGTGTTTTCGAGGGTGTGCGTGCTTATAACACCTCACAAGGCGCCGCTATCTTCCGCTTGCAAGAGCATACCGATCGCTTGTTTCGTTCCGCCCACATTTTGCGCATGGAGATGCCCTTTGACAAAGGGACTTTGAGTGAGGCACAGCGTCAGGTGGTGCGTGCCAACGGGTTAGATGAGGCGTATATCCGTCCGATGTGCTTTCTCGGTTCGGAGGGAATGGGATTGCGCGCCGATAATCTTAAAACACACGTGATGGTGGCCGCGTGGGCATGGCCGTCGTATATGGACCCGGAAGCAATGAACCGCGGAATTCGTGTCGCGACGTCGAGTTACACGCGCCACCATGTGAACATCACCATGTGTAAGGCCAAAGCCAATGGCAACTACATCAACTCTATTCTTGCGTTGAGGGAAGCACTGGATGCCGGCTTCGAAGAAGCACTGCTGCTCGATAACGAGGGCTACGTTGCGGAAGGCAGTGGTGAGAATGTTTTCTTGGTGCGCAATGGGGTTCTGTACACGCCAGAATTGACCTCTTGCCTAGAGGGCATCACACGCGACAGTATTATTCGTATCGCGGAAGATCAGGGTCTTACTGTGAAGGAAAAGCGTATTACCCGCGATGAAGTCTATGTTGCAGATGAGGCTTTTTTTACCGGTACGGCGGCTGAGGTTGTCCCGATTCGTGAAGTGGATCATCGCACGATTGGTACCGGGGTTCGCGGGCCTATTACTGAAATCTTACAACGTATTTATCTCGAGTCAGTGCGCGGCGCGCAGGCAGACTATGCTGACTGGCTGGCCCCTATCGCATAGCGGGATTGCAGGATTAAAAAGGCACTGTGTGACGGTTGGCGAGGTGACGTAACGAAGGGCATTGGCGTGGAGAGGTGCCTTAGCGCGCCTCAGCAGCAGTGTCCGGGTTGGTTGGAGATCACATGATGGAAACCTTGTCTTCGGGCATTCAATACCGGCATTGGCCGGCGCAAGAGGCAAAAGCCTGCGTTTTGTTGATACATGGGTTGGCTGAGCATACGGGGCGGTACGAGCGTTTGGCTGCCTATTTTAACGCGAGAAACATCGCCGTCGTGGGCCCTGATCATATTGGCCACGGTGCGTCGCCGGGTACTCGTGCCTATGTTGCCCAGTTCAGTGAGTATCTTGCTCCCCTCACCGAGTTGCGTGATGTAATCAGAGGTTGGTATCCGGATACGCCCACGTTTATGCTCGGGCACAGCATGGGCGGTTTAATTGCCGCGCACCTCCTGCTGCAGGATGCGCAGTCTTACCGAGGCGCTATGCTCTCTGCCCCGGCCTTTGCCGCAGATGAGGCAGTGTCACCCGTAACGCTTTGGTTGGGCCGGCTGTTGCGCGCCGTCATGCCCAAAATAGGCATGATGAGTTTAGAGGCGAACCAGATCAGTCGTGATCCGGCGGTCGTGGCCGATTATATTGCCGATCCTTTGGTTTATAACGGCAAAATCACCGCTGCGTTGGGGATGGAACTACTGAGTGCAATGGACGACGCCATCGTGGGCGCGCAGCACATTACTTTGCCGATCTACATTGCTCATGGGGAAGCAGATGTCATGGCCATGCCCGATGGATCACGCGCCTTTTTTCAGGCATTGGGATCTCAAGATAAAACGCTGGATTGGTGGCCGGGCCTCTACCACGAGATTTTTAATGAACCGGAGTCCGAGGCAGTCATGGCCCGATTTGCAGAGTGGCTAGAAGCGCATTTGTGAGTGATTCGCGGGCACTGGTGTTGGGCGCGGGCGGTCAACTTGGGCAAGCGTGTGTGGCAGCAGCGCCATCGCAACTGCGTGTTAATGGGCTGACTCGAGTGCAATGTGATGTGACCGACGAAGGGGTTCTACGTGATTGTCTGCAACGCTTGTCACCCCAAATAATCATTAACGCCGCTGCCTACACGGCGGTGGATGCGGCAGAAGATGATCGCGACACTGCGCAGGCGCTCAATGCTCAAGCACCGCAACGATTAGCCACACTCTGTGCCGAACGGGGTATTCGCCTCGTGCACGTGTCGACTGATTTTGTGTTTGATGGCGCCGCAAGAACTCCTTACCTAACGACAGACAACCCTGCACCACTTGGGGTCTATGGCGAAACGAAATTACAGGGGGAGCAAGCAGTACTCGCCAGTGACGCGAGCCATGCGGTGGTGCGCACGAGTTGGGTCTATGCCCCTCAAGGCAAGAATTTTATGCTCACTATGCTGCGACTCATGCGAGAGCGCGGCACGGTGGGCGTGGTCAGTGACCAAGTGGGAGCCCCTACGGCAGCAGCCAGCCTAGCTCATATTTGTTGGCGATTAGCCCAGGATGCTGAGGAGACTGGTCTTTTCCATTGGAGCGACGAGGGCGAAATCAGCTGGTATGAATTTGCCTGTGCCATTCGCGACGAGGCGACGGCTATGGGGCTGTTAACGACCCCGGTCACGGTAGATTCGATTACCACAGCTGCCTTTCCGACTGCTGCCAAGCGGCCCGCTTACAGTGTACTGAATGCAAAACAGACGTGTGACAGACTCAATGTGGTGCAGCGACCTTGGCGCGATGCGTTGCGTGACAATTTACGAGCCGTCAAGGCGAGGGAGTCTTAATATCGTGACACAATCTTTACTGGTGACAGGTGGCGCGGGGTTCATTGGTGTGAACTTTGTGAATCACTGGACGCAGGCACATCCAGAGCACACTGTAGTCGTGCTCGATGCCCTCACCTATGCCGGCAACCGCGCCAGCTTAGCGCCCTTGGAACACAGTGGACGCATTCAATTTGTCGAGGGTGATATTTGTGACGCGGTACTCGTGGCGCGTGTGATGGCAGACTATGGTATCGACACTATCGTGCATTTTGCCGCAGAGAGTCATGTAGATCGATCGATCACGGGCCCCGACGAATTTATCCGCACCAATCTTCAGGGCACCCATGTCTTGCTTGCCGCTGCCCGCAACGCCTGGCTTTCGGGCTCGGGTTGCGAGCACCGTTTCCATCACGTTTCTACTGATGAGGTATACGGATCACTCACTGTCAGTGCCCCGCCTTTTACCGAAACGACGCGTTATGAGCCCAATTCACCGTATTCGGCGAGTAAGGCGGGCAGTGATCATATGGTGCGCGCTTATCATCATACCTATGGGTTGCAGGTCACCACGAGCAATTGCTCGAATAATTACGGGCCTTACCACTTCCCTGAAAAATTAATTCCGCTGTGTTTGACACGTATTGTAGATGGCGGCGTGCTGCCTATTTATGGTGATGGCACCAATATTCGTGATTGGCTTTATGTGGAAGATCATGCCCGGGGCATTGCAGCGGTGCTTCAGGGCGGTATTCCAGGGGAGGTCTATAACATTGGTGGTCAAAATGAATGGGCCAATCTCGATATTGTGAGATTGCTGTGCCAGGTGCTAGATCAGCGCTTTGCGGCGGACGCTACGTTGGCCGGACGATTTCCCAACGCACCTCCGGCACGGGGCGTGCCCAGCGAGAGCCTGATTGAATTTGTGACGGATCGTGCCGGCCATGATTGGCGTTATGCGATTGACGCATCAAAAATTGAAGCTGAGCTGGGCTTTGTACCTGAAGAGACTTTTGAAACCGGACTCAGTAAAACGGTCGACTGGTATTTGGAAAATGAGGGTTGGTGGCGGCCACTGCTGTAGCGTTCGCGTTTGAGCCACTGCAATAGAGCGGCGTTTAAACGTGCTGCACGAGATAGCGTGGCTGTCGATAGGGGTGCGATGCAGAAGCCGCGATGAAAAAGCCCCACTGAAAAAGCCCCACTGAATGCACTATCAGCAGCGCCACATTTGGGCTGAGGGTGTTCATGCTGTGCAAATAAAGATGGGTGGGGTTATGACTGACAGAGCCCTAGATTGCTGAACAAAGGCACGTCTTCCCAGCGAATACCGCGGCAGTCCTTCTCTGACACTTGCGGCAAGGTTCCGCTCAGAATGGGCCAATCGATACCAACGGTCGGGTCATCCCAGGCCAGGGTGATTTCGCTGGCTGGGTGATAGTAGTCGGTGCACTTGTACAAAAAGTCGGCGCTATCACTTAAAACATAAAAACCGTGAGCACAGCCTGGTGGCACCCAGAGCTGTTCGTGCTTTTCTGCCGTAAGGGTCATGCCATACCACTGTCCGCGACTTGGTGAGTCGGCGCGGCAATCGACGATCACATCAAAGACCTCGCCTGAGGTCACCCGGACCAGTTTTCCTTGAGGCTGTGTCGCTTGGAAATGCAGTCCACGCAAGATCCCGCGTGAAGACCGGCTGTGGTTATCTTGAACAAATGGCTGATCAATGCCCGCCTCGGCATACCGATCGGCGCGCCACGTCTCAAGAAAGAATCCACGGGAATCACCATGGACGGTAGGGCGCAGCAAGGTAGCGCCGGCTATCGGTGTTTGTTCAATCTCCATCGAAGATCAATTCACCGTCATTCACGAGTCTTTCTAAATAAACGCCATAACCGCTTTTGGTCAGCGGTGCGGCTAATGCCAGCACTTGCTCGGCATCAATGTAGCCCAGCCGATAGGCGATTTCCTCTAAGCAAGCGACCTTGAGGCCCTGCCGTTCTTCAATCACGCGGATGAAGCTGCCTGCATCAAGCAGTGATTGATGCGTGCCGGTATCGAGCCACGCCGTGCCCTGTCCCATCACTTCGACTTGTAACGTACCAGTTGCGAGATAGTGGCGATTAATATCGGTAATTTCGAGCTCACCGCGCGCAGAGGGACGGATACCTTTGGCGACTGAAACCACGTCGTTATTATAGAAATACAAGCCGGTGACGGCATAGTGTGAGCGCGGCTGGTTTGGTTTTTCTTCAATCCCAACGGCACACCCCTCAGCATCAAATTCGACCACGCCATAGCGCTCTGGGTCATTGACATAGTAGGCAAACACCGAGGCTTCGTCATTGCGTTGCGCGGCGCGCCTCAGTTTGGTCGTGAGGCCGGCACCGTAAAAAATGTTATCGCCCAGAATTAAACAGACTGGTGCGTTACCAATAAAGTTTTCCCCGAGCAAAAAGGCTTGTGCCAAGCCGTCTGGGCTGGGTTGGATCGTGTATTGAATATTGATACCCCATTGGCGGCCATCCCCTAATAGATCGGCATAGGCCAACTGATCTTGCGGGGTGGTAATGATCAGGACATCCCGAATACCCGATTGCATCAGGGTAGCAAGCGGGTAGTAGATCATGGGTTTGTCATAGACCGGCATCAGCTGCTTGCTGACGGTGGTTGTTAAGGGATACAGCCGAGTGCCTGAGCCACCGGCAAGGATGATGCCCTTATAGTGAGTCGATAGCGACATAGAGGCCTTACTTGAAAGCAGGCTGGCAGTCTACAACCCGGTGGCAGGCTTGGCGAGTGGGCGATACACTCAGCGCCGCTGTACTTTGACGCTGCCACCCAATATTATGGCAGATAAACTGCCATTAGTTGTTGCGACCCTGGAGTAACTCATTAACGCGCCGATTCACACACCGCATCCTGCGCAGACTATGCTGGATCAGCGCTCTGGGCGTGCGCTCCGCATTGCGCTCTTAGGTTATCGATCTGCCCCTTTTTCGGGCGGGCAGGGCGTTTATCTGCGCTACCTCAGTCAAGCGCTTGTAGCACTGGGTCACGAGGTGACGGTGATTTCGGGGCCGCCTTACCCTGACCTCGTCGACACCGTCAGGCTGGTTAAATTACCGAGTCTTGATCTCTACGCCCGAGACCTAGGGAGCGTGACTCGACGTGAATTGCGCGACCCCTTGAATCGACGAGAGTGGGTTAGCAAGTTAAGCGGTGGTTTCGCCGAGCCTTGGGCTTTCGGCGAACGCGTGCGCGATTGGTTACTCGCCCACGCTCAGGACTTCGATGTCATACACGATAACCAGACGCTCGCAGATGGCATTCTTGACTTACAACAGGCGGGTCTACCCGTCGTGACAACGATACACCATCCTATTAGCCGTGATTTGAGCGTGGCTCTGGCCGATGCATCACGCTGGAGTACGCGGTTATTGGTTCGTCGCTGGCACTCTTTTCTAACGATGCAGGCGCGAGTGGCCGCGCAACTGAATCATATTGTGACCGTGTCGAGTGCGTCGGCGGCCGATATCGCCACCGACTTTGGTGTGTTGCCCAGTGCGATAAACGTCATACCCAATGGGGTCGACACTGAGTTGTTTCGAGCATTGCCGACGGTCACCAGAAAACCTGCTCAGTTGATCGCGACGGCGTCTGCTGATGCACCCTTAAAGGGTTTGGCTGTGTTGCTGCAAGCTTTCAAAATACTGAGCACCGACCGACCGGGACTGCAGTTGATTTTAATTGCCTCACCGAAGCCCGGCGGCGCGACCGAGGCGCTGATCAGTCAGCTCCAACTCGGTGACCGCATTCACTTTGTCGGCGGCGCTTCCCATGCTGATATCGTTCGGTTTTACGCAGAGAGCACAGTGGCAGTGGTTCCATCACTTTACGAGGGGTTTGGTTTGCCGGCTGTCGAAGCGATGGCATCGGGTATTCCGCTGGTATCGAGTGATGGTGGTGCCCTGGCCGAGGTGGTAGGGGATGGCGGACTACTGGTGCCTGCCGGCGATGCCAAAGCGCTTGCTGAGGCTGTCGATGCGGTGTTGTCTGATGTCGACCTAGCCGCCGATCTGGCGACTCGCGGGCAGCAACGCGCGCACCACTATTTCTCTTGGCCGGTTTGTGCACGATTGATGGTCGAGCAATATCAGCGATGCATTGATCTATGCTGACGCTGGATTTAGCCACCTTAGCGTTGGAGCCGGGTGACCTGTTCTTGGACATTGGTTGTGGTGAGGGTCGACATTCGTTGGCCGCTTATTGTTTGCCCGGTGTTCATGCGGTGGGTATCGACCTCTCCTCAAAGTCGCTAGCGACGGCTACCGAACGAACGGCCGACATGCAGTGTCATGCCCCTCAGGGCGAGATTGGATTTGGTGTGGGCGATGCGACGCGGTTACCCATCGCTGATCATACCGTGGATGTCGTGATTGCCAGCGAGATTTTAGAGCATATTCCTAATTACATATTGGTGTTAGAGGAGGCCATGCGGGTCTTAAAGCCGGGCGGAAAAATGGGGATTAGTGTGCCGCGCCAGTGGCCAGAGTGGGTTTGTTGGTGGCTGAGTGAGGGCTATCGAACGACTCCCGGTGGGCATATTCGCATTTTCGACGCGACGCATCTTCGTCGTGAGGTAGAGCGTTTAGGTTTCGTTTGCAATGGTCGGGACAGTGCCCACGCCTTACACGTGCCTTACTGGTGGTTAAAGTGCCTGTTTTGGCGACGAGAGAGAGAACCCTGGTTGGTGAAGGCCTATCATCGACTCCTCGTTTGGGACTTGATGAAAAGGCCATGGCTGACCCGCGCGATCGACGCATTACTTAATCCGTTCATGGGTAAAAGCATCATCTTGTATTTTACTAAGCCGGCATGATGACGGAGCGACCTGCGCAGACCATGCGATTGAGCGTCGGCTCATATCCTGATAACTGGTTGCGGCCAACGGTCGATTTTATTCTGAATACCCAAAGGCCATCAGGCGAAATACCGTGGTTCGAAGGAGGGCACACTGACCCATGGGACCATACCGAGGCTGCTATGGCGCTCAGTATTGCCGGTGAAATCAATGCGGCAGAGCGCGCTTATCAGTGGTTGTCAGACACCCAACTTGTCGATGGCAGCTGGTGGGCGTGTTACCGCGCGGGGCAGCCCGATCGATCAGTGGAGCGACGAGAAACCAATTACGTGGCCTATATCGCGACAGGCGTTTGGCATCATTTTCTGATTGCGCGAGATTCACGATTCCTCGAGCAATTGTTTTCCGTCGTTGCTCGCGCATTGGCGTTTGTATTGCGTTATCAGGGCCCAGAAGGTGAGATTGATTGGGCCGTTGATGGCACAGGTGCGCCATTGGGCGACGCATTGGTGACAGGCTGCAGCTCTATTTATAAATCGCTGGAGTGCGGCATATTAATCGCTGACCAACTGGGCCAAAAAAAAGATCATTGGGAGCGGGCGCGTTTACGACTTGGCGAGGCATTACGACATAAGCCGGCACGCTTCGATCGCACTTGGGAGAGCAAGTCTCGTTATGCGATGGATTGGTTTTATCCCATTCTAACCGGTGTGGTGGAAGGTGAAGCGGCGCGACAGCGATTGAGTCGTCGTTGGTCAGAATTTGTTGAGCCCGGCATCGGTTGTCGCTGTGAAAATCATCAGCCCTGGGCCACCGTCGCAGAATCTTGCGAGTTGACCTTGGCGCTATTGGCAGCGGGGCAGCGAGAACAGGCAGCTGAATTGTTCAGTTGGTTGGCGCAGTGGCGAGATGATGATGGTGCATGGTGGACCGGATATCAGTTTGCTGAGCGGACGCTTTGGCCATTGGAAAAGCCGACTTGGACCGCGGGCGCCGTGCTATTGGCAGCGGACGCACTGACTGAGCGAACCGGCGCCTGTCGCTTATTTACGTGTTCGGCCTTAGCTGATCCGCTAGATATACCGGCGTTGGAGGCGGGGGTCTAGTGAGTGCGTCAGTCCGCCAGCCGACGCAGGGCCCGCAGGCTTCCCTGCGTGCCTTCGGACGCAAAAAGTCCCGATTGCTGTGCAAGCCGCCAAATAGTAAACGGCGCTTGACCACCGTCAGCGGGGTCAGGAAAAACGTCGTGAATGGCCAAGATACCGCCCGGCCCGATGCGCGGTGCCCACAGCCGATAATCGGCGAGCGCTGCGTCGAGGCTATGGCCACCATCGATAAAGACGACGCTTAACGGGCCGGCCCAGTGGCTGGCGAACTGTTTACTGTCGGCTACGATGGGAATGACAACTTGTTCCAGGCGAGCTTGGGCAATGTTGCGACGAAACGCGGCAAAGGTATCGAATAAGCCGTCGGCGTTCACTAACTCAGCATCATGATGGCTCTCACCTATTTGATGTTCCTCGGAGCCTCGATGATGGTCTATTGCGAATACCGCGGTTTGCCGCGCTTGTGCGGCTTGACCTAACCAGATGGTTGAGCGACCGCAGTAGCTACCAATTTCCAGAAGCGGACCAACAGCGGTCGCGGCCAGCGCCCATTGGTAAAGTTGCAGGCCCTCATCGTCTGGCAAAAATCCACGAACATCGGCGTGGGGTGGTTGTGGCATGGTAGGCTCCTTCTGATCAGTTTGAGAGTATACGATTGTCTTGAGCCTTCGAAACCGGTGGTCTCTCCCTATTAATCGCCCTGTTTATTCGTGGGTGATGAGACTTTTAGTGCCATTGTTCTTGGCCCGTCTATGGTGGCGTGGGCGAAATCAATCAGGTTATAGAGCACATTTATGGCATCGCTTAGGCTGGTATGGCACCGCGCTGGCTTCTCGGCCACATAAGCTGATATGGATTCATGCCGTCTCTGTTGGTGAAACGTTGGCGGTTGCGCCACTCATTGAGCGTTTGCTGAGTGACCGCGATGATCTCTCTCTGCTGATTACGTCGACGACACCAACCGGTGCTGCTCAAGTTCAGCAACGGTTTGGTGAGCAGGTTTTCAGTGACTGGATTCCCTTTGATACCCCGGGCGCGGTGCGTCGTTTTCTCACTCATTGGCAGCCCCTCGTCGGCGTGTGTGTTGAGACTGAAATTTGGCCCAATGTGGTGGAACAGGCGAACGTCAACGCTATACCGATGGTGCTGCTAAATGCACGGCTGTCTCAGGGGTCTGCGAGAGGGTATGCGCGCGTGCCGCGATTAATCCGCACGACGCTGGCTCGTTTTTCAGTGATTGCCGCGCAGGAACGCGCTGACGCGAGACGTTTGATCGCGCTGGGCGCGCCCTCTGATCGGGTCGTCGTGACGGGGAATTTAAAATTTTCGGTGGATACTGTTGCGTTGTCGGAGGCCTATCAGGCTGAGCATCGGCGATTACGTGGAGCGCTTCAGGGCAGACCCGTTTGGCTGGCTGCCAGTACACACCCCGGAGAGGAGGAGGCCGTATTATCGGCATTTTTGGCCCTGAGGCGCGTCTGCCCGAATGCGCTGTTAATGTTGGCACCGCGTCATCCAGAGCGAGCAGACTCGATTCTCGCAATGCCGTCCCTGCAGAGTTTTCAAGTGGTGCGCCACAGTGAGCAGCGCGACATGCAACGATCGGATGACGTCATGCTAATCGATACTTTGGGGTCTTTGGGCGCATTAACCGGTTTCGCTGACCTGGTATTCGTCGGCGGAAGCCTGGTGCGTCACGGCGGCCATAACCCGCTAGAAGCGGCGGCGTGGCAGCTGCCCATTCTCACTGGGCCACACACGTTTAACTTTGCAACCATCTACCGTGATTTAGTGCGTTGCGGCGGCGCGCAACAAATCGATACTGATACGCTCACCGAGGCTGTGATGAATTTGATCGGACCCGACTCAGATCGGCAGCAAGCCGCAGAAATCGGGGCCCGCGCTGGGGCGTTCCAGTCAATGCACAGCGGTGTGATAGGGGCGCAATGGGCAGTGCTGGAAGCCCATTTGCCCTGACTTACTCGGCAGCCGATGCTGTCGGCGCGACAGGCTGCAGTAGAAAGCCCTCAAGCCTAGCGATATCCTCAGGAGACAGCGTGCCCGCGACCTCTTTAAGCCTCAGTGAATTAATGATGAAGTCATAGCGACTGTTGGCATAGTCCCGCTGCGCCGCAAACACCTTATTCTGCGCATTGAGTACATCGACGATGTTACGCGTGCCGACTTCGTAGCCAGCCTGTGTCGCGTCGAGGGCACTTTGACTAGAGACGATCGACTGCTGTCGCGCTTGTACCCTGGAGACATCTGACACGACGGTCATGTGCAAGGACCGCGCTTGCGTGACGGTGGTACGGGTCAGATTGATCCGTGATTCGCGGGCAACATTGAATTGTTCCGCAGCGCGTCGCCGGTTAGCGCTGACCGCGCCGCCCGAAAATAACGGCATGTCAAACCTGACTTGCCACGTCTCATTGGTCTGATCCGAATTTGGCGGCAGGTTGAATAGGCTAGGTGGGTTTTGATCAATACTGCCAGTGGTTTCGGTATCTTGATAACGATAACTCGCGGTGACTTTCGGTGCGTGTTCCATCTTGGAAGAGGTCGCATTTTGACGCGCGGCTTCTTCGGCATAACGAGCCGCGGCAAGCTCGCTGTTATTGGCAAGCGCAAAGTCGACCCACTCCGCTCGATCGCTGGGTTCGGGCGGTTTGGGATTAAACTCTTCCCCCAAGACATATAGCGCGCCAGGGGCCTGACCGGTTAACACCGATAGATTCTCTTTCGCCACCGCAACGTTATTTTCGTCCACGATGCGGGTCACTTGGGCCAGATCTCTGGCTGCTTCTGCTTCATAGACATCGGTGATGGCAATGAGCCCCACCTCAAAGCGTTGTCGCGTCTGCTCTAGCTGGCGCTCGTAGGCGCGCTCCTGAGCTTGCGAAGCGCGCAGATTATCTTGTGCTCTCAAAACCGAAAAATACGCCTGTACCACGCGCACAATAAGGTCTTGCTGTGCCGCGGCAAGGTTTGCCTCTGCTTGCCGCGATGTTTCTTTGCCCGCTCGCCAGCCGAACCAGGCCGATAGATTAAATAGCGTTTGCGACAAACTGACGTCATAACCTTCGTTGTCGACATTTCTGACCGAATTGCCATCAATGACGACAAAACCCAGGTTGGGGTCCTGAATAATGGTGGGTGAGGTGGTGTCTGTTTCGGTTTCTGATACCTGATAACCCGCCGTTGCTTGAGGTAGTAGGGGCGCGAGTGCGAGGTTCTCGAGCTCTAAATCGGCACCATACTGTGCCACCTTGGCTTTGAGCAGCGCGTCGTTCTCCAGTGCCAGCTCATAAATATCGACCAGCGTATCGGCCTGTGCGGTGAGGCTGACGCAGCTGAGCACAAAAGCGGCTAAAGCGGTGAGTGGGGCGCAAAATCGGCGTTCGAGCTTCATCATGTGATGTGGGACCTAACTGTCATGAGGGGGCGAGTCTACCACTGTGTGCGGCGTTTTTAAGCGTCCAAAGACGTTAAGATTTTGGCTGTTCGCGGGGGGGCGGGGCCTTGCTACACTAAAGCGTATGACTGAAAAGAAAAACCAGACCGCACTGCGCGGGCGACAGCGTCGCGGATATCAAATAGATCTGGCAGATCTGCATGCGTTGTGCGAGGTGAACTACCATCGCCTCATGCGTTTGTTTCCGGACTACGAGCAGCGCGCTGACTGGGATTTTGCGGCGGGTGATGTCACTGTGGCACTTGAAGTCACGGCCCGGGGTCGGTACACCACTGATATGCGGCTACGTTATCAAAGTGCCACCCCCAGAGTATGGGCGGGCAGTTATTTTGATCTCAGGCTTTATCACGATGCCAGAATGGCCGAGATTGTGCATTGCAGTACGTCACGGCGTTTCGAGGCCCGATATCGGTATCCCAACCCTGATATGTTGCAGCGGGACGAAAAATACCAGCAAAATCGTTTTGCAGCCGAGCTACTGTCGTTTTGTCTGACCCACGGCCGCGCTGTTGACACCATGTTGCCTGACGTTGATACCCCGGCGCCATGACCCCTCTCAGCGGTAAGACCGCGCTCACCACGCCTGGCTCGGCGCGGATCGTCCAACTTTCCGATACGCATCTCATGGCGGAATCTGGAGGGCGACTAGTGGGCATAGATACCGATCAATCACTGGCAGCCGTTTGCCGTTTGATTGCTCGGCAGGAGCCTGTCGACGCACTGTTATTAACCGGTGATTTGGCCGGCGATGAAAGTGAAAAGGCTTACGAAAGACTGTGCACGCTGATAGAGCCGCTCGGCATCCCCAGTTTTTGGTTGCCAGGAAACCATGATGCAATTTGGCCCGCGAGTCATCCGCTGGCGCACTACTTCAGGCGCGACATTCGACTGTCCCACTGGGATATTGTCATGCTGAATACGCAACAACCCGGCGCAGTAGCGGGGTTTCTGGCTGAGTCAGAGTTGGCAGCGCTACGCACTGCGGTTCAGGAGGCGGTCAACACGGATAGACCGTTGCTCGTGGCGACCCATCATCCGCTGATGCCGGTAGGGTGCGCGTGGCTCGATGAGCAAAGCGTTCGCAACGCTTCCGAGGCACTCGCGTTATTGACCACACTGGGCAGCCGGGCGATTGTCGTATCAGGACATGTTCATCAGGATTCTGTTCAGGCGCATCGGGGCGTACAATGCCTGACTGCACCCTCCACTTGCGTCCAGTTTGCGCCACAGTCTTCTCAGTTTCAGGTTGACGATGTGGCACCGGGGTGTCGGTTATTAGCACTACACGAGGACGGACAGTGGGAAGCTGACGTGCTGCGAGTGGTTGATGAGACCTTTACGGTCGATCTGGCCTCGCGCGGTTACGCTTAAACACAAGGCGTTGAAAGGGTCGATCACTGATTACGGTGGATTGCACTCAGCGCAACGACAATATAGACACCAATAGTGGTAGATCATGACCGAATATAACGCTGATGCGATCGAGGTACTGACCGGGCTCGACCCCGTTCGTAAGCGGCCTGGCATGTACACAGACACCACGCGCCCGAATCATCTCGCTCAGGAGGTGATCGATAATTCGGTTGATGAAGCGCTCGCTGGACACTGCGGCCAAATTGATGTCGTTTTGCATAGCGACGGCGCGCTCAGTGTGACCGATGATGGTCGCGGCATGCCCGTTGATTTACATGCAGAGCAAAAGCTACCGGGGGTTGAAGTCATCCTGTCGACTTTGCATGCGGGCGGCAAATTCTCTGATAAGAGTTATCAATTTAGCGGGGGCTTGCACGGTGTCGGCGTGTCCGTCGTCAATGCGCTTTCAGAGCGACTTGAGGTAACGATTCGTCGTGACGGCAATATCTATTCGATGGCGTTCGCGGGGGGTGATAAGACCGATGATCTCACCGTGTCTGGCAGTTGTGGCAAGCGTAATACCGGAACGGGCATCCGTTTCAAGCCAGATGCCAGTTACTTCGACTCGGCGACTTTTTCGGTGCCTAAGCTGAGTCATGCGCTTCGCGCCAAGGCGGTACTCTGTCCTGGCCTAAGAGTGACGCTGACGGATGAAAAGAAAAAAGAAACGACGGAATGGTATTACGAGGACGGCATTTCAGACTACCTCGCAGATGCCACGATCGATTGTCCAGTGATTCCAGAGCAACCGTTTACGACCCACTTTGAGGGCAGTTCAGAGGCGGTTGATTGGGCGATTCAGTGGTTGCCGGAGGGTGGTGAGGTGATCGCGGAGTCTTATGTCAATCTGATCCCCACCGCGCAAGGTGGCACGCATGTCAATGGATTGCGCTCGGGCTTAGCAGATGCTTTGCGGGAGTTTTGCGAGATACGCAACCTACTGCCGAGAGGCGTGAAGCTCACCGCAGAGGATGTTTGGGACCGCTGCTGTTTTGTCTTGTCTTGCAAGCTTCGAGACCCTCAGTTTTCGGGGCAGACAAAGGAACGGCTTTCCTCGCGGGAGGCGGCTGGGCTCGTCTCTGGCGCGGCAAAGGATGCCTTTGGCTTGTGGTTAAACCAGCACACTTCTGATGCGGAGCGTTTGGCTGAGTTGTGTATTGAGCGAGCACAGGCCCGGCTGCGCTCAGCGAAGAAAGTGGTGCGCAAAAAGGTGACCACGGGTCCCGCTTTGCCCGGCAAGTTAGCGGATTGCTCGACGGAAGACCCCAGCCGCAGTGAACTATTTTTAGTAGAGGGCGATTCGGCAGGTGGATCTGCGAAACAAGCGCGCGATCGAGAGTACCAAGCGATTCTGCCGTTGCGCGGTAAAATCTTAAATACGTGGGAGGTCGACTCGCTAGAGATTCTCGCCTCTCAGGAAGTCAACAATATCTCGGTGGCACTGGGTATTGATCCCGGCAGTACCGATCTGAGCCAGCTTCGTTACCATAAGGTCTGCATTCTGGCCGATGCCGATTCTGATGGCCTGCATATTGCGACGCTCATTTGTGCCTTATTTTTGCGCCACTTTAGGCCCTTGGTGCGCGCAGGCCATATCTTTGTGGCGATGCCGCCGCTGTATCGAATTGACATCGGTAAAGAGGTGTACTACGCGCTGGATGAAGCAGAAAAAAATAGCATTCTTGACCGGCTTGAATCGGAAAATAAACGTGCAAAACCCGCTGTGCAGCGTTTCAAGGGCCTCGGGGAAATGAACCCACCACAGCTGCGTGAGACCACGATGTTCCCAGACACGCGCCGTCTAGTGCAGTTGGTTCTGGATGAAAAGGCCGATACTGACAGTACGTTTGATTTATTACTGGCGAAGAAGCGGGCCGGTGATCGCAAAATCTGGCTCGAGCAGAAAGGTGACCTGGCAGATATTGCAAGCTGACCTCGAGAGGGGTTTTACTATTCAGTAAGCCGGCAGATTGATCGAGTACTGGTTGGAGCACGGCATGTCCGACTCCCTCGCAGACGGTTGTGATCACGTGGCCACGAAAAAACGTACGTAGCAAGACCGCGATGGCCATTTCGCAGTCGGTAATACATTCCGTTACCCTTACAGCGTTGCGAGACCCGTGTTGCGAAAAAACTCGGTGTCGCGCCCCACAACAATGAGAGTGTTTACCATGAGATACGATGTCAGAAAAATAGGCTGGATAGTTTTGTTACTGATTTCGTCCCCCGCCTGGAGTGGTTGGGAGGTTGCCGGCGGTTCAGTCGTTCAATTTATATCCATCAAGAATAATGCAGTGGGAGAGCTGAATCAGTTTGAGTCGGTTGTCGGTACTGTGACTGATGACGGCCAGGTGGAAATCCGCGTAGCGCTAGATTCGGTTGAGACCAACGTGGGTATTCGCAACGAGCGCATGAAAGAGCTGTTATTTGAGGTGGGCTTGTTTCCACAGGCAAGCATTACGGCCCAGCTGGCACCCAGTGCGGTTAGCGTGGAGCAAAGTCATACTGTTGAAACGACTTTAGCGATTGATCTCCATGGACAAGTTGTTAACCGTACCGCGACACTGCAAGTGGCACCTAACGAGCAAGGGCTCAGTGTCGTCAGCGTGGAGCCCATTCTATTATCGGCATCCGAGTTTGGCTTAGAGCCTGGTGTCGCCGCGTTGCAGCGTGTTGCCGGACTGAATGCAATCAGCCGAGTGATCCCCGTGACGGTGAGGCTTCAGCTGGTGCGCCAGTAGCGCTGAGCACCAGCGTGGCGGTTATTGCAGACCGGCCGCTTTAAGCGTGGCGCGCAGTTCATCTCGATAACGCTCAGCTGCGGGTTTATTGCCTATCATGTGGCTGTATTGCATGAGGGCTGACAGAACGTTGGGCTGTCCAGGCGCTAGGCGGTGGAGTTGTTGAAGGGTAGATAGCGCTTTGTCGGGATAGCCTTGATCGTTTTGCGCCACCGCAAAAACGTAATGATAATAGCCGGGGGTTTCTTCGAGGGTGGCAGCTGTTTCGAGTGCTTTGAGCCCTGCTTGCGGGTTGCCGTCGCGAATTTCTAATAGTCCTTTACTGAACCATATCGCGCCATCGTCTGCGCTGAGTGCGAGGCCGTCTTCGAGGATGGCGCGCGCAGCATTGTCATCACCTAACGAGCGATACAGGTCGGCTAAGTTGACTCTGGCGACACTCGATTGTGGATTTTTTTTGAGCGCCGACAAGAGCCCCGCTTCGGCGGCTTTGGTTTCTCCCTGTGCCAGTTGGAACCGACTTAATTGAGCCAATACCGAAGGCATATCGAGGTGTTGTGACTGGACCTCACGATACTCTTTGTTGAGTGCAGCGACCCGCTCTGCCTGACCCTCTATGCTAGAAGCTGGGAGATCGGCGAGTTGTTCCGCCGTTATCATACGAACCCCCAGCACGGGGTCTTCTAATACGGGCGTCAGCATGGCTAGGCGCTGTTCAAGCGGTAACTGTCCGACTGCTTCGGCTGCTGCCAGGCGAATTAATGGATCCGAGCTGCTTAACCAAAGACTCACGTTGGGAGCGGTTATCGAGGGTACCAACGCACTGAGGCGGCTGATTGCCGAGGCGCGCAGCAGCGCGCTATAGGCATTGTTATTGGCGGTATCTAACAGTATAGGCGTGGCTCGAACATCGCCGCGATCGGCTGCATGAAATGCCCGCGCAGGGTGATTTCGCTGGTCAGTAAAGCGCACCCCCCAGTCGAGTAATGCGGAGTAGGCCCAATCGGCACTTTTTTCGGTATGGCACTGGTTGCAGGCGTTCGGACTGCCGGTGCTCAGTGACAAGTCGGGTCGAGGGATTCGCATGCTGTGGTCACGCCGGGCATCCACGCCCATATAAATTTGGCTCGGCATATGGCAAGCGACACAGGCAGTGCCGGCACTCTTAGCGAGGTGTCGGTGATGGGAGGGGGTGTCGTATTGCGTAGCCGTATGGCACTGCCCACACACGGCATTACCCTCAGCTATCAACTCATTACTATGGGGGTTGTGACAGTTGCTGCAGACCACGCCGGCTTGGTGCATTTTGCTTTGGATAAAAGAACCATAGACGTAGACTTCATCGCGAATCTGGCCATCTGGCCAATACAAGGGCGTGTCGATGAGCGCTAGGCGGTGGGTATCGAGTAAAGGCCTACCCGGGTGGTAATCACCGAGCGTGCTGCGCCGTGCGTGGCATCTGCCACAGGTGTCAATTTGTATCGTGTTATCGAGCGTTTTCGTCCGACGCGCGATGTCCGCGCCTTCAGGCCACTGCCATGCGCCCCGAGCGCTTAAGCTCATTTCAAAACCGATTTGCCCAGGCGATAACGCGTCTTTCTGCGCCAACTGTTGGTGTGTGCTGCCCGGTCCATGACAGGCTTCGCAACCGACGTCGATTTGCTCGTAGTGGGTATTGAACTGATCTGCTTCGGCGTCGTAGCGTTTTTTGACGTCAGTACTGTGACACTCTGCGCAGCTGGTATTCCAATTAAAATAGCCGCCTGTCCAGTGCAGAGGGTCGCCTGCCAGGACGGGCTCCTCCTCGTAAAGGTGATACCAGCGCTGTCCGCCTGCTTGGATCGGGCGCGTATCCCAAGCGATGGCCAGTGCTTGCAGACGCCCACCAGGCAGCGGCAGCAGATATTGTTGTAGTGGCTCGACACCAAAAACATATTTAACGGGAAATGTTTCGAGTAAGCCCTGCGCATTATCGGTGGTGATGAAATACGCATCACCGCGCCGGAAAAAAGTCGTCGTCACCCCATGATAGTGAAACTGTGCATTGTCAAAATCACCCAATATGGTGTCGGGGGTGGCTTCCTGCATCGCTAAGTCATGATGCGAATCGGTCCAGTCGGCCGTCTCTTGCTCGTGACAGCTTGCGCAGGCGCCGTTACCAATGTACTCGGCGGCGACTGCAGGCGTCGCCGCGGCGATGGGGGTGGTTAAGCCGCATCCAATGCTCAGCAGCAAGGCACTCAGTAACCGAGCCGCGCGCTGATACAGTGACGGCAGGGTGCGTGGTGTCGGGCTGTGATGTTGTGGATCGTGCCGTGAACCATCGGTAATGATGGCTGGGTCAACAGTTGATTTACTCTGCGCTTGCACTGCTTCAGACACTCCGGGCACGGTTGGTACGGTACTGTAAGATGACGCGTTGAGACCCTGCCAGTGTTGACTATTCTCTGTGGTGTTGGCAATGGCATCGGACTTATGTCCACTTTTTATCCCTACTTTTTTTGGAAATGACGGTTCACCCCTTTTGCGCGTTGCTGGTGCAGCATTCAGCGGGACGCAGAGCGATCCAAGATCGCTGCTTGGGCAGAGGTGTCTTGAACAGGTGTCATAAACGGGGGTCATAAACGGAGGTCTTAAGCAGGCCCCATACCAGGTTCCCCAAACAGGGCTCCAAAAAAGAGCTCATAAAAAGAGCTCATAAAAACGTGGTCTGCAGTCTACCGATTGCAAGGGTGGGTAGCCCCACCGGGTGGCACAGGATCGCCCGGGGCAAATAAGGGTGCCCTGGGAAAATGGGCCTCACAGGGTGCCGTCAAGGTGATGAGCGGTGGTGTTTTGATGGACCCCCCGCACGCTGTTTGCTATATCGTTTACATTAGCGGGCGGCGCCGGTCTCCTTGGATAGGTTGAGAGGCTGACGCCACGATCCAAGAAAAAGTGGCTGAGTACTGCGACACAGTGGTGCGCAGGGGTCAGGGCAGGCAAATCGCCATCGCGAAGTGAGAGGTTAAATAGGACAAAGCTATGCACATTGGTATTTTACGGACTGATTCGGTGAGACCTGAATGGGTGGCGGCGCACGGACAGTATCCCGACATGTTTGAGCGTTTGCTGACGGAGCAAGATGACGCTTTGCGCTTTACCACGTGGGATGTTGAAGCAGGAGCATTGCCTGCTGCCTGTGATGTGGCCGATGCTTTTCTGATTACGGGAAGTAAAAGTAGCGTTTATGACGATAAGACGTGGATCCGTTCACTTGAGGACTTTGTCCGTGCACTGCACGCCACGCGCACTAAACTCGTTGGTATTTGCTTTGGCCATCAGCTGATTGCGCAAGCGCTGGGCGGCGCGGTGGCTAAGTCGACGAAAGGGTGGGGTGTCGGCATTAACTGTTATGCGGTTGACGACACGCTACTTGAACAGGCTGACGGCAAGGAGCTGTGCTTGCTGGCATCACATCAGGACCAAGTCATGCAGATGCCACCCGGCGCTAAAAAAATAGCCACCAGTGCGCATTGTGAGGTAGCGGGGATGGTATTGGGGGAGCATATTTTGACGTTTCAGGGGCACCCTGAGTTTACCCCTGAATATGCCCGAGCCATCATGTCTTTTCGCCACGATATGATTGGCGAAGCGCGTGTCACCGAGGGCCTTAAAAGCCTTGTGGCCCGCGAACACGAGGGAGGTCGAGCGGCGCGCTGGATACTCGACTTTTTGAGATAGTAATGGCGTTACCAGCTGCCTTGGTTTGGCATTGATAACCAAGGCTCTGCTTCGGCTAGTGCAGAGCCTGCCTGCAGTAGCTCAATGGAAATCCCGTCTGGCGATTGAATGAAGGCCATGCGGCCGTCGCGAGGGGGGCGATTGAGCGTGACCCCACGGTCTATCAGCTGCTGGCAAGTGTGATAAATATCGTCGACTTGATACGCTAAGTGGCCAAAATTCCGACCGCCATCGTAGGTTTCTGGGTCCCAGTTATAAGTGATTTCGACTAACGGCGCTTGTTGCGTTTTAGCGTTGTCGACGTCCGCCGGCGCACTGAGAAAAACGAGGGTAAATCGCCCTGCCTCATTTTCGTAACGATAGGCCTCGATCAAGCCGAGCTGATCGACAAAAAAATGCAGTGTCTGCTCTAAATTGGCAGCGCGAATCATGGTGTGTAGGTAGCGCATGGTCAAATTCTCCTGTCTCAGAACGTGATATTAAATGAACTCGACCCTCAAAAGCAGAGACTGCGATACACTGCCCGCCCTGCGTTTCACTCAACTCGGAAGTGTTATTTTATGTGGTTTCGTTCTCTGCGTCCTTACCGTTTACCTAGCCGTCTGGGCATCGACGCTGAAGAGTTAGAAAGACGGCTGCAGTCGCGTCCTTTTACTGCGTGTTCTCCCGCTCAGGCGACCAGCTTGGGGTGGGTACCCGCTCTCGATGAGACTGCTTCGGCGCTAGTCCATGCGGCGGGGCCCTACTGGATGGTGCGCTTAAAACGGGAAGAAAAGTTACTGCCTGCGACAGTTGTGCGTGAGCAGGCGAACGAGCGTTGTAGTCAGATCGCTAAAGCACAGGGGCGTAAAGTGAGCCGCCGAGAGCGGCAAGCGGTCACTGACGAAGTGACACAAGATTTGTTACCACGCGCGTTTTCTCGCTCTACCTCGGTGAGAGCGATTATTGCGGATCGTGCGGGCTGGATCTGGGTCGATAGCAGTAGCGCGGGTCGTTCGGAAGAAGTGCTGAATCATTTACGAGAAGCACTCGGCAATTTGCCTGTGGTATTGCCAGAGACACAAAAGGCGCCAGCACATGTCATGACCCAATGGTTGTTGCATCAATCGGTGCCTGAATCAGTTGAGTTGGCCAATGAAGCTGATTTTATTGATCAGCGCGAGGAGGGGAGCTCGGTCAAGGTGCGTGGCGTTCCGCTTGATAGTGAGGAGGTGCTCGCGCACCTGTCTTCAGGGCACCAAGTGGCGCGACTGGCCCTCGAATGGGGTAATCGAGTTGCCGCGATAGTCGATAAAGACCTCTCTTTTCGCCGCCTCAAATTTACTGATGCCATTCGTGAGGCCAATGACGAGTTGGTTGAAGATCCCTTGGCTCGTGCGGACGCTGACTTTTTGATTCTTTGCGAGATTTTAGAAGGCCTACAAACCGAAATGGTAAAGGCGTTTGGTGGGTTAGCTGAGTGAGCGATCTTGTCGTCGGGCGTTATCGTCACTATAAAGGTCAGACCTACTCGGTCATTGGCGTTGCCCAGCATTCAGAGACCGGCGAGTCATTGGTTGTCTACCGGCCCGAATACGGCGCGCGAGGGCTTTGGGTGCGTCCTTTATCGATGTTTCAAGAGCACGTGACCACGCCTGAGGGCAACGTGCCGCGCTTTGATCTGATAGCGCCTTTGTCGGAGGATTAAGGCTGAATCTTCCATAGGCGCGTCATCTCTATGTAGAGATAAGAGGCTGTCCAGGTGATTAAGACAAGGCCTGTTAGCGCTTCGACCCCTGCCAGTAATCGCAATGGGCCGGTAGGGGTAATGTCGCCAAAACCCACCGTGGTGAAGGCGGCATAGGAAAAGTAAACATAATCTGCAGCCGTGCCCGTAAACTCGCCCTCCAATGTGCCGAATCCTAAGCGAATGGAGACGAGATAAGCGATGGCAAACAGCGACACCTCAATCGAGTGAGCAATGAGCGCCATCAACACGCCATAGCCAAGCCGTAAATGAGGATATCGACTGGCTACCCATCCACCGTTATTGAGATGCCGCAGGAAAAAATAGTGCACAGAGGTAGACAGCAAGATGGCGGCTAAAATGACCCCAAAATTTCCGATGCTGACGATCATGATGCACGCTCCTGATAACGCGATATCGTGTGTTTGGCGCCTCCTCCGCTGGTGTTATATTGGTTTGAAGGGCGAAACCCACGATTTGGCTGTGTCAGCTTATACCGTGTGCTTGGCTCAGTGGCGAGGGTTTCTCAGGAAAAAGAGCGATTCGTCTAAGCCAGAAATCAGTTATTAGAGGGGAGTTCAGCATGGCACTACGTGGGTTATTACTCTTTTTTATGCTCGTTAGTGCGCCCTATGTCGTGGCGAGTGAGCAGGGTTCGCTGGTTGCAGGCCCGTCGCCTTTTGTCCTGATCGCTCGATTGCATGCGCTACCCAATGCGGCCGAACAGGTTGTTGCATTGTCCCGGGCCGTCGATGCCAAGGTCGAGCAAGGGGAGCCGGGCATGTTGCTGCACACCTTTGATGCGGATCCCGATGATGCCTTGGGGTTTGTTTGGACCGAGGTTTACGAAAATAGCGATGCGTTACTATTTCACCTGAACAATACAGACCTCGGACTGTACCTAGAGGCCGTTTCACCGCATTTAGATGGTTTCACCATCGAGCTTTACGGTGCGGTGTCTGACGAGGCAGTTGCTGCGCTTCGAGCAACGGGCAACTCTGTGACGCACTACGCTAATGTGCTGGGATACATTCGCGACCTATCACCATGACGGTGAACCGATGTCGAGGACGCTAATGTGACGAGCGCACCAGAACCCGCGGCGCCCGAATCTAAAATTGACTGGGGTGCGGTCACACACGCCATCGCCGGGCTTTCTGCCGTGATTGTGGGTGCGTTAATGTACGTTGAGCCTTGGGCCCAAGATGTTTTTTCTGTGCTCATGGTAGTGGCCGCCATTGCCGCCATTTATTTTTCTTGGAAGCATTCAGCTTGGGTACCGGGGCATTGGTTTGCCATGTTGCCGGTGGTCGGTGTGGTGTTGGGTTACTCGGGTTGGCAGTGGGGGTTTTCTCTCGCCTACGTGACGCTGTGGCTTGCTTTCGTCCATTTTATCATTCGCGGCATACAAAGCTTACGGTCCACATAAGCTCGGCCGCTGATTGTGGGCTCGAGAGATTGAGTGCGCTGGCTCTCGGAGGAGTCTGTAATGAGTGAGATTGTGAATCAGTTCTACGGTGCCATTCGCTCGGGTGATGCTGCCACGCTTGATGCTCTGATCGATCAGGACTTCAGTTTAATCTGTCCGACACAGGACCATGTTTTGTCGGGTGTTTATCGCGGCAAGCATCGTTTTTTTGAGGAGGTGACTCCGCATGTTTTCGGCAGTGTCGAGTCCAGTGACATCACATTCTGCGCTGCCCACGAAATCATTGTTGATACGGGTGAGGTGGTTGTTGCCATGGCGCAAAATAATGGCTTTTCGCGGGCAGAAACGCGCTATGACCAGCAGTATATTCATATTTTTAAAATTCGCGACGGGCGCATTGTCGCCTTGATTGAGGGCTTTGATACAGCGCTCGCTAACCGCGCACTGTGGGGCAGTGCCGACAAGCTGCCCGCAGATGAGGCGGCCCATTTATCCAACCTTCAGTACTTCATGGACGCCTGACAGGCTGGGCTAGCATCCAGCTGCGAGCTCACTGGTCTGATTGATAAAAGGCCGATACATCGAGATCCTGAGCGTTTGCACGAATCTGGTCCAGAGCGCCTATCATCCAATCCCCTGCAGGCAGCGTGCCACCCTCACAGCTCATCAGGTAGGGCTTTCCTGTCAATGAGCTGCTGCTCGCTAATTGTGTAATGAATTCGTCAGCCGAATCGATGTGCTTTCCCGCTCTAGTGTATTTGAGTTCAAGGTGGGCTGCCGCTTCTGCTGCCGTGTGCTGACGCCCATTGCGATTGAAATCACAGTTGCTTGAGGCGATGGCATCGATCAGTAGACGTACCTCGCGCTCAGCGGTGTCAGCACCTTGCACGTGAACGCTCTTGAGCATTAGCGAGCTTATGACAAACGCCGCGATGAGCGGTTTGGTTGTCATGAGTCAGCACTCAGTAGCGTTGCCAAGAGAGGATTGTGATCGGAAGTCGTGACTTTATGGGTCGCTGTGCGACCCCACGTCAGACCGCGGACATACAGGTGGTCTAATGGTCTTCCCAAGACGGTCACCCTGTTATCAGGGTCAAACGTGACGGCCTCCAAGCCCATCATGGCAGTAAAATGCTGCACCACTTGCTGCCTGCCGGGGCTCCAGGTGTTCAGGTCCCCACCAAAAATAATCGGTCCATCGTGAGCGGTCATTAAATGAGCGAGGACGGTAAGTTGGTTTTGATAATCGCCCACGCCGAAGGTGAAATTGATGGCATGTAAGTTGATGGCTAAGAGCATCTCCTGCCGGTCAGCGAGCGGGTACAGGGTGACACTGGTCGCTTTAGGCGTTCGCAACCAAGGCTCTAACGCGAGCAGATGACAATGCACTTGGTGCTGTGTTCTTGAGAGGGTGAGGACGCCTGTCGGTGTGTCATTTTGCACATAGCCAGGAACAAAAGCGGGGAACAACGCCTCATCAACGAGGTTAGGTAGTTGGCGACTGGGCACTGCCTCCTGAACGAAAATTAAGTGCGCGGTGTCTGCCAACTCGGCGAATTCATCGAGCACGGCCGCTTGCTGGACTTTGTGCACATTCCAGCTGAACACATTTAGGGGAAACGCTAAGCCGCCAACGGCGGATGCACGGCGAGCGGCGCGCAACGCGGTGTCGCACCCTTTGGCGTTGTCGGCAGGGATGACCTGCGGGAATGGCGCCGCAACTGCCGCTCCACTTGCGCTAACAATAACCGCCAGTGTCAGTAGCCAACAATACAGTTGATAACGGATGACAAGGGTAAAAGAGATCAGTTTAATGATGGCACCTCGTTGGGTTAGGGGTGCTGCTGGGTGCCGCGGACCACTAATTCGTGCCGCGTTATTTTCCACGTGTCTTGTGTCCAAGCAAAATCAGTCAGGTAGGTCGCCCATAGCGTAAAAGTGCCGCCAGCGGGCGCTTTGAGGAAATGGAGCGCTTGTACATCGGTTCGCGCTGACGCCCGATCTCCTGCCACGCTAGCAAGCGGTGGGCTGAGTAGATGTTGGGTTCCGGTAAAGGCATCGAGTTGGCTCTTGACGGACGCAACCCAATCATCGGCGCCACGAACGACCGACTCCCCAAAACCCACAATCTCAACATCATCGTCGAAGCAGTCTCGATAGGCTGCCATATCGTTATCGTCCACTGCGGCCGCATAAGCCAGCATTAGGTCCTGAATGCGTTGACGGTCATCGGCTGCGGTCATATTCGATTTTTCCCTTAGGGTCACAACTTTCCCGCAATATAGTCATCAATGCGCTCGTGGTAGCGGCTAATGCGCTTTTCTTGGCCTGATAAGTAGGCGCCTTTGAATCCTCTTGAGCGCACACCGCGCTGCTGGGTCACCAATACGGCTACATCATCTTCAATGGCAGGGCCGATAGATTCTTCGTCCAGGTTGAGCCACTTTACCGGGGCGTCGCCCTGACCGTCGCCTATGAGTGAATCAGTGGCGCTCATACCGTCGTCCAGTTCGGCTTGAATGCTAGCAGGGCTGGCGTACCACCAGTTATCAAACAAACACTGTTCTGGGTCGCTTGGATGCGGTCGGGCCCTTAAAAAGTGAAAGCCGTCAGCCCAAAGCGACACCGCAAAATTCGGGAAAATCGTATAGTGAAAGGCATCGGTCAGCTGCTCATCTGGCACCGCACTGTAATGCGTATAGCCCTTTTCAGGGCCCAGCGCTCGCTTTGCTTCCTGCAAAGCTTCTCTGGTGTCATCAGGTCTGCCTGTAAACTGATCGGGGTCTAGGGACCAATAGGCGAGCAGTGACGCAAGGGGCTCTGCTATTTTCCCCTCGGCATCTGTCACGCCTGCACCATACCCCCCTTTCATGACCATGCGCGCGTGCCCCTCGTCGGCGAGGTCGAAACGCGTCTCCTTGAAGTAGGTATTGATGCCCCCCGCAATGGCAGTGCGATCCGTTGACGGTGTTGCACCCATGTGAACTGTGGGCACGTGATAGGACTCATTAAAATTATCCAGCACGGCCTTCCAGTTACAAGGGAGCCATACGGTGTTGGCCATCGTGCGTTGCCAGTTGTCGACCTCTCGGGCGTTCCACTCATCCCAAATAGGTCCAAGGTAGCTTCGAAGGGGTTGGCAGTCAGGATCCATGTTGACCCAGATAAAACCCGCGAAGGTCTCGCAGCGCAGTTCGGCTAAACGCAGCTTTCCACAGGGGTTTCCCTCGGGAAAATCTTCTCGGTCGGGTACGAACTGGAGCTCACCATCGGGTAAAAATGCCCAGCTATGGTAGCGGCAAACGAAACGACGCGGGTTGCTACCTTTGGGCTCATCGACCAGCGGATTACCGCGGTGCTGACAGACGTTATAAAACGCCTTGATGCTACTGTCTTGCTGACGCACCATTAAAATTTCTTCTCGCCCAACAGGCTCCATTTGCCAATCACCGGCTTGAGGGATCTCAGCCTCGCGGCCTAACAGCAACCAGACTCGCGTCCACATCCCGTCCCACTCTTGCTCCATAAAGTCCTGCGAGGTGTAGCGTGATCCGACAATACGATCGCCCCGAATGGCTTGTTCTGGCCATGTGTCGAGCGTGGGTGCTGGCACTTTCATAATTGTGGACTCCCTCGAGGGTCTGTTACCGACTCATCATGACGGCAGTTTACCTGTCTGCCGACGAAAAAAAATACGGGAGTGATGTGGATCTTTAGACTGCTGGCTAATGGATCTCGGGTTACTGGGGCCTAGGGCGCTCAAAGTTTTATGTAGAGATCCTCAATGGCGCGAACGGTCTTGGAGCGCGATAAAAAACAGCATGCGACGCTCGATGGTTGATCAACTCGTTTGGGCGCCGCGGTCTGCGACTAAAAGTTGTACATTTGTTCGGCGTGGTGGCAACGGGCGCGGTAAACGCTAAGCCGGTTACGACCAACCAAATATTTTGGCGGCTGCGCCGAAGTAGCACATCCCTATAAAGGCTAGCAGCGCACTGATCAGCGCTAACCACTGCATGCCGGGGGCGACACGCTCATCACGAGCTAAGCCGATGTCCCCTGCTAGGCTGATGATCCACATGGCCATACAGCCCCAGAAGCCAATCACAAGCCAGCTCATTGGGCGGTCGTCGTCTCAGGCTACTGTGTCTTATTGGTTCGATCGAGTAATAGCAGCGGTTTTTGCCGAGACGCGGCATCGACACTGATGGCTATCCAAAATACGGCACAAATGGCTAGTGCAAGATAATCCATAAAAAACTCCTCTTTTCATATCCCTAATACAAGTATCTACGCGGGTTCAGGCCTATTAGATCCCTCGCTCCACGTATTCATTGACGCCTTTAAGACCAGCTTCTCGCTGCTGAAGTGGAACGGGTGTAATGCACGGACGCCAAACACTGTTGGGAGTCTTATAGGGAGAGTTTCAAGAGATGGTGCCCAGGGGCGGAATCGAACCACCGACACGAGGATTTTCAATCCACTGCTCTACCGACTGAGCTACCTGGGCAACGACGGGTTTAGCGCATGAAGCGCCGCGTATTAAACCTGTGCACCCCCTATGCGTCAAGTTTTGGCTTATCGAGTGGGTTGATCGACTGTTGCTATGGTTCCGTCAGTTGGGTCTGTTTGTGATGCGACGTGGTGATCCGACGCGAGCAAAGAGTAGATCGCCGGCAACAATACCAAAGTAAAGAGGGTCCCAATCAGCATCCCGATGACCAAGATAAACCCAATACTGTTGCGGGCTTCTGCGCCGGCACCCGTGACCAAGACGAGAGGAAAGTGACCGAATACGGTGGCGCCTGTTGTCATTAACACCGGCCGCAGGCGACTCATTGAGGCGGCTTTGATGGCCGCAACTTTACTGAGCCCGTCCATTTGCGCTTGATTAGCAAACTCCACGATCAAGATGGCATTTTTGGAGATTAGCCCCACTAGGGTGATTAACCCTATTTGAGAATAAATGTTTATGGTGGTGAAGCCGGTAAAGGTAATCACCATTGCCGCAAACAGCGCCAAGGGTGCTGAGCCTAATAAAATAATGAGCGGATCTCTAAAGCTGTCAAATTGCAGCGCCAATACCAGAAATACCATCACGAGAGACGCGCCTAGCACCCCCACCATGGTATTGCCTTCGCGGCGAATCTCACGCGATTCTCCGGTGTAATCCAATACATACCCGGATGGCAACGTGTCTTTGGCAATCCGCTCGACTTCACTGAGCGCTTGCTCTTTGGTGTACCCCGGAATCACGCCCCCGAACAGTTTAAAGCTGCCTTTTTGTTGAAACCGGGTGAGCGCTCTGGCGGTGGTATTGCGCTCCAGCGTGGCGAACGCGCCGAAGGGCACCTGGTCGCCCGAAGGGAGCGTGATGGGTGTATCCAATAGTGTTTCAGGCGATCTTTTCAGATTGCGTTTCAGCATGGGGATCACGCGGTAGGCACGACCCCGCTCATCGTATCGCGTGATATAGCCCTCTGAAACGAACAGGCTCATTTGCGAGGTGACATCGTTTAGGCTCATACCCAGGTCTGCGAGCCGATCTTTGTCGAGCCGATATTCCACCGAGAGTAGATCGAGTCGTAAGCTGGTATCGATGTATAAAAATAGCCCTGAGGCTTGCGCTTGTTCCACCATGTCTAGTGCATACGGGCGCATCTCAAGCGTGGAATCTGAAGAGGTAATCACGACCTCTACATCAAACTGTCCTGCCGTGGGCAGCGCCGGCGTCATAGCGGGAAAAGCGCGCACCGAAGGCACGGTGGCTAGCTTTGCGCCAATGGTGGGCAATAGCGTATGGGTGCTGAGCGCTCGCTCGCCGGGAGGCACGAACTCATGGCCGCCAAAACCGCCTGAGGGGCCAAATGTTTGCCAGATATAAGTCGTCTCGGGCCTCTCGAGTAAGACCTCAACGGCTTCACTGAAGCCCTGTAACGTTTCTTCAATCGATGATTCGGGTGCTGCGTCGACTATGAGATTGATCGCGCTTATGTCTTCTACCGGCGCCAACTCTTTGAGCGAAAACAGGTAAAGGGGCACAATCAGTAAAGTAAAAAAAACGCCTGCAACGATTAGTTGTGCGCGCCAGCGCAGTGAAAAGTCGATTAATTTGCCGTAGCGGTTGGAGATGGTTTCAAACCAGCGGTTTACCCAGCGTGTGATGCGCGTCTCGTGCCCGCGGTCGGGACAGACCCATGCACTCATAATGGGCGACAGCGTCAGGGCAACAAAACCTGAAATCAATACTGCTACTGCGAGTGTGAATGCAAATTCTCTAAACAGAACGCCCGATAACCCCGACAGGAAGCCGATGGGCGCGTACACAACCCCTAGCGTTATGGTCATGGCAATGATGGGGGACAGTAACCGCCGAGAAGAGGCCAGTGCTGCATCGCGCCTGCTCATGCCTTCGCGCAGATTGCGCGCCACATTCTCGACTACCACAATGGCATCGTCGACCACCAAACCGACCGATAGCACCACCGCTAAAATCGTCAGCAGATTGAGGGAGAACCCCATTGCGGACATGGCAGCCGCAGTGCCCAAAATGGAAATCGGTATCGTCAACAGGGGTATGGAGGCACTTCTTACTGAACCCATGAGCGCCACGACAACCAGTCCCACCAGTAAAACGGTCTCGCCGAGTGTGAGAAAAATCTCGGCAACGGCCTCACGCATGTAGCGAGAATTATCAAATGGAATAGTGAGCTGTAGGTCGGGGGGGAGAGTGCGGTTGAGATCGTCAACCGCTTCATAGAGAAGGTCGCCAACCGCGATTTCGCTAGTACCAGGCTCTGGGTATACCGGTATGAACACCACTCGATCCTGATTAGAGCGCGCCATCCGTGACACCTCCATTGTACCCACTTCAACAGTGCCGACGTCGCCAAGACGGATCTCCATCCCGCTCTCTTGCCGGATCAGCATATTGGCGAAATCTTCTGGGGTTTTGGCCTCGCTATCCGTTTGTAGGTTAATCCGTTGCGAGCCACTCTCGGCCTGACCGAAGGTGCCAATAACATTGTTGCGGCGCAGCGTGAGCTGAATATCGTTGGTGTCGACGCCTAAGGCGGCCATGCGCCAGGGGTCTAACCAGATACGCATCGCCTGCGGCAAACCATAATTGACGGCTCTTTGGACATTAGGCAGTGCAGACAGCCGCGGTAAAATGGCGCGTTGAATGATATCGCTGACTTCGGCATAGGTTCGCGTAGGGGGCACTTCGACCCCTAAATAAAAGCTCGCGTAAGGCGTGTCTGCGCGACTGATTTCAATTGAGGGGTCCTCAGTGCCTTCTGGTAACTCGAAGCGGATCTGACTGAGCCGTGTCGACAGCTCGGCTAACACTTTGGTGGTGTCTTGGTTTAGTCGTAACCACAGCGTTACGGTGCTGACCCCGGCCGTTGTGACGGATTCGACATAGTCGAGTCCCGGTACGCTGCTGGCCACCCGCTCAATGGGCTCAGTGACAAACCCTTGTACCGTCTCGGCGCTGGCGCCAGGGTAGGCGGTAGAGATTGCGATAGAAGAGCTCTCGATCACGGGAAAGGAGATGACCGGGAGGTTAATCGCGGAGCGAATGCCCACTAACAGTAGCGCGATACAAAATACCGCTGCCACAACCGGGCGTTCGATAAAAATATCAGTCCAGCGCGGCCGGTTTTGGAGTGAGGTCACTCTCTTGGCGCTCCTGTCTGAATGCGCAGCAGCATCTGATCAGTCAGTTTAAAAGCACCCTTGTCCGCTATGTTGTCGCCCGGATCGAGTGCTCCCCGGATAAAAAAGCGACTGTCGCGTTCACCCCGCACCTCGACTCTGCGCAGAGATGCCCTGTGGGGGAGGTAGGCGCCGGCTTCTGAGGGTTCAACTACAAATGTGTGAGCGCCCTCTGGGTCCCAGCGGACGCTGCGCGTGGGCACCGATAACAGCGCTTCTCTGGGGCCAGTGCTCACTGCTACCTGCACAAGAGCGCCATGGCGCAGCCCTGCTGCTTGCAGTGCTGCGCGCACGTCGTAGGTGCGCGTTCCTTCGGCGAAGGCATCAGACACTGCGATGATCGTTGCAGGGCCGACCGCATTGCCCGAGATATTACGAATCGTGACGGTGTCGCCAACGCTGAGCTCAGTGAGCCCCTGCGGCACTTTAAAGTCGACCCAGCGTTCTGCGTTTAATCCCGTGAGGGTGGTCAGTACTTCACTGAGATGCATTAAATCGCCGACGCGCTGAGGGTAAATACCCAACGTGCCGGTAAAGGGTGCGCGCACTGTCGTTCTGCTCAGACGAGCATCCAATACCGCAATTTGTGCTGTGAGGGATAATGTTTGCGCGGTTAGCGTGTCCAGTTGGTCTTGGGATACCAAGGCATCTGCCTCGAGCGTTTGGTTGCGTCTGAGCTGCGTATTCACCAAGTTCAAGTCGGCTTGCAGCGCCGTACGTTGCGCCTCCAGATCATCGTTAAATAGCACCAGAATGGCCGCGCCCTTGGGCACCGTATCGCCGCTGGCAAAGGGCAGTTCGACGACCCGGCCGGGTATCTCGGTGGCGATGACCAAATGCTCGGGCGATCGCACGGTTCCGCTGAGTAACCGCGTGGGTGCCCAACTATCCGAACGTGCCTGTGAAATCGTAATGGTCTCACTCGGCGGCGGAAAACTTTCCATGAACGCCATGGCTTGCGCAATCTGTGAGTACTTTACGCCAGCCAGTACCGCTGTGACCGTCAGGCAGAAGGTCCCCGTAACCAGCCAGGCTCGCCACTTCATAGACGGATGACGGGATTGTTTGGCATGCTTTGGGCCGTGACTCTGCTGTGGCTACTCACTAGGTGGCACGTAGCCTTCGACTTGATCGAAAGCCTCACCGGAGAGAAATTTATCCATTTCGCCCATCAGGTATTGACGTGCCTCAGCATCAATTAAGCTGAGATGCTTCTCATTAATGAGCATCGTTTGGTGGCTTTGCCACTCGAGCCATGCCTTCTTCGACACATTATCAAAGATATCCTGCCCTTTAGCGCCGGGTAACGGGGGGCGATCAAGGCCTTCTAACGCTTCCTGGTATCGTCTACAGGTGACCATTCTTGTCATGAAGCATTCCTCGCGCTAGGCGTCATTACCGAGTGTTTTTAACAGCCGCACGATGGGGGCGGGCAGTCCCACCGATGGTACCGGATGCAAACTGAACCATCGCAGGTCTTTGTCGTCAATTTTTACGGTGGGCAAAGCGGGTTGGTTTTCCTTGCATTGTGCATAAACTGGCGTCGCTTCAAGTTTAAAATGCGTAAAGGCGTGGTGAAAAGGCGTTCCGAGATAACAGTTGTGCGCACTCACTCCAACGTGAGCGTGAAGCCATTCTTTGGCTGAGTCCTCATCCGAAAATTCAGGTGGCGCCCATAAACCGCCCCATATTCCTTTGGCCGCACGTTTCTGCAAAAGCACCTCGCCCGATGACCTGATGGCAACAGCAAACCAGCGTTGCCGCGAGGGCGTTGGTTTTTGCGGCTTGCGACCGGGAAAGGCTGTTTGGCTTAGCGTAGCGAGTGCGTGACAGTCTGTTCGCAGGGGGCAGATTGGGCAGGTGGGCTGGGTTCGCTTACAGCAGGTGGCACCGAGGTCCATAATGGCTTGGGTGTAATCCGCGACGCGCTCATGAGGCGTATTGCGCTCGGCAAGCGTCCATAATTGATCGCTCACTGCGCGCTGGCCGGGCCAGCCCTCGATGGCGTAGTACCGCGCCAGCACGCGTTTCACATTACCGTCGAGAATGGGTGCCCGCCCGCTCATCGCGAGACACAGTATTGCCCCTGCAGTGGAGCGGCCAATGCCAGGGAGTGATATCAGTTCATCGAGGTTGTCGGGAAAGTGCCCGTCATAGTCATTGCAAATCGTTTTGGCGCTGCGGTGCAGATTACGAGCGCGGGCGTAGTAACCCAGACCGGTCCACAAGTGCAAAACGGTATCCTCAGGTGCTGCGGCAAGATCGTGCACCGTGGGCATCGCGGCCATAAAGCGCTCATAAAAGGGAATGGCCGTCATGACCTGCGTTTGTTGCAGCATGATTTCCGACACCCAAACCCGATAGGGCGTGCGGTTGTGTTGCCAAGGCAAATGCGATCGTCCGTGCTGGTCGAACCAGTGCAGTAATGCGTCAGCAAAAGCGGGCGTGGCAGTCATAGAGTGGTAAAGCTTCGCAATGAAGTACAGAGACTCTTTCTATACAATAAGTCCCCTAGTGTAGCGGTCACTGCCCTGTTTGGTCGCGCACACCGGAGAAATTAGCATGAGTCAGCACGATACCGGCCAGCGCCGGGCAACAATTAGCCGAGCAACACTGGAGACGCAAATCGAGGTGGCATTGTGTCTGGATGGCAGCGGCCAATGCGAACTCGACACTGGGCTGCCGTTTCTTGAGCATATGCTCGACCAAATCGCGCGGCATGGTCAAATCGATCTCAACATCGTCGCAAAGGGCGATCTCCACATCGATGCCCACCATACGGTTGAAGATATTGGTATTACGCTCGGGCAGGCATTTAATGAGGCGATTGGCGATAAAACCGGCATCATTCGATACGGGCACGCCTATGTGCCGTTAGACGAGGCACTATCGCGTGTCGTGCTCGACTGCAGTGGGCGGCCCGGCTTGGAATTTCACGTGCCTTTTACCCGTGCCAAGGTGGGCGACTTTGACGTTGACCTAGTGATCGAGTTTTTTCAGGGATTTGTGAATCATGCCAATGTCACCCTGCATATCGACAATCTGCGTGGACACAATGCACACCATCAAGCAGAGACGGTTTTCAAGGCGTTCGGACGCGCTTTACGCATGGCGATTACCCGCGATCTGGCGCTTAAGGGCGCGAGCCCCTCTACTAAAGGGGTTTTATAGCCAGTGACCCAACGGGTAGCCGTTATCGATTACGGTATGGGCAATCTGCATTCGGTTGCCAGTGCCTTGGAGCACGTCGGCGCGCTCGAAGTGATCGTCACTCACGATCATGCAGCGATCACGAAAGCGGACCGAGTGGTATTTCCCGGCGTAGGAGGTATCCGCGATTGCATGGACGCTATTCGTGAGCTGGGATGCGATCAACTGCTTGAACAGGCGATTACCGTCGAACGAAAACCCGTGCTCGCTATCTGTGTCGGCATGCAATCATTAATGACTGCTTCGGAGGAGAATGGCGGGGTCGCGTGTTTGAACCAGCTACCGGGAGAGGTTAAGTTTTTTGGAAACCCCCATCAAAATACCGACGGAACCCGATTAAAAGTGCCGCACATGGGTTGGAATCAAGTCGTGCAGCAGCGGGCCCATCCTTTGTGGAGCGGCATTGAGTCGGGCAGCCATTTTTACTTTGTTCACAGTTACCACGTGGTACCGGACGATTCTGAGTTAGTGGTTGGCACCTTCGATTACGGTCTCTCTGGCTGTGCTGCGTTGGCGCGAGACAACGTGTTTGCCACGCAGTTTCATCCTGAGAAAAGCCACAAAGCAGGGCTCACTTTACTAAAGAATTTTTTGAGTTGGGATGGAGCATGTTAGTGATACCCGCCATCGACCTGAAGGAAGGTCAGTGTGTTCGCCTACGCCAAGGAGATATGGCGGATAGCACGGTCTTTTCAGATGACCCCGTGGCCATGGCGATGAAGTGGCATGCGCAGGGCGCGCGCCGGCTCCATCTAGTCGACTTGGATGGGGCTTTTGCGGGTAAGCCGGTAAACGCCCCGATTATCGAGCGTATCGCCAAGGCGTTACCTGAGCTGCCCATTCAAATTGGGGGCGGTATTCGCGACCTCGAGACGATTTCACAGTATCTGGCGTCAGGGGTTCAGTACGCCATCATTGGCACCATGGCCGCGAAAGACCCTGGCTTTGTGAGAGAGGCTTGTGCAGCATTTCCTGGGCATATCGTAGTGGGTATTGATGCCAGAGGTGGGCGAGTGGCGGTAGAGGGCTGGGCCAGTGACAGTGAACTTGACGCGACCGATCTGGCAAAACGATTCGCAGACGTAGGTGTGCATGCAGTGGTGTACACCGACATTGATCGCGACGGCATGATGCAGGGCGTGAACGTCGATGCCACTGTCGCACTGGCACGATCCTCTGGTTTACCCGTGATCGCCTCTGGGGGGATCAGTCGCATCGAAGATGTTGAACAGTTGATGCACCATGCTCATTCAGGGATTACTGGCGCGATTACTGGTCGCGCTATTTACGAGGGAACGCTCGATCTCGGTGCTGCTCAGACGATGGTCGATAAATTTTTGGACGTCGCTTAATGGCCTTAGCGAAGCGCATTATCCCGTGCCTTGATGTCGATATGGGGCGCGTCGTCAAGGGCGTCAATTTTGTGGGAATCAGAGACGCCGGTGATCCTGTAGAAATTGCGCGCCGCTATAACGATGAGGGCGCGGATGAAATCACCTTTCTCGATATTACCGCCAGCCATGAAGAGCGCGACACGACGGTACAAACAGTTGAGCAAATTGCGCGCGAAGTTTTCATCCCCCTCACTGTCGGGGGTGGCATTCGCGCGTTACACGATATTCGCACGATGTTAAACGCAGGGGCCGACAAGGTTAGTATTAATACGGCGGCGATTCATGATCCCACTCTGGTGAGTGCGGCTGCAGCGCGTTTTGGCTCACAGTGCATTGTCGTTGCGATCGATGTAAAGCGCGTTTCTGAGCCGGAGTCGCCGCCGCGATATGAGTTGTTCACGCATGGCGGCCGCAAGCCCACCGGTATTGAGGCGGTTTCTTGGGCTAAGAAAATGGCCGCCTTGGGTGCAGGTGAGTTGCTGCTTACCAGTATGGATCGAGATGGCACCCGCGATGGATTTGAGCTGACAATCACGCGCGAGATTACCGACAGCGTTGATATCCCTGTGATTGCATCCGGGGGGGTGGGCACGCTGCAACATCTTGCCGACGGGGTAACGCAGGGCGGTGCTGATGCGGTCTTAGCTGCCAGTATTTTTCATTTTGGCGAATACACTGTGCGAGAAGCCAAGCAGTTCATGGTCACAGAAGGTATTCCGATGCGCCTGTGACCCCAGTCAGACTGCCCTCGCGCGCCTTGACTAAAACGCTAATCGACGCCAATCAGCGCTATTGCGTTGCCGGCGCGGCCGAGGCGGTGGTTTGGTCTAGGGTGAGCTCGGGCACTTCATTCGGCCTGAGCAGGTTGATACCGCGTAACAGCGTCAAGGCCTCATAGAGCTGGTTATCTGAGTTCCGCAACTCGGTAAGCGATTCGCTTTCGGCCTCTGTATCAGCCGGATCGCCGCCGCTCAGGCTGCCCTGTAGATCCGATTCTTTCGTTCTCCGAGTGGACTCAACGCTCTTCACCTCGGCTCTTTCCACGACGATATCGGGAACGATGCCCTCAGCCTGAATGGAGCGGCCGTTAGGGGTGTAATAAAGCGCGGTGGTTAATTTGACAGCGCGGGTCTCGGTCACCGGCAAAATGGTTTGCACTGACCCTTTACCGAAACTTCTGGTACCCATAATGACAGCGCGGCGACGATCTTGCAGTGCCCCCGCCACAATTTCTGAGGCGCTAGCGGATCCACCGTTGATCAATACGACGATGGGGAGGTTGTTTAACATATCCCCAGGTGAGGCCTCGAAGCGCTCAGCCGCTTGTGGGTGGCGTCCCTCGGTGTAAACCACTAGTCCACCATCCAGTAGCGCCCCTGCCATATCAACACTGGCACCCAGTACACCGCCAGGATTGTTGCGCAAATCTAAAACGATCCCTTTGAGCCCACCTTCTGCCAGTGCCTCTTTCAGCACGGCGATTGCCTCTTTACCCGTGTCTTTTTGAAACTGGGCGGCGCGCAACCAGAAATAGCCTGCCATCAATTCGCGGCTTCTGACACTGGGTACCTTAATGATGTCGCGGACTACCGTGACATCAAAGGGGTCTTGGGTGCCGCGTCTGCCGATAGTCAGCACGACTTCTGAACCGGTTGGCCCGCGCATCAAGTCCACTGATCGATCCACCGGTAAATCGCGAATCGGCTCGCCATCAATCTTGAGGATTACGTCACCTGCTTCGAGCCCCGCCGCTTCTGCGGGAGAGCCGTCGATGGGCGCGATGATAGTGATATACCCTCGGTCTTGCCCTATCTCGATGCCTAAGCCACTGAACTCGCCCTGAGTATTTTCCTGCAATGAGTCGTAGGCTTTTTCTTCTAGAAACACAGAGTGTGGATCGAGGCCGGACAACATGCCCTGCACAGCCATTTCAAATAGCTTGCTATCCGGGACCGACTCAACATAGCCCTGACGAATTTGATTAAAGACATCGGCAAACATTTGCAGCTCTTCAAGGGGCAAGGATTGGCGCTCCTCTAGATTCCCTTGATGGGGATTATCGTTGGACACCTCGGCTGGTTCTTGTGCGCTAATGGGCTGGCAGATCAGTGCGGTGATAACAAGCCCAAGTCCAAACTGGCGGAGGAACGCTTCCATGGGGGGGTCCTATAAATAATCGACAATGAATATTAACTGATTATTGTTGTGGCGCTGAGCGTTGAATCCAATCAGCAGGATCGACCGGTTCCCCTGATTGCCGAATTTCAAAGTAGAGTCCAGCCCGTTCACCGCCACCGCTAGCCCCCACTTTGGCAATCATCTCGCCTTTGCTCACACGATCTCCTGCGCCGCGCAGCAGGCTATGGTTTTGTGCATAGAGCGAAAGCCAGCCGTCTCCGTGGTCGATGACGATGACGAGGCCTTGCCCGCGTAGCCAATCTGAAAAGATAATGTGGCCATCGAAAATAGCGCTGACTGGCTCACCTTGTGCTGCTGGAATCAGCCACCCTCGCCAGCGAAGATCAGTATTGCGTCTAGCGCCGAATCGATTGCTCGGTTTGCCATTAACCGGCATTGCCAGAGCGCTTTTCGATTCAGAGAAGGGGGTTTGGTTGATGGGCGTGCTTTGCGCTGCTAATGACAGCTCCGCAAGTAGCGTATTAAGATTTTTCTCGTCCTCGGTAAGAACAGCCAAGCGCTGTTGGTCATTTTTTAATTGGTCGTTAAGTTGCGCAATCGTTTGCTCGCGCTGAGCCTGTTGTGATGTGAGTTGTTCCAGTAAGTCGGCGATCGCATCAGTTTGCTCAGAAGCTTCCTTTTGCGCTTTTTGCAAGGCGATCGCATTGTTTTTTAGCGTCGTCAGGCCCTCTTCATAACGTGTGACAGTGGCTTTTTGTTCTGTCAGTACCAGTTGGTAGTAGGCGAGATGACGGGCGATATCGTCAGGGCGCTCATCGCCCAACCATATCCGCAATCCGCCCCCTTGATGCAACAACCAAAGCTGCTGAATACCCAGTGCCATCGCTTTCTCTAGCTCGGCCTGTTGGGTTTGCAGTTCGGTGCCCTCTCGTTGGAGCGTCGCCATTTGCTTCGCGAGCGCTGCTTGCTTGGCCGTTAGGCTGGCTAATTGTGTATCCGTGTTGCTAATGAGCCACTCGGTGTCGCGTAGAGCATCCTGCAATGTGTCTCGTGTTGCTGATTGTTCCGTAACGCGTATCTGTGTTGCCACGATATCGGCTTGTAAATGGGTGATCTGCTCGCGCGTCTCTTTTTGTTTTGTATCCCTATCGGCTGTGTCGGCTGCCGCAAGAAGCGGTGTGGCGACATAACAAAGACCGATGAGTAATCTTTGCCAGGGCTGCATCGTGGTTGTCTGATAGCGGGGCACGCGATGGCGGGCCATGGATGGCGAACTCAGCGGGTTAACAGATTGCGACCCGACATGGCTGAGGGAATGGCTAAGTCCATCATCGTCAGAATCGTGGGTGCAATATCGGCCAAAATGCCGCCGGCAGGATCCAATTCGTGGAAGCGCGTTCCAAGGTAAATGAGCGGCACGCGCTCAGTGGTGTGTTGAGTGTGCGGTTGATCATTTGCGTAGTCTTTCATTTGCTCACAATTACCATGGTCAGCAGTGATCAGGCCCTCACCGTTGTGCGCCCGCAGCGCAGATACCACTCGCCCAATGCACTCGTCTAAGGTTTCTACTGCTGCGACAGCCGCATCGAACTGGCCAGTGTGTCCGACCATATCGCCGTTAGCAAAATTCACGACGATAAAATCGTACTCTCCAGCACCAATGGCGCGCACTAACGCATCGGTCACTTCGGGCGCGCTCATCTCGGGCTGCAAATCGTAGGTCGCCACGTCGGGGGACGGTATGAGTGTTCGTGTCTCGCCACTGAATGTCGCTTCACGACCCCCACTGAAGAAAAAGGTGACGTGGGCGTACTTCTCAGTTTCGGCGATTCTCAGTTGTGTCAGCCCCTTTTCTGCCAGTATTTCACCTAGGCTGTTATCGAGGCGGCTGGGAGGGAAGGCGACAGTGCAGCGAAGCGATGCGGCATATTCAGTGGTGGTGACGAGTGCCAGCGCCGGTTTAGCCGAGCGATCGAAGGCCTGAAAATCGTCTTCCGTGAGGACTTGGGTGAGCTGTCTCGCGCGGTCAGCACGAAAGTTCATCAACAGCACCGCATCGCCATCGGCCAGTGTGGCGCGATCGCCGATGCCAGTGGGAGCGACAAATTCATCGTCTTCTCCCCGGTCATAGGCGTTAGACAACGCCACTGCCGCCGATGCGGTGAAATGACGAGCCTCCCACTGTGTCAGTAAATCGTAGCTTTTTTGGATGCGCTCCCACCGGTTATCTCGGTCCATTGCCCAGTATCGGCCATGCACCGAGGCAAACCGTCCCACTCCGAGTTCGGCAAAGACTGCCTCGGCTTTTTCGAGCGAGGCTTGGGCGCTTCGAGGTGGTGTATCTCGGCCGTCTAAGAAGGCATGCAAATATAACTGCTGTGCGCCGCGCGCGGCCGCGAGTCTTAAAGCAGCAAAGAGGTGCTCTTCATGGCTATGAACGCCACCGGGCGAGAGTAACCCCATAACATGGACTGCCTTACCAGCCGCAGCAGCCGCATCGATCGCCTGGCAATACCCGGGATTGGTGTCGAAATCACCCTCGCTGATGGCTTGGTCAATACGCGTTATCGATTGATAAACAATCCTTCCCGCCCCCAAGCTCATGTGGCCCACCTCAGAGTTACCCATTTGCCCCTCGGGCAGGCCTACATCCAGGCCCGAGCTAGAAATTAACGTATGGGGTGCCTCACGCCATAGCTGATCGAGATGGGGCGTGTGGGCGGCACGAATCGCATTGTCCTCTGCTGCGTCGCGATGACCGAAACCATCAAGGATCATGAGCAGCGTTGTCGGTTTTGCTGGGGCCACGATTAGTTGGACTCAAGTAAAAGAGAGGCCAATAGTGTAACGCGGTGGCGGCGACTGAACACCTTTATAGCAATAACGGATGGGCGCTGAGTCCCCAGCGTGACCTTGTTGGCAGGGCATCGAAGATCAGTAGTGCGAGGAATGGGCTCAGACAAATCCGTTTTATCGCCCCACTGATGTAAAGCAAGCACTTCGTGTCGTTGGTGCGCTTGAGACGGGCTGTTGGCGGTAGCTGTTTGAGCACCGCCATCCTACGGTTTCCTGTCTTGACTGGAGGGTGACCGATTGAACGGATATACTCGCCGGCCGCCGATGGGTTGTCGCGGGAGCAGCGCTGGCACTTGAGTTGGCGCAATGACAAGGCCAAGGCCTGGTCCGCTGCACGAGACAGTGGGCTTTGATAAGAGGTGGGGTAATGTGTCGACAAGCTTAATCGTGCCATTTATAACAGAGCAATGGGCGCTCATTGCAGCGCTCTGCGTGACGCTGATGATGCTGGTGTTTCACGAAACGCGCAAAGCAGGTCCCGCCTTATCGATCAATGAGGCGGTGCAGCTGGTGAATAGCGAGGGCGGTGTCTTTGTTGATATCCGTGATGCGGCGGATTTTGGTCGAGGCCACATTACGCATGCTGTGAACATTCCCTCGGCGGCGCTGGCCGGGCGGATGAGCGAACTTGAAAAATTCCGCGAAAAACCAGTAGTGGTCGTGTGTAGAATGGGCCAATCTGCAGCAGGCGCCACTAAGGTGCTCAGGGCAGAGGGTTTCGCGCGGGCTCAAAAGCTGACCGGCGGCATGATGGAGTGGGATGCACAGAAACTTCCTGTCGTGACACAATGACAGGGGTCGTGATTTACACCACTCGGTGGTGCCCTTTTTGTACTCAGGCAAAAGCTTTGCTTGATCGAAAAGGAGTGAGTTATCAAGAAATTCCCGTTGATGGCGACCCAGCTGCTCGACAGCAGATGGCGCTGAAGGCGGGTAGCACATCGGTGCCGCAAGTGTGGATCGGTGAACAACACATTGGCGGTTGCGATGAGCTCTATGAACTGGAGCACTCCGGCGAGCTGGATCCTATATTGGCGTAATGGCTCGGCGCGACCACCCACATACTTTTAGTAAGGAGAAAGATCATGGCTGAAGAACAGGCCGCCGCACAGGAGCAGGCGTCACAACAACAGTTTGTGACACAGCGAATCTACACCAAGGACATCTCGTTTGAGTCTCCTGCAACGCCTAACGTATTTCGGCAAGAGTGGAAACCAAACGTCAATGTTGACCTCAATACCAAAAGTAGTCGGATTGACGAGGACGGCAACCACGAAGTGGTCCTCACGCTGACTATTACGGCGAAGCTTGAAGAGCAAACCGCCTTTCTTGTGGAGGTTCAGCAGGCTGCTATTTTCTTTGTGTCGGGTATTGAAGGCGAGGCACTTCGACAGTTGCTGGCCACCGTTGCACCCACCATCTTGTTCCCTTATGCGAGAGAGACGATCGACAGTTTAGTGGTGAGAGGCGGGTTCCCTGCACTGATGATTGCGCCAGTGAATTTTGATGCGCTGTATCGTCAGGCCATTGCGCAACAAGCTGCGGATGAAGCTGAAGCGACCCCGGAGGGCGCCACACACTGACGCATTGTGGGGGCAGTTATTTTGCTGGTCTATCAAGCTCTTTGAGTTTTCGTGTCAGTGTATTCCGCCCCCATCCCAAGAGTTCCGCTGCCTCTGCCTTCCGCCCACCGGTGTGATCTAAGGCGGCGTCTATCATGATCGATTCAAACAAGGGAAGCGCCTGACGGAGGACGTTTGACTGCCCTTCGGCGAGTTGGCGATTAGCCCAATCGGCTAGCTGGGCGTGCCAGGTATCAGTCTCTTTCTTAGGTGACGCATCGGGATGCTGAATTAACTCCGGCGGTAAATCAGAAAGTAGTACTTCCCGCCCCGCTGCCATCACCGTGAGCCACCGGCACGTATTCTCCAACTGCCTAACATTGCCGGGCCAGGGCAACTGAGTCAAAAAATTCAGTGCGGCGCTGGATAAGATTTTCGTCTCGACGCCAAGCTCCCGGCTCGCTGCTGTTAAAAAATAACTGAGCAACTGTGGAATATCTTCGCGTCGTTCGGCGAGTTTTGGGACATGAATTCGAATCACATTGAGCCGATGAAAGAGATCTTCTCTGAATGCGCCGGTTTCAACCAACGCCTCTAGATTTTGATGCGTGGCGGCGATAATGCGCACATCCGCAGTAATGGACTCAACGCCGCCAACGCGAAAAAACTCACCGTCTTGTAAGACACGCAATAGCCGCGTTTGGGTCGCCGCTGGCATATCGCCGATTTCGTCTAGAAACAGCGTGCCGCCTTTGGCCTGTTCAAAGCGACCCGCTCTGCGATTGTTGGCGCCGGTGAAGGCGCCTTTCTCATGACCAAATAGCTCGGATTCCATGAGCTCCTGTGGAATCGCCGCCATGTTCAGTGCGACAAAGGCACTGCTGGCCCGGGGGCTGTGCCGATGAAGCGCCCGGGCGACCAGTTCCTTACCGGTTCCCGATTCACCGTTAATTAAAACAGTGATGTGACTTTGCGCGAGGCGGCCGATGGCACGAAAAACCTCCTGCATGGCGGCGGCATTACCAATGATTTCTGTCGTGTTGTGATCAGGGCTGGCAACCTCTGTCGTAATAGTTTGGCTGCGTTGAGTTTGAGCGCGCGATACGATGGAGACCATTTCCTCAATATCAAATGGTTTAGGTAAATACTCAAAGGCGCCTTCTTCATAGGAGTTCACCGCGCTGTCTAAATCAGAGTGTGCAGTGGTAATAATGACCGGTAGATGTGGAAGTTGTGCTTTGATTTTAGAGAGAAGGTGAAGGCCATCCATGCCGGGCATTCTAATGTCGCTGACGACCACCATCGGCTCTTGGCTCGCCAAAGCATCCAGCACCGCTTGCCCTGTTTCAAATAATCGACTGGTTAGCCCGGCACGCGTGAGTGCTTTTTCCATCACCCATCGAATTGAGCTGTCGTCGTCGACAATCCATACCTGTTCAGTGAGTGGCATGTTGCATCTCCATGGGCAAGAGCAGGGTGAAGCAGGTGTCGCCTGGGACGCTCTTCACTTGAATGAGTCCCCCATGTTGGTTGGCGATCCGCTGCGCAATAGAGAGCCCCAAGCCGGTTCCTTGGGCATTACCTGTCACCATGGGTAGGAATAAGCGCGGCATTAATTCGTCTGAGACGCCGGGACCATCATCGGCAACCTGCAGCGCACAGACGAGTTTGTGTCGGTTGCCACCCACGGTGAATTGCCTAAAAGCCCGCGTGCGGAGTGTGATCAATCCCCCTTCGCCGCAAGCCTGCCAGGCATTGCGCACTAAATTCAGTAAGGCTTGTGTGAGCTGTCCTGCGTCGGCGAGAAAGTCAGGCAGGCTTGGGTCATAGTCTCGCTCAATATGCAGCGCGCCTTCGGCTTCAGCTTCAATCAAATGCCGAACATGCTCGGCAACCTCGTGAATATTGGTGGGCTGAGGCTCTAAACGCTCTCTGGGGCCGAGCATTCGATCCACCAGCTTATGTAGTCTGTCCACCTCCGAAATGATGATATCGGTGTACTCTTGGAGCGCTGGATCTGGAAGCTCTGCTGAAAGCAACTGTGCGGCACCGCGAATACCTCCCAGTGGATTTTTCACTTCGTGGGCGACGCCTTTCATGATCTCCTTCAGCGAAGCCTGAGCTTGCCACTCACTCTCGTCCCGGCTTATTGCCTGCAGTCGGTCGACCATATTGAGCTCCAACAGCAGGCTATGGCTACCGACCTTTGTCGTGACGGGACTGATCGTAATATCAACCGTTTTCTGTTGGCCAGAGCGGGTCGTCAGTGATATCGCTCTGCGCACCATGGGGTAATTTTCCGAAAGTGCCTGCTGTAAAAGCGGGTACCACTCATTGGATTCATCTAGCAGTGCGTCTAAAGGATGCCCGCGGGCGCGACTCGCAGAGACACCTAATAGGTTTTCGGCCGACAGATTGAGTGCGCACACGTTCAATTCGGCATCGAGCAGCACTACGCTGGTGGCCAGTAATTCGAGGTTATAGTCGTTGGGCAGTTTGGACACGGGACTAGCGAAGCACAGAGGGTCGTAAGACGAAGAGTGTACTGCTGTCAGAGACATCGACCTGTGCCCCCGAGCTGTGTAATCGATGAACCCTAAGCTGATGCTCACCCCGATAAATATTGGTAAGAGACCACCAGTGCTGTTTTTGTGGCACCCCATAGGCAGCCCCATCTATCTCCAGCTGCAAGTGCTCCGAGTCGGTCAGCGGAGGACTGACCAAGACCTTGACGGTGAAATTCCCTGGGCCCATCGGGATAGTGCTGCCGTCAGCCGGTTGCTCGATCCGGGTCTCAAAAGGGACGGACACCTCAGCGGGAGTGAGGGTCGCTTCGACCGGGTTTGTCTCATGGGGTTCGGCGGTATTGAGGGGCCTTACGTCGTGGCGCTCTACTGACTCGGCGTCCGCTGTGTGAAGCTGATCGGTAAAGGTGACATGGCCGTCCTTATCCGTCATTTTATAGACGGGTGTTGCCACGGCGGCCGCAGTGCAAAGAGCACAGAGTAAGGCGACCAACCGCCCAGCTGGCGGGTGCACGACGCGTTTGCAATGGCCCTCATTCATTTTTAGGTGTCTTGATGTCCTGTTTGGTCAAAGTGTGCCCTCAATCATTCTGCACCATTTTGGTGCGTTATGATTTGGGCTGTGGGTAAAGAGGCAAAAGCCCGCACTGGGCGGGCTTTTGCGGTTTGCTGATCACTGGCAGCGTCACCCTTACAAGGAGTAATACATATCGAATTCTGCTGGGTGAGTGGTCATATTCAGTCGCTCAACCTCCTCCCGCTTGAGTTCGATGTAGGCGTCGATCATATCGTCGCTGAATACCCCGCCTGCGGTCAGAAAGCCGCGATCTGCATCGAGTGCATCCAAGGCCATCTCGAGGCTCGAGGCGACAGTGGGGATGTTGGCTGCTTCTTCTGGGGGCAGGTCATATAAGTCTTTGTCTGCTGCATCACCGGGGTGAATCTTATTTTGTATCCCATCGAGACCTGCCATTAACAGGGCGGCAAATGCGAGATAAGGATTGGCAGACGGGTCAGGGAATCTCACCTCAATGCGCTTACCTTTTGGCGATGGCTCATAAGGAATACGGATAGAGGCAGAGCGATTGCGCGCGGAATACGCCAACATGACTGGGGCTTCAAAACCGGGTACTAAGCGCTTGTAACTATTGGTCGAAGCGTTGGTAAAGGCATTGAGCGCCTTGGCATGCTTAATTGTGCCGCCAATGTAATAAAGCGCAGTATCAGATAGACCGGCATAGCCGTCACCAGCGAACGTATTTTCTCCGCCTTTGGCGATCGATTGGTGGCAGTGCATGCCTGAACCGTTATCACCGACGACAGGTTTGGGCATAAACGTTGCGGTCTTACCGTAGGCATGTGCCACATTAAAGACGCAGTACTTAAGAATCTGTACTTCATCTGCCTTGGAGACCAAGGTGTTGAACTTGATACCAATCTCGCACTGACCCGCTGTGCCGACTTCGTGGTGGTGTACCTCAACATCTAAACCCATTTGCGCCATGGCTGAGCACATGGCAGCACGAATATCGTGCAGTGAATCGACGGGTGGGACTGGGAAATAGCCTCCCTTGACGCGTGGCCGATGCCCCGTATTACCGTCCTCAAAATCGAGGTTAGAGGACCAGGCCGCCTCTTCTGCATTGATCGAGTAGCTGGCGCCACTCATATCGACTTTCCATTTCACATCATCAAAGACAAAAAATTCCGGCTCTGGGCCAAAAAAAACCGTGTCACCTAGGCCTGTCGAGACCAGATAAGCCTCCGCCTTTTTTGCAATGCTGCGGGGATCTCGCTCGTAGCCCTGCATGGTGTCCGGTTCGATGATATCGCAACGCAAAATAACGGTGGGGTCATCGGTAAAGGGGTCGAGCACTGCTGTACTGTCGTCAGGCATTAAAATCATGTCCGACTCATTAATGCCCTTCCATCCCGAAATCGAGGAGCCATCAAACATTTTGCCCCCCTCAAAAAAATCCTCATCCACTGTATGGGAGGGCACGGAGACGTGTTGCTCTTTTCCCTTGGTATCAGTGAATCGGAGATCCACCCAGCTGACGTCGTTTTTGCTGATTAACTCTAGCGTGCGCTCTGACATGTCCTCTTCCTCTTTTGAAGTCTCTCCCCGTCATAACGGGATGTTAAAAATGCGGATAGTGCGACTGCACTGGGTAACTGATTAATATAGTGCAAAGCTTATGCCAACTTTTGGTGATGGAGACAGTTTATCTAAACTACTGTTTTAAATCACTATTACCGACATCTCAAACGACAGCATTCCCTAGTATGCACTACAATAGTGCATATTGTCGCGATTTTTGCACTATGTTGGTGCTTAGGGGTGTGCGGAAATAGGGTGAACCACTTGATGTTCGCTGGTGTACACTCCGCGCGCGCAAAAAACAATCGCCGCCGACAGACGTGAGAGACCTATGAAAGCCCTTCGTAATATTGCCATTATTGCTCACGTAGACCATGGCAAAACGACGTTGGTGGATTGCCTTTTGCGGCAGTCCGGTACGCTGGATCGGAAGATGGCCGGCGCAGAGCGTGTCATGGACTCTAATGATCAGGAGCGTGAGCGAGGCATTACGATTCTGGCCAAAAACACCGCTATTCGCTGGCGCGATTACCGCATCAATATCGTTGACACGCCCGGGCACGCTGATTTCGGAGGCGAGGTAGAGCGCGTTTTGTCGATGGTCGATTCGGTGCTCCTCTTGGTTGACGCGGTGGATGGCCCCATGCCACAGACTCGATTCGTCACAAGTAAAGCGTTTGAGCGAGGGCTGAATCCGATCGTGGTGGTGAACAAGATCGATCGGGACGGTGCCCGCCCCGACTGGGTGGTAGACCAAATTTTTGATTTGTTTGATGCGCTGGGCGCAAACGAGTCTCAGCTCGATTTCCCCGTGGTGTACACCTCCGCCGTATTGGGGATTGCGGGTAACGACCCAGCCACGATGGCTGAGGATATGACGCCGCTGTTTGAGGCAATAGAGCGCCATGTGCCGGCGCCCGATGTGGACATTGATGGCCCTTTGCAGCTGCAAATATCGGCTTTAGATTATTCGAGTTATGTGGGTGTGATTGGCGTTGGCCGTGTGACCCGAGGCTCAGTGAAAGGCAGTACACCGGTCACCATTGTCAACCGAGAGGGCGACACTCGGCCTGGTAAGATTCTTCAAGTGATGGGCTATGACGGCCTTGAGCGCATAGAAGTCTCCTCAGCAGACGCTGGCGATATTGTGTGTGTTACGGGTATTGATGGTCTGCTGATATCCGACACGCTGTGCGATCCCGCGCAACCCGAGGCACTGCCTGCGCTCACGGTCGACGAGCCGACTGTCAGCATGACTTTCCAGGTCAACGACTCCCCCTTTGCAGGGCGCGAGGGAAAGTATGTGACCTCCCGCAATTTGAAGGAGCGTTTGGAACGAGAGCTCATCCACAATGTGGCGCTGAGAGTCGAGCCCGGTGATAGCGCCGACAAGTTCAAGGTATCGGGTCGGGGTGAGCTGCACCTGTCCGTGCTCATTGAAAATATGCGACGCGAGGGCTTCGAGTTAGGCGTGTCGCGACCAGAGGTCATTCAGAAAACGATCGATGGCGAAGTGTGCGAGCCCTATGAGCAACTGGTACTCGATATTGATGAACAGCATCAAGGCGGTGTCATGGAGGAGCTGGGCCTGCGTCGCGCGGAGCTTGCTCAGTTGGTGCTCGATGGCAAAGGACGTGTGCGGTTGGAATTCATGGTTCCCGCTCGAGGTTTGATCGGATTTCGCTCTCAGTTTCTGACCATGACCTCAGGCTCGGGCATCATGACCCACATCTTCGATCATTACGGGCCAGTGACCACGGCAGTACTAGCCGCTCGACAAAATGGGGTGTTGGTGTCGATGGTGAAGGGCAAAAGCCTGGCGTACGCCTTACACGCTTTGCAAGAGCGTGGGCGACTGTTCTTAGAGCCCAATATCCAGGTTTATGAAGGGCAAATAGTCGGTCTGCATAGCCGGGGTAATGACCTGGTGGTCAACCCAACGAAGGCGAAGCAACTCACCAACGTGCGCGCATCTGGCACTGATGAGGCATTGACCCTCTCCCCACCGGTAAAGCACACCTTGGAGCAAGCTTTAGAGTTTATTGAAGAGGACGAGCTGGTAGAGGTCACCCCAGAGAGTATTCGTTTGCGTAAAAAATGGCTGGTGGAGCATGAGCGCAAACGCGCCTCGCGCAGTGCTGCATAACCCCTAAGTTTCTCTCAGCATCTCCACATGCTCAATATTGTCCTCATAGTAAGGCCCGTGGGTCATTACGAAGCCCATCGATTCGTAAAACGCAGTTAAATATGCCTGCGCACTGAGTCTGACCCCTTCTGGCCAACGCGCGTCACAGAAATCGAGAGCTCGTAACATCAGGTCTCGCCCTAAGCCGCGCTCCCGATAGTCCCCGTGAACAGCCACTCTGCCAATCGAGCACTCTGGGTAACTGACGCCGGGTGGCGCCACGCGCAGTGTGCCGATGAGCTGCTCGCCGTGGAGCAATTCGAGGTGCCAGCACTCGGGGTCTTTTTCGTCCGCCTCTAAATAAGGACAGGCCTGTTCCACCACAAAAATAGCAGTCCGTAGGCTGAGTAACCGATGCCATTCGGGTCCGCTGAACAGTGCAAAGTGCCGCCACCGCCAGACCAGTGCTTTACGATCTATCGTTGATGGTTCTGCCATGGCGAATGTCTCCTAATGAGGCGTGGCGAGTGTGTTTACGGCTGCCGCAAAGTGAAAAGCGCAGTTTCGTGGTATTCCCGCATGAGGGTGCGTTAGCATAGCGCGGTTCAAGAGTTTACGGCGGCGTGAACTCCCACCTCTTTTTGAGACCTTCGCCACTATGTCCGATTTAATGGAGCCTCCCGTCGACGTCGAGCAGATGTCTCTGCGTGACTACGCCGAAAAAGCGTACCTCGATTATTCCATGTACGTCATACTCGATCGTGCGCTACCCCATGTGGGTGACGGCTTAAAACCAGTGCAACGCCGTATTGTTTACGCCATGAGTGAACTTGGCCTAAAGTCCACCGCGAAATACAAAAAATCAGCCCGAACCGTCGGCGATGTGATCGGTAAGTTTCATCCTCATGGTGACAGCGCCGCTTACGAGGCCATGGTGTTGATGGCGCAGAATTTTTCGTATCGCTATCCACTCATTGACGGACAGGGGAATTGGGGCGCACCCGACGATCCAAAATCGTTTGCCGCAATGCGTTACACCGAATCTCGTCTGACCGCTTATGCCGATGTATTGCTCACTGAGTTGGGGCAGGGCACGGTCGATTGGCAGCCGAATTTTGACGGGACGTTAGACGAACCCACCGTCTTGCCAGCTCAGGTGCCCAATTTGTTACTGAATGGCACCACGGGAATTGCTGTGGGCATGGCTACTGACATTCCCCCACACAATTTGACAGAGGTAGTGGCGGCGACGATACATCTACTCGACTCCCCCAAGGCGAGCGTGGCGGATCTGTGTGCACACATCAAAGGGCCTGATTTTCCGACTGAGGCAGAAATTATCACCCCGGTTGCAGAATTGAATGCGCTCTATGAAACGGGTCGCGGGGCGTTGCGCGTCCGCGCTGCTCATCATATTGAGGAGGGTGCAGTGGTGATTCACGCCCTGCCACATCAGGTATCGGGTGCCAAAGTCTTAGAACAGATTGCCGCGCAAATGCAGGCCCGGAAATTACCCATGGTGTCTGATCTGCGAGACGAGTCTGATCATGAACATCCAACGCGCCTCGTCTTGCTACCAAAATCGAACCGTATTGATATCGACGCGCTCATGAGCCACCTGTTTGCTACAACAGATCTCGAGC
>ERZ887851.192-NODE-192-length-61401-cov-17.795618_pt1 | contig 61401 bp, 50 predicted proteins | sample MGYA00521100_ERZ887851 | MGnify/ENA primary metagenome ERZ887851 (study PRJEB32303, sample SAMEA104408602) | aquatic metagenome | biome: Brackish water; feature: Pelagic; material: water | place: Baltic Sea | collected 2014-06-06T16:11:00 | depth 11,444 m ... | reverse complement strand
AGGGCCTGCCAGTTTTCAGGCAGAGTGAAATAGCTGCGGAAAATGTAGATTGATGAATCGATAAGATAGGCTTGCATAATAGACTCGTTGCGCTCCTGCGTAAGTGTGAAAAATAGGCAATCTCGGTCTCTAGCCAAGCATTGCCAACTGATAATGCCCCTCAGACAGCGGCTCGGCACAGTCAAATTGATTGGCCAAGGCTTGCATAAACAGCCGCCCTCTGGGGGGCAAACTGTCACCAGCACACCATCGCTGTGCTTGCCCAACAATTGCTGTAACAAAGTCACGGCTAGCCCCCTGATCCGAGGCTAGGTTGTCGGCACTGACTCGAAAACGCTGGCCACAGGCCACAGAAAATATCCACTCTAGCGCCTGGGGCCTCACCTCTGCCTGCTCGAATAACTGCTGTTGCTGAGATGAGCGACCATCGGGACTATACCAGTATCCAAAGTCTAGCTGCTCTCGGCGCTGGGCTCCGGCAATACACCAATGGGCGGATTCATGGAGCGCGCTAGACAGATAGTCATAACGGAAATAGAGCCGGTTATAGGCTTCCACAGAGCTCAGGCCAGCTTCCTCTACAGCCAATCCAGCGGGAATATAAATCGGTTCTTCGGCGCCCCCCAGCAGACGTGTATTGAGCCGATCGCAAAACAGCTGATCAAACAACCCCCTAACTGCTGCCAAGCGCGGATTCTCTGTTAACAATTATTACCCCAAGGTTTAAATACTGTGCCAAACTGAAATTATATAGCCATTTCTAATTTGCAGCACCGGCTATTATCAAGTCAATTTATTGTACTTTGCATAGTTCTGGAGTACCTTTAACTTGAGCACCGTTACAAAGTAAGACGCGTTTCCTGCCAACCGATCAAGGAGATGGACCGATGAGCAAAATCATTGATTTCAAAGCTGCGTCTAAAGCCAGCGCCAAACCTGGCTCAAAGACTAAACCAGGATCTGAAAAAAAGTCTGATTCAAAACCCCAGTCTGACAACGTTATAGATTTCTTCACGCGCAAGCCGCTCTCAGATAACCTTGATAACAAGCTTATTCGCATAACTCCGGAACTCGACGGACTGGAAATGCTCTACTGCAACTCAGAGAACCAAGACAAACTATTCTCGATTAAAGTACTCGCCTGGGGGCTGCGCACCAGCGGCGAGGTTGTCGGTCTGGTGCCCTGGCTTCATGAACTCATACCCTGCGACGAGATCAATGACCCCTTAAATGGCCAGTGGCAAGGCTATTACGATGCCGGCGTCGACGAGCTTTTTTATAGTGCACCGCTGCATAAGATTGTCGAGCTGGAGACGGCTGCGGATTACTATGAATATCAGTGTGAATCCGATCGCGAGATTATTCAGGAAATTCCCGATACCATTGGCACCCATGCGGTATTGTCGGCAGATAAATTTAAAACTATCACTCTTAAAGAGGTAGTGAGCTGGCGATTGCGCCAAGATGGCAGCGTCAGCGCCATGTTAATTGATGATAGCAAGATGATCAGCACGCCGGTCCTACCTGGTGATGATTGCCTCTTTGAGTCCGAGGACTGCGACGATTTTCACTATTTTTTTCAGCACCATATAGCCAATAAAATTAAGGCACAGGACCCTGATGCCCTGGCGGCTATTTCTATACTCTCCGAAAGCTAAGTGACTAAGGGTTAAAAAAGGAGGTTCGAGCCAAAGGCTAAAACCATCTGTCCACAACAAAAAAAGCCGCCGTTCTCATAGAGTCGGCGGCTTTTTATCAACTGAGAATAATCGAGAGATGGCCTATTCAGGACTCCCGTAAGACATTAGTCGCTCAAAGCGTGTCTCCAGCAACTCATCCATAGGCACTGCCGAGAGTTCCTTGAGCTGACGACTGAGGCTCTCTTTAAGTGTCTCGCACATGGTATCTATATCGCGATGGGCTCCACCCATTGGCTCAGGAATGGTCTCGTCCACTATACCCAGCATCTCGAGATTATCTGAGGTCACACCCATGGCTTCAGCGGCCAGCGATGCCTTGTCGCTGGTTTTCCAAATAATATTGGCACAGCCTTCAGGGGAGATAACAAAATAGGTGCTGTACTGCAGCATATTGATTTTATCGCCAACGCCGATCGCCAGAGCGCCACCAGAGCTACCCTCGCCTATCACGGTGCAGATAATCGGCGTCTTCAGTCGTGACATGGTCGCCAGATTCCGCGCAATGGCTTCGGAAATATTGCGCTCTTCAGAGTCTATCCCTGGATAGGCACCGGGAGTATCAATAAGGGTCAGCACCGGCATTTTAAAACGCTCAGCGGTCTCCATTAAGCGCAGCGCTTTGCGGTAACCTTCGGGTTTCGGCATACCGAAGTTACGCATCACCTTTTCGTTGACCCCGCGGCCTTTTTCTTCGCCGATCACCATCACTGGCTCACCGTTTAAACGGGCAACACCACCGACAATGGCATTATCATCGCCAAAGTGACGGTCGCCATGCATCTCTTCAAAGTCGGTAAAGATTCGTTTGATATAGTCGAGGGCATAGGGACGATGGGGATGGCGGGCTACCTGGACAACTTGCCAGGGAGTTAATTTGGTATAGATACTTTCAGTGAGCTTACGGGATTTATCACGTAGCTTGGTCACTTCGTCGGCAATATTTAGATCATTATCATTGCCAACAAGCTGCAGTTCTTCGATCTTTGCTTCGAGTTCGGCTATAGGCTGTTCGAAAGAGAGATAGTTTAAATTCATGGATAGAGAAATCTCGTGTCTTGGGATAAAACCGCGGTTGCGCGCATTCTAACACTAATAAAAATCTACGCTAGAGCAGATTAGACTTAGGCGCTGGAGAGTAAAAAACACCTAATGCCACCATCCCCTAACTAGCGCCGAGGGCGAACCTTTTAATCATAGTGCAAAGTGACATTGTTTTTTCCAAATTGTTCGCGCAACTGTCCAATCAGATCATCCCGCGGTTGCACCCGCCACTGACTACCGAGCTTTAGGCGGCCGCTGGCACTGGGCCCAATATACTCGACCTCCAAGGGACAGTTGCCATCCTTGTAGGCGTTGATCGAGCTGTGCAAATTCTCGACCCACCTGCCATTAGATGAGTTGCCAACATTTGAATTGCTATCTATGGTCAAGGCGAGGCGCTTCACTTTGCTACAGCGCGCTTCATAAATTGACTGGATCGACTCGGCGAGCATTTTAAGGCCGCCGGTAAAACTATCCTCAGAAACCACTCCTTGAACCACTAGCAGAGCGTCTTTAACCAGAATCTCGCGATAGACATTGTATTTTTCAGCAAATACAGACAGTTCGAGACGGCCGCTTTTATCATCTAGGGTAATAAAGGCAAAGTTCTCACCACGCTTGTTCTTCATCACTCTCATCGCGATAATCATCCCAGATACCGTGGCAAGGGCCTTAGCCGGGCGCAGTTTGGAGATACGATTGGGATGCATCATGCGCAACTCCTCTTCGTATTCATCAATCGGGTGTCCAGTGAGATAGAGCCCAAGGGTATCCCGTTCGCCATTGAGCCGCTCTCTGCCCGACAGACTGCGGGCTGCACCATAGCTGGTGTAATTAATATCTGAGGCGCTCTCAACAATCGAATTGCCGAACAGATCGCCCATTCCACTGCTGGTGTTGCGGGCATGTTGCTCGGCGAGCTTGACCGCTTGATCCATAGCCGCCAGCATCACCGCACGGCGATAGCCAATCTCTCCCTCTGGACCAATCAAATCAAAGGCACCACTGCGTATCAGCGCTTCGATGGCTCGTTTATTAACCTTGCGGCCGTCCACCCGGGCACAAAAATCGAAGAGATCCTTAAACGGCCCCCCCTCGTTGCGCGCAGCGAGAATATTGCCTACCGGACCTTCACCCAAGCCTTTAATGGCACCCAAGCCATAGATAACACTGTTTTGCTTATCGACACTAAAATGGAACTGACCGCCATTCACATCTGGCGGCAATAACTCGAGGTTCATGGCCCGGCATTCATCGATAAAGGTGACGACCTTATCGGTCTTATCCATATCCGAGGAAATTGTCGCCGCCATAAACTGCGCTGGATAGTGCTGCTTTAACCAGGCTGTCTGATAGGCGACTAGCGCGTAGGCTGCGGAGTGAGATTTGTTAAAACCGTAGCCGGCGAATTTCTCCATAAGATCAAAAATATTTGAGGCCAACTCTTTGCTGAAGCCCTTGTCTAAGGCCCCGTCAATAAACAACATGCGCTGTTTGGCCATTTCGTCAGCGTTCTTTTTACCCATGGCGCGACGCAGTAAATCAGCGCCGCCCAGTGTAAAGCCGCCCATCTCTTGAGCGATCTGCATCACCTGTTCCTGATAGAGAATAATGCCGTAGGTAGGTTCCAAGGCGGGCTTCAGGCACTCGTGCTGATATTGGGAATGGGGGTAGCTAACCTCAGCGCGGCCTTTTTTACGATTGATAAAATCGTCGACCATACCGGACTGCAGCGGCCCAGGACGGAACAGGGCCACCAGTGCAATAATATCTTCAAAGCGATCGGGTCCGAGCTTCTTAATTAGCTCTTTCATACCCCGGGACTCAAGCTGGAATACAGCGGTAGTTTCGGCCCGCTGCATCAATCCGTAGGTAGGCTGATCGTCGAGAGGGATTTTGTCGATCTCGAGCGGCGCTTCCCCGACAATACTGCGGTCCGCATTAATCATGCGCACCGCCCAATCAATAATGGTTAATGTGCGCAGACCCAAGAAGTCAAACTTAACCAGACCGGCATCTTCCACATCATTTTTATCAAACTGGGTAACCACACCACCGCCGGCCTCATCGCAATAGATCGGCGAGAAATCGGTGATCTTGGTCGGTGCAATCACTACACCACCAGCGTGTTTGCCACAGTTTCGGGCTACACCCTCGAGCTGCACAGCCATGCCCCAGATCTCGGCGGCCTCATCGTCTTCGTCCAAAAACTGTTTTAGGGTTTCTTCCTGTTCAACGGCTTTTTCAAGGGTCATGCCCACTTCAAAGGGGATTAACTTCGACAACTTATCCGCTAGGCCATAGGACTTACCCTGCACTCGCGCCACGTCGCGAACCACCGCTTTGGCGGCCATGGTGCCGAAGGTGACAATCTGCGACACCGCATCGCGGCCATACTGCTCGGCCACATAGGAGATAACTCGATCGCGGCCTTCCATACAAAAATCAATATCGAAATCCGGCATAGAGACACGCTCTGGATTAAGGAAGCGCTCAAAGAGTAGATCGTATTCCAGTGGATCCAGATCCGTAATTAGCAGCGCGTAGGCCACCAGAGAGCCAGCACCGGAACCCCGCCCAGGGCCCACAGGTATAAGATTGGTTTTTGCCCAGCGGATAAAGTCCATCACAATCAGGAAGTAGCCGGGGAATTCCATTTGGATAATAATCTTTAACTCGAATTCCAAGCGCTCCATATAGCGCTGCTGGATCTCGGGAAAATCAGCGGCACTGGTATCGTAGAGTACCTCGAGCCGGTCTTGCAGACCGTTTTTAGATTCCAGAGTAAAAAACTCATTTAGCGTCATTCCCTCAGGGATCGGATAATCCGGCAGAAAATACTCACCCAAGCGCAGTTCAATGGAGCAGCGTCGGGCAATCTCAACACTGTTCGCCAAGGCCTCTGGGATATCGGCAAATAATTCGCCCATCTCCTCAGCACTGCGCAGATATTGCTGCTCTGAGAAACGTCGCTCGCGCCGCGGATCATCGAGAGCCCTGCCCTCATGGATACAGACCCGGGCCTCGTGGGCTTCGAATTCCCCCTTGGAGATAAAGCGCACATCATTGGTTGCCACTACTGGACAGTTAAAGCGAGCGGCAAGCTCTACCGCGGCGTGGAGATAATCCTCTTCTTCAGGGCGGCCGGTGCGCTGTAACTCAAGATAGAAGCGGTCGCCAAATAGCGCCATAAACTCTTCGAGGGCAGTGGCGGCGTCATCGACGCGACTGGAGACCAGGGCCACACCAATCTCGCCACTGCGACCGCCAGACAGGGCGATCAGTCCATCGCTAAACTCGCCGAGCCAGGACTTTTTAATATGCGGCACGCCTTGGCGCTGCCCCTCTTGATAGGCTTTGGAGATCAATTTGGTGAGGTTAGCGTAACCGACCTGGTCTTTGACCAGCAGCACTAACTGGCTGGGACTGCCTTCGCCGCTCTCGTCGAGTACCAGTAGATCGGCGCCTAAAATAGGTTTGACGCCGGATCCCTGAGTGGCCTTGTAAAACTTTACCGCAGCGAAGAAATTATTAAAGTCAGTGAGCGCCACAGCGGGCATACCCAGGTCAGCCACGGCCTTGGCCAGAGGCTTTATTCTGACCAACCCGTCGACTAATGAGTATTCAGAGTGCAGCCGCAGATGAACAAATGATGCAGTAGTTATTAGAGTTACCCTTTACCCTTACTTAATAGATGGCTGGCATCAACACCGTAGTGCGTTAAGCTATCTTCCATCAGATCAAAAACTGTGCCGTCAAACTCAGGGATCGATTTATCCGAGACTGCAACTGGCTCAACTCGGTCGCCCCACTTGATAATGCCTGCGCCGCAGCTCAAACCAGCGCCAAAGGTTGCGGTGAGAATGGTCATGCCAGGCTTAACCCGGCCCTCTTCCAGCGCATCACAGAGTGCCAATGGAATAGAGGCTGCCGAGGTATTGGCATACTTATCAATAGCCACAACTACTTTTTCCATAGGGAAATCGAGACGTTTAGCCAGTGATTGAATAATGCGGATATTCGCTTGATGGGGAACAAACAGATCTATATCTGCTGCGGTCAAACCCTGGGTTTCGAGCACATCACTTATTGCATCAGACATGCCTTTGACCGCACTCTTGAAAATTTCCGCACCATCGAAGTCCAGTGAGACATATAGATCGCCGGTCAAATGGGCGGGAGACATACCCCAGCTTGGCAGTCGCAAGCATTCGCGACTATCGGGAACACAACTCATTTTGCCAGCTAACAAACCGCTCTCTTGCTCAGTCGCTTCGATAACCACAGAGCCAGCACCATCGCCAAAGAGAAAGCAGGACTCGCGCTTTTGCCAGTCCATTGCCAGAGAGATACGCTCTGAGCCAATCACCAATGCTTTTTTGATTGAACCGGCCTTGATCATATCCGTAGCCGTATTCAAGGCGTAAAACCAGCTGGTACAGGCAGAGTTGAGATCAAAGGCAGCGGCATTTTTGGCGCCGAGTCTATTTTTGATATAACTGGCTGTGTTCGGACAAATTTCTTCAGGAGTGGTGGAGCCGAGAATAATCAGATCTATATCATCTGCATCAACACCAGCAGCGGCCAGTGCACGCTCTGCAGAGAGCCAGGCCATTTCGCCTGTAGAAACGTGGCTGTAGTGCCGTTGACGAATACCTGAGCGAGAGAAAATCCACTCATCGCTGGTATCTACAATCTTGGCCATATCATCGTTTGTCATCAGCAGCGGCGGAGCATATTTCCCCCAGCCGGTTATCTGTGCGTATCTCAAGACAATCCCCTTTAACCCTAGATTAATTATTTTTTATGCGAATGCGAAAACGGACAATTAGCTCAGAGAGCTGCTTAATTTAGACGCGCATATAAGCGCACTAGTATATCCACTAACCGCGATGGGGCCTAATCAAAAAGACCCGATTGGACAAGTTCTAACTGCTCTCGCACTGGCGCAAAGGTCCTACGGTGAATTGGCGTTGCGCCAATGCGGGTTAGTGCCTCAAGGTGCTGCGGTGTGCCATAGCCTTTGTTGGCGGCAAAGCCATAACCGGGGTAGGTAATATCCAAGGCTTTCATCTCCGCATCCCGCACGACCTTGGCAATAATCGAGGCGGCACTGATGCACTCGACGCGACCGTCGCCCTTCACCACGGCTTCTCCGCGATACTCCCACTGGGGCAGACGATTGCCATCGACAGCCACATAATCCGGCTGTTGACTTAGCGCCATAACCGCCCGGCGCATGGCCATCAGGGTAGCCTGTAAAATATTAAAGCGATCAATTTCTGCAACAGAACAGCGCGCCACAGACCAACAGAGTGCGCGGCTGGTGATATCGGCGTAGAGATTTTCCCGCTGGCGACTAGACAGCGCTTTGGAGTCAGCCAACCCTTCAATGCCGTGATTGGCAGGCAAAATAACCGCAGCTGTGACCACATCACCGGCCAAGGGGCCACGCCCTACTTCGTCGACCCCAGCGAGGAATTTAATATTGGCTGGGGGTTGCCACGGCTTGAGTTTAGAGGGCTTAAGCTTAGAGTGCTCGAGCTTAGAGGGCTCGGGCTTAGAAGACTGGGGGTTTGGCGGCTTCACAGGCACAGCAACTTTTTAATTGCAGCAGCGGCAGTATCGCCGGATGGCCGATTAATTTGCTCATAGAGCCCTTCGAAGCGCTGTTCCACCAGCTGTCGCGCATTCACATCCAAGGCGTTGCTCACAGCGGCGCTGAGACTGTCCACCGTAGCCTCATCTTGAATCAGCTCTGGCACTACCATTTCAGCGGCCAGCAAGTTGGGAATTGAGGCGAAAGGCGTCTTGATAAAGGGACGCACCAGCTTGTAAGTCCACTTGCCGAGCTTGTAGCTCACCACCATTGGCTTCTTCAACAGCATAGCTTCCAAGGCAGTGGTGCCAGAGGCGAGCAATACCGCATCAGCTGCCTCCATAGCCAGTAACGACTGCTGTTCGATGAGTGTGACAGGTAATTGCGGGTGCTCGGCGAGAATCTCGATTAACTGTCTATGACGATCGCCGTTGGCGGCTGGAATCACAAACTGTAATTGCGGGTTGGACTCAAGTAGCCGCCGAGCCACCATCAGGAACAGCTCGCCCATCAGGGCCACCTCACCGCCACGGCTGCCAGGCATAATACACAGCAGTGGCCGATCTATATCTAGCCCCAGCTGCTGACGAGCTCCATTGCTATCTGGTGTCCTTGAAATCTGCCCCGCAAGAGGATGACCGACAAAGGCCACTGGCACAGCGTGCTGTTGATAGAAGGCCTCTTCAAAGGGCAACAGCGTCAACATTAAATCAACACAGCGCTTGATGCCTTTAATACGCCCCTGACGCCACGCCCAAATCGACGGGCTGACATAGTGCACAGTCTTTATCCCGCTGTTGTGTAGGGCCTTTTCAATGCCCAGATTAAAGTCCGGAGAATCAATGCCAATAAAGGCAGCGGGTTTTGACTGCTTGCAGCGATTGATAATATCTCTGCGTATGGACAGCAGTTCCGGCAGGCGCTTGAGGGGTTCGACAAATCCCATGACCGATAAGCGGTCCATCGGATAAAAGGAGACGAAGCCCTCGGCAATCATCTTTGGACCACCAATGCCCTCAAAGCGGGCATCCGGAAAAAGGCGCTTTAGGGCGCAAATTAAATCCGCACCCAACGTATCACCGGAGGCTTCTCCAGCGACTATGGCAAAGGTGGGTGAGTTCATATGAGCACTTAAATTTTCCGCGTGGCCAGGCATGGCTTAGCGAATAATACCGCGAGTGGATTTCTCGATGGAATTTAGAAATTGTAAAATTGCAGGGTCATCACCGAGCTTAGTTATTGCTTTGATTGCTTCATCCAGCTGCAAGCCGCGACGATAGAGTAATTTATAGGCCTGATTGGCCAGAGAGATTTGCTCTGCGGTGTAACCGCGACGTTTTAAGCCTTCACGATTGATGGTACGCGGTTCAGCGGGGCTGCCAAAGGCAGTAATAAACGCCGGCACATCGTGATAGACAAAAGCCGCGGGGCCAATAAAGCAGTGAGGCCCTATATGGACGTATTGATGCACTAGGGCATAGCCACTGAGAATTGCCCAGTCACCCACATAGACATGACCGGAGACACTGGCATTGTTGACCATAATAACGTTGTCGCCGATCACGCAGTCGTGACCCACGTGAGCGTATGCCATAAGCAAGTTGTTGTTGCCGATTATAGTTTCGCTATTGTCCTGCACTGTGCCGCGGTGAATGGTGACACCTTCGCGGATCACATTGTTATCGCCAATAATTAACCTGGTGGGCTCGCCATTGTATTTAACGTCAGGAGTGTCATCGCCAATGGTTGAAAATTGATAGATCCGATTGCCAGCACCAATTTTGGTTGGCCCTTTGATCACCACATGGGAGCTAATATCGCAGCCTTCACCGATTTCAACATCTGCACCGATCATGGTCCACGGACCTATAGTAACCTTGTCGGCTATTTTGGCTGTGGGATCTATAACGGCGCTGGGATGAATCACTTAACTTTATCTCGATCCTGATAGGCACAGAGTAAGGTGGCTTCACAGACAAGCTTATCATTGACTGTGGCACGGGTCTGGAAGCGCCAAATATTGCGCTTTACAGCAATCACGCGAGACTCAAGCATCAATTGATCCCCTGGAGTCACTGGTCTTTTAAAGCGCGCCTTGTCGACACCAGCAAACAGGTAGAGCTTGCCGTCATCGGCAGTAGTGTTAGTTGTTCTAAAACCGAGAATACCTGAGGCTTGAGCCAACGCCTCAATCATCAGGACACCAGGAAAAATTGGCGCGCCGGGAAAATGGCCATTGAAAACATCTTCATTACCGGTGATATTTTTCATCGCCAGAATGCGTTCGCCCTCTACTAGCTCAAGTACTCTATCTACCAGTAAAAAGGGGTAGCGGTGCGGCAATACACTCATTATTTCAATGGTAGTCATGGCGCCGCCAACAGCGGTGGCGGAAGTCTTAGTTGTGCCTTCAGTCATTAGTCCATCCATAAATTCTTCGGGGTGTGTTATCTGGCTCGTGCGCTCAAACCCTGCCGAGGCCATACTCAAGCCAAATATTACTCTTTTTCTAAATCTTTCAAACGCCGTGCAATACTGTCCAACTGGGTGATTCGTACTGCATTTTTTCGCCACTCTCTAGTGTTCATCAGCGGCATGCCGGCAGAGTAGGATCCGGGCTCGGTAATCGACTTGGTTACCAGGCCGCGAGCCGTCACCTGCACATTGTCACAGATAGTGACATGGCCAACCACACAGGCATCGCCAGCCAGAATACAATTGTTGCCTAGGGTGGCACTGCCCGCAAGGCCGGAATAAGACGCCAGGGCACAGTTATTACCGATCACCGCGTTGTGAGCAATCTGCACATGATTATCAATAATCACGTGATTACCTACACAGGTATTGCCCAGGGCACCGCGATCAATGGTGGTGCAGGCGCCAATTTCAACATGGTCGCCAATTTCAACACCGCCAATCTGATAGATCTTCTGCCACTGCCCTGCCCCGTTTGGTGCAAAGCCAAATCCATCAGCGCCAATTACCGAACCGCTGTGAACAGTGACATGAGAACCCAGAATAACATCGTGATATATGGAAACATTTGGCGCTATACGTGCGTTGTCACCCAACTCTGAGCGGGCACCGATAAAGCTGCCTGCACCCAGATTGCTTCCCGCCCCAATCACCGCGTCCGCTTCAACAACCACATTGGCGGCAATTCTGACATCCGCGCCCAAAGTGGCCGAATCCGCAATCACTGCTGAGGGATGCACACCGGCCACTGCTTGAGGCGCACTATCAAACCACTGCGAGATCCGCGCATACCCGAGATAGGGGTTGTCGAGAATCAAGGCTGCGCCACTATACTGCGCAAACTCGCTATCTTGATCTGTCGTCAGGTGCTTGGCAGCCATAATCACAGCAGCTGCCTTACAATCCCCTAGCTGACTGCTGTATTTCTCATTGGCAAGAAACGCCAACTCACCGGGCCCAGCATTCTTTAGAGTATTCAGGCCGCTTATGCGCAGGGCGCCATCACCGCGTAACTCGGCACCGAGGAACGCGGCTATTTCAGCGACTGAATAATCTTCAGGCATTAAAATTTATTGCGACTTTTTGTTCAGACGATCAGCAACCTTAGCAGTCAAGTTGCTTTCAGGGGCGGCCAAGAGTACTGAGTCAATTTTCAGCAGTATGGTGACACCCTCTTCCTGAACCACTTCCTGCAGAGCCTGCTGAGCCAAGGGGCCAATTTCCTGCATAATCTGCTGCTGCAATTGCTGCTGTTCAGACTGGATCTTGCGGCCAGCTAATTCAGCGTCAGCTTTAGCGTATTCCATTTTCTTTTGGTGGCCTAGAGCCTGTTCCTGAGACCAGGTCATGCGCTTGCTTTCAGCTTCTTTAGCCAGTGCTTGGAGATCTGCAGTTGAGCTCTCATACTTAGCTCTGAGGGCAACAAAATCAGCACCGGTCTCAGCTTCCTTAAGGCGCGCCTGAGCCAGGTTTGAACTAAAAATTGCCCGCGCAATATCGACTACAGCAATCTTGTCTGCAGCAACTGCTGCCATAGAAACTGTGCCTGAAAAACCTACTACTAATGCCAATGCTACTGCTTTCAAATTATACAAAACGCCTCTCCCTACTATGATTAAAATTGATTGCCCAATGAGAACTGAAACACTTCAGTCTCATCGAAGTCATTTGAATTTAACGGTTTAGCCAAACTAAAGGTGATCGGTCCAAAACCACTTAACCAAGTTGCTCCTATGCCCACAGAGTAGCGTAATTCTCCTGCATCCGGTTTAAAGCAGTTGGACTGTAACTCGCCACATTTGGTGTTAAAGATATTACCGGCATCGAAAAATAGTGTCGATTGCACGGAGCGCTGATCTTTGAGAAACGGCAGTGGGAAAATGATCTCTGCTCCCAGCTCAACTTGAACATTGCCACCAATTGGATCCGGATCATCGACAAAGCCGGTGGTGCAGGGATTATCGGTATTAAAGTTACAGGGTGTGTCTCGTGGACCCAGAGTGTTTCGTTCAAAGCCGCGAACTGAGCCGAAACCACCGCCATAGAAGTTCTTAAAGAACGGCATCTGGGTGGTACCACCATAGGACTCACCGTAGCCCAGATCAGCTCTAAGCTTGAGGTTCAAACCGCGATACAAACCGCGAAGATGCTGAGCGGAATACGTCATCTTATAGTATTCAAGGCCTGATCCAGGCAGTGCTATATCGAAACCAAAGCGCTGCTGAGAACCTCTGGTGGCAAATACACCACGGTTGAGGGTTGACTGAACCCAGTTGACATTGGCGTTGACTATATCGAACTCGGACCCATTGTCGCGGACAAAATCGGCAATCTCTTTTGATGCAAAAATGCCGGTTTGCAGATCAAGATTTTCATAACCCAAGCCAAAGCCTATGCGTTGAACTTCTGTTATTGGGTAACTCCAGTTAACCGCCGCCCCGTAAGTGTTAGTAGAGAAGCTGGCGACATTGATCTCATCGTAATCGGTTTCCCTAGCGAAGAGACTGTAACCGGCGCTGACCCCGTCGACGGTGAAATAGGGCTCGGAGTAGCTGAAGTTAATCGAGGTCTGATAGGTGCTGCGATTTAAACCTATACCCACCTGCTTGCCAGTACCAAGAAAGTTATTTTCGCTGAGGTTGGCTCCGAGAATCAAACCCGTGCCTTGAGCGTAGCCGACACTGGCGCCAATCGAGCCTGAGGGCTGCTCTTCAACACTGTAGATCACATCGATCTGGTCGTTGGTGCCGGCAACAGGCACATTCTCTACATTGACTTCTTTAAAGAATCCGAGACGCTCTAGTCGAACTTTGGACATTTCGATCAAGGCATTATTTGCCGAACCCGCTTCCATCTGACGCATTTCGCGACGCAGCACAGAGTCGGCGGTCTTGGTATTACCACGGAACTCAATACGCCTAACGTAAGCGCGCATACCTGGTTTAACCAGATAGGTTATCTTAGCGGTGTTATCTTCTTCATTGACTTCGGGAAAGCCCTCAACCTCGGCAAAGGTATAGCCTTCATTGCCCAGACGACGAGTAATATACTCACTGGAAGTCGTCATCAGGGTTTGCGAGAAGGTCATGCCCTGTTTAAGAATAATCATCGCCCGAATCTGTTCCTCGGGAATCATTAGCTCACCGGCCAGCTCAACTTCGCCAATAGTGTAGACATCTCCTTCATTGACATTGATGGTGATATAAACCGACTCTTTTTCCGGGCTGATAGAGACCTGGGTGGACGCGACTTCAAACTGCAGGTAACCGCGGTCTAAGTACCAGGACTCGAGAGTTTCTAAATCGCCACTAAGCTTCTCACGGGCATATTTATCATCGCTGGTGATCCAGGATAACCAGCCCGTAGTCTGCTGTTCAAAGGACTCGAGCAGCTCTTCTTCAGTAAACTCGTTATTGCCCACTATATTGATGTGACGAATTCTGGCGACATCGCCCTCGTCAATATTGATATTCACTGCAACGCGATTGCGCGGCAACTGCTTGACCTCAGTCTCCACCAAAGCGCCATAGCGACCCTGGGAAACATATTGGCGCTGCAACTCTTGGGTCATACCCTCGAGAATCACCTGTCGGAATATCTGCCCTTCAGCTAAACCATTGTCACGCAGCGCATCGAGCAACTGGTCTGTCTCAATCGCTTTGTTACCTTCAAGATTTATCTCAGTGACAGCTGGGCGCTCTGATAAACCAATCACCAGCACGCCATTCTCTCGAGCCATAATAACGTCGGAAAAATACCCGGTGCGGAAAAGCGAACGGGTCGCTGAGCGAATCGCCGGCTCATCAACAAGATCACCAACGCTGATTGGCAGGGCGGCAAAGACAGTACCTGCAGAGACTCGCTGTAAGCCTTCGATGCGAATATCGTCAACCTGGAACACTGCGGCATAGGCTGAGCTAGCAAATAGAGAGAGGCTTAACAATAAAACGTTAAAGAATTGCTTCATGAAATTATTTAAATCCAATTTTTGTAGTTGTCTTTAAACGGCTTTAAAAAGCCCGCATAACGTCGTTATAGGTAGCAAACACCATTAATCCCATGAGCATAAAGAGGCCGACTTTATAGCCAACTATCTGCACTGCATCCGAAACTGGCGAGCCCTTAACGATCTCAATCAGGTAGTAGACAATATGACCACCATCTAGGACCGGAATGGGCAAAAGATTCATCACGCCGAGCATTATACTGAGAATGGCGATAAAGCGAATAAAATTGTCAAAGCCAGATTTTGCTGAGTCGCCAGCAACCTTGGCAATGGTGATTGGGCCACTGAGATTTTTCGGCGACAGATCACCAACCACCAACTTGCCGATGGACTTTAGAACAAACAGACTAGTTTCAGCGGTCTCTTCAGCGGCACGAATCACAGCGCCGAAAATACCGTACTCGACGTTGCGCAGCAGCTCTTCAGGATAGCTTCCCAGCGACGCCAGCTGGACACCCAGTTGACCGACCTGCCGGCCATCTCTGTCTACCAATCTAGGGGTCACGCTGATCAGTAGTTGCCCGACTTCACGCTCGACGAGTAACTCGACCTCTGTGTTGGCACTGGCAGAAACCCGATTAATAAACGCTTCAACACTGAGGATGTCGTCACCATCAATTGCTACTAGACGGTCACCCTCTCGCAGTCCTGCGGCATAGCCCGCTCCGTCTTCGGCGACAGCGCCCAAGCTTAGGGCGTCGAGTTTAAACGGTGGCGTAATACCAAGCTCACGCAGTGGCGAAGGCTCTTCTGCTTCTCGCAACCAGGCGCTAACTGGCACTGCTAACGCATACTCAATAGTGGAATTTGGGTAGGTGACAGTCAATGGAATTTCACCACTGCTACCTATATAGCCGAACAACTGGCGCGACACAGCCGCCCAGGTGCTGGTGCGATGACCGTTAACCGCGACAATCTCCGTGCCCGGTTCAAAACCCGACTGTTCAGCCACAGAACCACTGATCACCGAGCCGGCGACTGGCGCTATACCGCGCTCACCGGAGAGAAACACAATCCAGAAGGCGACTATCGCGAGTAAGAAGTTTGCCGCAGGGCCAGCGATTACAATTGCCAGCCGCTGCCAGACTGTTTTTTGAGTAAAAGCATGGGGTAGATCTTCGGCAGCCACCTCCCCTTCCCGCTCATCAAGCATCTTGACGTAGCCACCCAGAGGCAGAGCCGCAATGACAAATTCGGTGTCATGAGCATCGCGCCAGCGTAATAGCGGCGTACCAAAACCAATCGAGAAGCGCTGTACCTTAACACCACAGCGTCGCGCCACCCAAAAATGGCCGAACTCGTGAAAGCTGACCAATACACCTAGGGCAATTAAGGTAAAAAAGATTGTCTGCAAAAGATCCATAAACTACTTCTCTAGTCTTTTAATAAAAGCACTGCTGGATAGACGCGCCAAATTGTCGGACTCTTGGACTGCCTCAAGTGACTCTGGTTCACTGATCATTTGGTTGTTCAGCGTTTGCTCGACTACAGTAGCTATTTGAGTAAAGCCAATTCGCCGATCAAGGAACGCCTGCACCGCAATTTCATTGGCTGCGTTCATTATAGTCGCTGCATTGGCCCCCGCCTGAGCAGCGGCTCTGGCGATAGCTAAACAGGGAAACGCTTGCATATCAGGCTTTTCAAAATCCAACCGGGCAATCTCGAACAGATCTAAGTTGGCGACGCCAGACTCTATGCGCTGGGGCCAGGCCAGTGCGTGAGCTATAGGTGTGCGCATATCCGGATTACCCAACTGAGCCAGCACCGAACCGTCGGAGTACTGCACCAGTGAGTGAATAATACTCTGAGGATGCACCACCACTTCAATTGACTGCTCTGGAACACTGAACAACCAGCAGGCTTCAATCAACTCTAGACCTTTGTTCATCAGAGATGCTGAATCCACCGATATCTTGCGCCCCATGCTCCAGTTTGGGTGAGCGCATGCCTGATCTGGAGTAACGCTGTGCATCTGTTCCAAACTCATGCCACGGAAAGGCCCACCGGAAGCCGAGAGCAATAATTTCTCTACTCCGCTATTTCTGCCAGCCGAACGACCATAGTCTGTCGGCAGGCACTGAAAGATTGCATTGTGTTCACTATCTATAGGCAGTAACACTGAGCCAGAATCGGCCACCGCTTGCATAAACAGTCCGCCAGCCATCACCAAAGCTTCTTTATTGGCGAGTAAAATCTTCTTGCCACCGCGCACCGCAGCCAGAGTCGGAACCAAACCAGCGGCACCAACGATGGCCGCCATTACCGTATCTACAGCAGCGTCATTGGACACCTGACAGAGAGCATCTAGGCCATACATAACTTCCGTGACACAGCCACTGGCACGCAGCCTAGCCTGCAACTGATCGGCCAGCACAGCATTGCCGACAACAGCAAATTGGGGATTAAACTGCTGACATTGCTCAGCCAGCTTGTCGATCTGAGTATGGGCTGTGAGGGCGAAAACCGCGTATTTATCTGGGTGGCGAGCAATTACATCCAGAGTGCTAACACCTATGGATCCAGTTGCCCCAAGCACAGTGATCATCTGCATAATCTAAAACGGGCTCAGCAGGAGGAATAACAGCGCAAATAGTGGCAGCGCAGCAATTAGACCGTCGATCCGGTCGAGCACACCTCCGTGTCCAGGGAGGATATTGCCACTGTCTTTTACGCCACTGTGTCGCTTGATCATACTCTCAAAGAGATCCCCGAGAACAGAATAGAGCGACACTGGAATAACCAGCGCAACCAACATAACAGTGGTGATCTTTTCGGGCATAAACGACGCCATAGAGGCGATCAAAATGCACTGCAAGAAGATACCACCAAAGAAGCCTTCCCAAGTTTTCCCCGGACTGACCAGTGGCGCCAATTTGTGCTTGCCAAATAAATTGCCCGCCACATAGCCACCAACATCGGCTAGAGCCACTACCGCAAAGGCAAAAAGCAACAACCAGGGGCCGTGGGGCTGGTGAATAATCAGCGCAATAGCGACCCAGGTGACCGTCAGCAACGCAAGGCCAAGGAGCCCCAAAATAGGCCGCGGCGACCAGAGTATGGCGCTGGAGGGATAACCCTGAATCCAGAGAAAAACCACCGCCCAGAGGACCGATGCAATCAGACAGAGAGTCTGTCCCAGGGAAATATTCAGCGTACCGAAAAGATCTAAACTTAAAGCCGCTGTGGCGATGGTCAGGGCTAACAATGCTATATAGGAAAATTTGTGGCGCTTGCTCTCAAGACCCATTAGATTGCCCCACTCCCAGCCAGCTAGTAGGACAATCAGCGCAACAATCAGTGAAAAATTCAGCGGATTTAAATTAAACAGCAGCGCCAAAAGACCCAGAACCAGAGCAATGGCCGTGATAACTCGCCGTTTAAACACCTACTTTGCTCCTTGAGAAGCAATTTCTTCGTCCACAGCGTCGCGTAACCCAAAGCGACGCTGACGGGAATAGTATTCATCTACAGCCACATTGAGAGCCGCTGTATCAAAGTCAGGCCAGTAGCAATTGGCAAAATAGAATTCAGTGTAAGCCATCTGCCAGAGCAAAAAGTTACTGATACGCTGCTCGCCGGCGGTGCGAACGCAGAGGTCGGGATCTGGGAGCCCCTCGGTCTGCAGAAATTTACCCACTGTCGCCTCAGTGATATCAGCGGGACGCAAGCGTCCCATCTGTACTTCAGCGGCAATTTTTTGGGTAGCACTGGCAATATCCCAGCGCCCGCCGTAATCAACACAGAGCACCAAGGTAAACGCTCCGCTTGCAGTAAGAGTCTCAGCGTCATCAATCAAACGTTTAAGACGATCGCTAAAGCGGCTGCGATTGCCGACTACTTTGAGACGCACGCCATCGTCGCGAAGTTTTTTCGCTTCTTTTTTAAGGTAGGAGGAAAACAGCGCCATCAAACCACGAACTTCTAACTCCGGCCGCTTCCAGTTCTCACTGCTAAAGGCAAACAATGTCACCACTTCGACACCACGGGCTTTGGCCGCATGCAAAATATCGCGAATGCGCTCAACACCGGCTTCGTGGCCGGCAACACCAGAGAGTCCACGCTGCTTAGCCCAGCGATTATTGCCATCCATTATGACAGCAACATGCTTTAGAGGGTGCGTGACGCTGTCGAAGTCAGAGCCAGAGTAAGGGCCAGAATCGGATGTGGAATTAGAATCTGCCATCAGAGGGTCGCTGTGGAGATTAAATCTCCATCAGGTCCTTTTCTTTAGCCACCAGAGCTTCGTCTATACGGGCAATAAAGCTGTCAGTGATTTTCTGAATTTCATCCTGGCCTCTGCGCTCTTCATCTTCACTGATATCTTTATCTTTCAACAATGCCTTGAGACTGGAGAGTACATCGCGGCGAACATTGCGCACCGAAATACGTCCATTCTCGGCTTCCGCCTTAGCCTGCTTGCCGTAGACTTTGCGCGTCTCTTCGGTAAGAGCTGGCAGCGGCAGACGAATCACGGCACCTGCTGTAGTCGGGTTCAAACCCAAGTCCGATTTTAGAATAGCCTTCTCGATTGCCGGTACCAGGCTTTTTTCCCATGGGGTTAAAGACAGTGTGCGGGCGTCTTCAATGACAATTGAAGCGGCCTGGGCCAGCGGCGTGTTAACTCCGTAATAGTCCACGGTAATGCCGTCTAAAAGGCTGGGATGTGCACGACCTGTGCGAATTTTGTTAAAGGCATTACCCAGTGCTTCGAGCGCTTTAGTCATGCGTGTATTAGCTTCAACTTTTAATTCATCAATCATGTTTCTTGTCCTCTTCGATCAAAGTGCCTTCGTCGCCACCCACTACCAGATTCAACAATGCGCCCTGCTTGGACATACGAAAGACCCGCAGCGGCATATTGTGTTCGCGACACAGACAGATGGCAGTCAGATCCATTACCCCAAGCTTTTTGTCCAGCACCTCATCATAGGTGAGATGGTCATAGAGCGTAGCTGAAGGATCAAGCATTGGATCAGCAGTATAGACGCCATCGACCTTGGTCGCCTTGAGTACAACATTGGCTTCGATCTCGATGCCACGCAAACAGGCGGCAGAGTCGGTGGTAAAGAAGGGGTTGCCGGTACCGGCGGCAAAAATAACCACATCGCCATCTTTTAAATAGCGGATGGCGCGGCGACGGTCGTAGTGCTCGACCACACCACTCATGGGAATAGCCGACATAACATGAGATGAGATATTGGTGCGCTCAAGTGCATCACGCATGGCCAACGCATTCATCACCGTGGCCAACATACCCATGTGATCGCCGGTTACACGATCCATACCGGCCTGATTTAGAGCAGCGCCACGAAATAAATTACCGCCGCCAATCACCAGACCGACCTGAACACCAATACCCACTAGCTGGCCAATTTCAAGCGCCATGCGATCGAGAACTTTGGGGTCAATCCCAAAACCCTCTTCTCCCATCAACTCTTCACCGCTGAGTTTTAAAAGAATACGCTTATACTTTTTCTCTTTTCCAGCTAATGGCATATCGGAACCCTTTATCGAGTTTAGCTTGTCTTAGTTAGCACCTTGAACCTGAGCTGCAACTTCAGCCGCAAAATCAACTTCGTCTTTTTCGATGCCTTCACCAACTTCATAGCGCGTGAATCCCACAATAGTAGCACCACCGGCAGCGACTAGCTTACCAACAGTCATATCAGGATCTTTAACGAAAGGCTGGTCAACCAAGCTGCTCTCTTTTAAGAACTTGTTTACACGACCCTGCACCATCTTCTCGACGATTTCAGCAGGCTTGCCACTCTCAGCTGCCTGGGCAACAAAGATAGCGCGCTCAGCTTCGATCACCTCAGCAGGCATTTGATCAGAACTAACCACAGCAGGATTAACCGCTGCAACATGCATGGCCACATCACGAGCCAGAGCCTCATCACCGCCACTTAGACCAACGATAACAGCAATGCGCATGTTGCTGTGAACATAGCCGCCCACAACTGGCGCTTCAATGCTAGCCAGACGACGTGGAGAGACATTCTCACCGCATTTTTGGACCAGCGCTTCGCGAGCAGCTTCAAGATCGCCAGCCATAACAGCTGCCATATCAGTCTGCTTGGCAGCAAAACTTGCCTCCAGAACAGTGTTTACAAAATTCTGGAAACCCGAATCGCGAGTTACAAAATCAGTCTCACTGTTAATTTCCACAACCTGCCCGTAGCCATTCTCAGCTTTAACTGCAACCAGACCTTCAGCTGCCGTACGACCGGCTTTTTTCGCTGCTTTCATGCCGCTAGACTTGCGCAGCTCTTCAATCGCCTTATCTATATCACCATCAGACTCAGCCAGTGCACGTTTGCACTCCATCATGCCAAGACCGGTGCGATCGCGAAGCTCTTTTACCAGTGACGCCGTTACCTGTGCCATTGTATTCCTCTCTAAATCATAAAATTAGTTTTTAAAAAAGGGGGCTCTAGCCCCCTTTTATGCTGCGTGTAATAGGTTGTTACTATTACTCAGCAGCAGCTTCCTTAGATGCCGGAGCCGCTTCAACTGCCGGAGCAGCTTCAACTGCTGGAGCTGCTTCAACTGCCGGTGCCGCTTCAGCTGCTGGTGCAGCTTCTTCAACAAACTCGTCTTTGCTGGATACTTTAGCTGACTGCGCTTTGCCTTCAAGTACAGCGTTGGCAATAGAGGCTGCGTAGAGCTTAATCGCACGGATCGAATCATCGTTACCTGGAATTACGTAGTCGACGCCATCAGGGTTGCTGTTGGTATCAACAATACCCACAACTGGAATACCCAGCTTGTTGGCTTCGTTAATAGCAATGCGCTCGTGATCCACATCGATAACAAACAGGATGTCGGGCAAGCCGTTCATATCCTTGATACCACCGATGGAATTTTCCAGCTTGTCCTTCATGCGCGTACGCATCAGAACTTCTTTCTTAGTCAGGCGCTCAAAGGTGCCATTGGCTTCCTGAGTTTCCAATTCACGGAAACGACGGATAGAAGCGCGAATGGTCTTGTAGTTGGTCAACATACCACCCAACCAGCGATGGCTGACATATGGCATGCCACAACGCTCGGCTTCTTCTTTGAGGATTTTTTGTGCAGCACGCTTGGTGCCAACAAAAAGAATTTGATTGCCCTTGGCAGCTTCTACACGAAGGATTTCAAGTGCTTCATTGAAAGCCGGTACAGTTTGCTCAAGGTTTATAACATGAACTTTGTTGCGTGAGCCAAATATAAACTTGCTCATCTTGGGGTTCCAGAAGCGGGTTTGGTGACCGAAGTGAACACCAGCCTGCAACATATCGCGCATACTTACAGAAGACATAATTTTTCCTTTTAGGGGTTAAGCCTCCACGTACCCCAGTAGATCAACCAATAAAGCTAAAATTTTGCTTTTAGGCACCCAGATCACTGTGTCGGAACGTGTGTGTCGTTTAAATAAAGTTTAGTTACATTAATGCCTGTTGAGTCATCTCACCAGACGGCGCGCTTTATACCATATTGATTAGTGCAATTAAAGAAAAAAAGCTCAGTTAAGCAGCTGACTGGCAACATCATCAGGCAACCCCAGACCTAGCTTTTACACAGGACTTTAAGCCAAACAGTCTCAGGACCAGACCAGCGGTAAAGATAGCAGGATGAATAGTTTACCTATAAGGCTCAAAGACACTCCCCGAATGCCTCTTTGATGCGTACAATACAGACACTCTACATTGATGAAGGCCAACCATGACCATACAACTAAGATCGGCGGATGATATCGCCAAAATGCGCGTTGCCGGACGCCTAGCTGCTGAAGTCCTTGAGCTGATCGGCCAGTATGTAGTGCCAGGCGTGAGTACCGAAGAGCTGGATAAAATCTGTCACGACCATATAGTCGATATGCAACAGGCCATTCCCGCCTGCCTCGGTTATCGCGGCTTTCCAAAATCCGTCTGTACTTCAGTGAATCAAGTAGTCTGCCACGGCATACCATCAGAGAAAAAGGTGCTTAAAAACGGCGACATTATTAATATTGATGTAACCGTTATAAAAGATGGCTGGTACGGCGATACCAGTAAGATGTATACGGTGGGCGATGTTGCCCCCCATGCTCAGCGACTCATCGATATCTCTCAAGAGTGCCTCTACAAAGCCATAGATATGGTGCGCCCCGGCATTCGTCTCGGCGATATAGGCCATGTTATTCAAACCCATGCCGAAGCCAACTACTATTCAGTGGTCCGCGACTACTGCGGTCACGGTATAGGCATGGAGTTTCATGAAGAGCCCCAGGTACTGCACTACGGCAAGCCTGACACCGGACTGGTTCTCGAAGAAGGCATGACCTTCACCATTGAGCCCATGATCAATGCCGGCAAGTACAGCACCAAGATGAAATCCGATGGCTGGACCGTTGAGACTCGCGACGGCCGACTCTCCTCCCAGTGGGAACACACAATGGTAGTTACCAGCACTGGTGTCGAAGTACTCACCGCCCGCAATGAAGAACCCTACAAGAAAAAATAATCATGCATCCAAAAACGTATCTAGTGCCGATTTTCTTTAATGAGAAACGCTTCGTTGCGGATATAAAAAATGGCGACCCGATCGATGTCTTCCGCGGCGCATTAGGCTTCGCCAACAATCATTTCAACAAGCGTTTTAACGAAGGTGAAAATGTTCACCAACTGGTTAATGAGCGAGCCCATTTTGCCGACCTAATTCTGCGCCACGCCTGGAACCGCTTTGAGTGGGATGCTGATATCAGCCTAATCGCCGTGGGCGGCTATGGTCGCGGTGAACTGCACCCGCACTCGGATATAGATCTGCTAATTCTAATGCGGCGGGATAAACCCGATCGCTACCGCCAGAGTATCGAACAGTTTCTGACCTTTCTCTGGGATATCCAGCTTAAGATTGGGCACAGCACACGCAGTGTTTCACAGTGTGTCGACGAAGCCCGCGGCGATATCACCGTGGCCACCAACCTGATGGAAACTCGACTCCTGGCTGGCAGTAGTGAACTGCTTGATAAGCTCAAAGCCAAAACTGGGCCGAAAAAAATCTGGGCCTCGGAAAAGTTTTATCAGGGTAAAATCGCCGAGCAGAGAGCCCGTCACCGCAAGCATGGCGACACTGAGTACAACCTTGAACCGAATATCAAAGAAGCCCCGGGTGGTCTCAGAGATATTCAGGTATTTAACTGGACCGCAAAGCGCCACTTTCAGGTGCACCGCCGCTCGCTCTTGATTGCCGAGCGCTTTTTGTCCGAGGAAGAATACGCCACTGTGCGCGGGGATGAAGAGTTTCTCTGGAAAGTTCGCTATGGCCTGCACCTGATAACCGATCGCCCGGAAGAGCGACTGCTTTTTGATTACCAGCGTAAGTTAGCAGTCATGTTCGGCTATAAAGACAGCTCCGAACGACTGGGTGTTGAGAAGTTTATGCAGCGCTACTACCAAGTGGTTATGTCCGTGCGGGAGCTCAACGAAGTATTACTCAAGTATCTCGACGAAGCCATTTATCGCAAGAATAAAGTTAAACTGGTTACGCCAATCAATTCGCGTTTTGTCATCCGTGACGGTGATCTGGATACTGCCAACGAATCTGTTTTTTTAAAACACCCATCGGCCCTCCTGGAGATGTTTGCGATCATGGGTGAAAATGCCAGCATCAAGGGCATCCGGGCCTCGGCGATCCGCCAGATTCGATTGCACCGGGGCCTGATCAATGACGAATTCCGCCAAGAACCGGAAAACCGCGCCCTATTTATGCGCATTCTAAAGGCGCCCTACAAGCTTTCCAATCAGCTACAGCGTATGAATCGTTTCGGTATCTTGGGCGGTTACCTGCCGGAATTTGGCAAGATCGTCGGCCAGATGCAGCACGATCTCTTTCATATCTACCCTGTTGACGTGCACACTCTAGAAGTGGTGCGCAACGTTCGCCGCCTAACCATACCTGAAGTAGCCGCCAAGTTTCCTGTAGCCTCCCATATCTACAAAAACTTCAGCCGCCGCGAACTGATTGTTATCGCCGCTCTATATCACGATATTGCCAAGGGTCGCGGCGGCGATCACTCGCTGTTGGGCTCTGCGGATATAGCTGACTTTGCCGAGCGCCACGGTCTGCAACCCCAAGAGATCGAGCTGCTTAAATGGCTGGTGGAAAATCATCTATTGATGTCCACCATTTCCCAGCGTGAGGACACATCTGACCCGGAGGTAATCCATAGGTTTGCCACCCATGTCGGCGATCAAATGCATTTAGATTATCTCTATGTGCTAACCGTTGCCGATATCAACGCCACCAACCCGCGCCTCTGGACCGAGTGGAAAGGCTCGTTGATGCACAATCTCTACTTTGAAACCAAGCGTGCCTTGCAGCTGGGAGATGTCAGACCTGCTAGTCGCGCCGCCTGGGTCAGTGAGGCTAAAGATGCAGCCCTGCGTGCCCTGATGGCAGACAACATCGACAGCGACCAGGCCATCAACGTTTGGCGCGATGTGGATGAAGACTTCTTTTTGCGTGAAAGCGCTGAAGATGTGGCTGAATTTACCAGAGCCATTCTGGCTAACCAAAACCTTAAAAAAGCCGTGATTCTGCTCAAAGATGTGGGTGTAGAAATACCCGTAGCGACGCAGATTTTTGTCCACTGTAAAGACCGCGACAATAACTTTGCAATTATTGCCGCCGCACTAGATCGGCTCAACCTCAATATTCACGATGCCCGCCTACACACCACCAGCGATGGCAGCGCCTTCGATGTATTTTATGTGCTCGACGAGAAAGATCAGCCAATAGGCAAAGATACCTCGCGCTGCGGCAAAATCATTCAAAGTCTCGATCAGGCAATTTCGAATCCCACTGAGATCTCCTCCGACACCACTCAGCGCACACCGCGACAGCTGAAAAACTTCGCCCTTAAAACCACAGCCTCTCTGCGTCAGGATGCAGAAAGCAACAGCTCGATCCTTGAAATAATCACACCGGATCGACCCGGCCTGCTAGCTCATTTGACGCAGATATTTGTGCGCTTTGAGCTGCGCGTGCTGAATGCCAAGATTTCGACTCTGGGAGAGCGAGTTGAAGATATTTTCTATCTTACGGATAACAATTTTGAGCCGCTCAGTGACGACAAACTGAGTGCCGCACTGACCAAGGCGATCGCCACTGAACTGGATCAGCGTAACGAAGAAGAAGGCCAAGAGTACAAACTGCGTAAGATGAAAGTGTGGAATTGAGTGGCAATAGCTACAGACAACGTTGATCAAGAGTAAACAATGAATCCAAAATTAGATTTACTACACCCTTACCCCTTTGAGCGCCTCAAAGAATTAATGGCGGGCATAACGCCCCCTGCCCATCTGTCACCCATAGCCCTGTCCATCGGCGAGCCCAAGCACCAGTCGCCGGCCTTTGTGAAACAGGCACTAATCGACAGCATTGACCAGATCGCCGTCTACCCCACCACAAAGGGTAGCCAGGCACTGCGGCAAGCCATCTCACAATGGTGCACGACGAGATTCAAACTGCCTCATAACAGCATCAACCCGGAGCAAAATGTGCTGCCGGTCACCGGTACCAGAGAAGCGCTATTTGCCTTTACCCAAGCATTGGTGGATACCAGTGCAAAAAATTCCATCGCAAAAAGTCCATTAATAGTCTCGCCCAATCCCTTCTACCAAATTTACGAGGGAGCCGCCCTGCTGGCTGGCGCTGAGCTGCACTTTTTAGACTGCACATTAGACAATAGCTTTATCCCAGATTTAAGCACAGTGCCTGCGGAAATCTGGCAGCGCTGCCAGCTGTTGCAAATTTGCACCCCAGGCAACCCAACAGGCGCTGTAATGAGCATTGAGCAACTGCAGCAGGCGATTAACCTGGCCGACCAGTACGACTTTATTATTGCCAGCGACGAATGCTATTCAGAAGTCTATCTCGACGAAGAGAACCCGCCCCCAGGTATTCTTGAAGTCTGCGCTGCAATGGGTCGCAATGACTACAGCCGCTGCATCGCTTTTCACAGTCTCTCAAAACGCTCAAATCTACCCGGCCTACGCTCAGGATTTGTCGCCGGTGACGCCAGTCTGTTGCGTGATTTCTTGCGCTACCGCACCTATCACGGCTGCGCCATGTCCATGACCACTCAGATCGCCTCAACAGCGGCCTGGAGTGATGAGACACATGTGATCGACAACCGCCGTCAGTACCGCGAGAAGTTTGCCGCAGTCACAGAAATTCTCGGTGACGTACTCAGCTTCCCAGAGCCTCAGGCGAGCTTTTATCTGTGGCCGGAAACACCCATTGATGACACTGAGTTTGCCGCCGGCCTCTTCGCCCAGCAAAATGTCACACTGTTACCCGGGCGCTATTTGTCTCGGGATACTGACAGCGGCAATCCCGGTAAAGGGCGGGTGCGCATGGCCCTGGTGGCTGAAACTGAGGTCTGTATAGAAGCCGCTCTGCGCATCAAACAGTATCTACAGAGCCTCGCGGACTGAGGCGTTAGACTTGCTAGGGAAGTGGAAATGTTAAAACAACAGCGCGCCAACTACATACTCAAAAAGCTCAATGAGATCTATCCAGAAACGCCCATACCTCTGGATCACAAAAACAACTTTGAGCTACTAGTGGCTGTATTACTCAGCGCCCAGTGCACCGACATCCGTGTCAATCAGGTTACGCCGGCACTGTTTGCCCTGGCCGACAATGCCTTTGATATGCAGCATGTGCCCCTCGACAGCATCTATAAAATTGTTCGTCCCTGTGGCTTAGCGCCGCAAAAATCCAGCGCTATTTCAGTGCTTTCAAAAATGCTTGTGGAGCAGTATGACGGCGTAGTGCCGGATGACTGGAAGGCCTTGGAGTCACTACCTGGGGTCGGACATAAAACCGCTGGTGTGGTGATGTCTCAGGGCTTTGGTCATCCGGCATTTCCCGTGGACACCCATATTCATCGACTGGCTCAGCGCTGGGGTTTAACCAAAGGCAAAAGCGTCACTCAGACCGAACGGGACCTAAAGAAACTCTTCCCCAAGGAAACCTGGAATGCATTGCACCTGCAGATTATTTTTTATGGCCGAGAATTTTGCAGCGCTAGAGGCTGCGATGGCCGAGTCTGTGAGATCTGTACTACCTGCTACCCGAATCGCAAAAACCCGTTTATTGCTCACAAGCCTTAGCGCTTAATCTATAGCCCAAAGGCCCACAGCAGCATAGGCACGATAAGGCCTCCACTGTTCCGCGCCGGCCAGCAAGGCTTGTGCACTCTCAGCCTTAGCCGCACGGATTAAGCCGACATCGGTTTCTGGGAAAGCGTCATCATCCATCCCCAGACGTATGGCCAAATATCCGCAGGTCCAGGGGCCAATACCGCGAAATTTAAGCAGAGCGCCCTTAAGCTCAGACCAGGGCATAGACAGGTCCAGATCGTCTTCGACAATGGCGGTTGCCAAGGTAATCAGCGCTGCCACCCGTGCCCCAGGCATACCCATATTAGTCAGATCCGCAGCGATCACCGTCTCCGGTGTCAGCTGCCCACAGCGCTCGACAAGTCGTCTCATAATGGTATTGGCCGCCGCCACAGTGACCTGCTAACCAATAATAGTGCGCAGGCACAGCTCAAAAGGATCCCAGCAACCCAGGGGGCGAAAGCCCATTGTCTTCGCCAATGCCGGGAGATGAGGCAGTAATTGTTGATAGATCTTTTTAGTACAAAGTTGTGGCCGAAATATCCGTGATACCCGAACAACCACATCATCGAACTGATCCTCTGGCAGATCGGATTTAATCTGCAACAACCCCCTCGATTCGTCGTAGGTCACTCTGACCAAGTCATCTCGATAAACCCGTTGATAGTGATTGTGTTCGACAGATTCAAACTCAGGCACCAGACGAAACGACAGATAATGCAGCAGCTGTTGCCAGGGAAAAGGCTGCATCACCTGTAACTCAATCATCCACAAGCACCCTGCGTTCCAGGTCTATCAGCGATCGTTTTCTTGCCAAGCCCCACTTATAACCCGCTAGACTGCCATCGCCGCGAATAACACGGTGACAGGGAATCATGATGGCGATTTTATTATTGGCGCAGGCGCTGGCCACGGCACGCACCGCTTTCGGTTTACCGATGCCGTTAGCCACCTCGGTGTAAGACTGCAAGGTGCCAAAGGGAATGCTTACCAAATAGTCCCAGACCATACATTGGAAAGCGGTACCGCGAATATCCATGGGTAGATCCAACACTCGGACCTTACCCTTTAAAAATTCATTTAGTTGAGCAATCCATTGATCAAACTGTGGCTGAGTTTCAATTGGCATGGGCTGAAAGCTAGCCTTGGGACACTCCAGATTAAGCTGAGCCAGCAATCGATCAGCAGCATCGTCAAACTGCAAAAAGCAGATGCCACGATCGGTGGCGCCGATCATCACGCGTCCCTGAACAGTCTCCGCGGAAGCATAAGAGATCAACTCATCGGCGCCGCCTCTGCGATATGTGCTGGGGGTCATACCCATATGAGTATCGATTTTTTCATAGAGACGGGAGCTCGATTCATAGCCAGAGGAATGCATTGCATGGGTAATATTACCCTCTGCTTTTAGATGGCTTTTTAAACTGTCTTTAAACAGCCTGATGCGGCAGCCATCCTGATACTTTTTTGACGACATGCCCACTGCCGCTTTAAAGCTCCGCTGAAAATGACTCGGGCTCATACCAGCTTGCTCGGCCAACAGGGCCAGAGTTAACCGTTGCTGGTAATGTTTCTCTATATAGCGACAGATCTCATGCATCAGATTATGTCTCGTATCTATATTCGCATCTGGCTGACAGCGTTTACATGGACGCAAACCATTCTCACGAGCAGCTTCCTGGGAAGCATAAAAACGCACATTCTTGCGCAGCGGTGTGCGAGCTGCACAGGACGGCCGACAGTAAACGCCGATGGTCAGCACCCCATAAAAGAATTGGCCGTCACGGCTGGAATCTCGATTTAAGACCGCTTGCCAGTATTGATCAAAATGCTTATCCATAAACTTTATCCTGACACTTATTGAGGCAAATAACTATTGCCCATCAACAGCCGCACAACACTCCGTTTCCTGCGATCAATTAAAACCATAATGTGATTTTTTGAAAGCCGCTTTTTTGCTATGCTGCAGGTCTAAAAAACACAGGGAGATTGCTGCATTGGTTACCCTCTACGGGATTAAAAACTGCGACACCATCAAAAAGGCACGCAACTGGTTAGCTGACAATGGTATTGAATACCGCTTTCACGATTTTCGCGCTGACGGCATAGACGCGGCAACCATCGAACTGTGGATTGCTCAGGCTGGCTGGGAAACCGTTCTCAACCGTCGCGGCACCACCTGGCGCAAGCTGGAGCCAAGCATTCAAGAGGCAACCAACAAAGATAATGTTGCCGCCCTATTGGTGGAACACCCGGCGATGATCAAACGCCCCGTATTAGATGTAGACGGCCTTATCACCGTGGGTTTTAAAGCCGATCACTACCAAACAATTTTTAATTAATCATTTAGACCAACAAAAGAGAATTAGCATGAGTAATCTGTACAGTTTCGCCATTGGCGTTGGCAGCAAGAATTCTAAAGGCGAATGGCTGGAGGTGTACTACCCGCAGCCACTGTTAAATCCAGAGCAAACCCTGAGAGATATTGTCGCCGTGACTCTAGGATTGACCGATGGCGATATGGAACCCAGCGTCGAGCAATTGGCGGCACTGCAATCGGCCCTTAAGCAGAATGGCTACTCTGAACTGGCAGACAGCGTTGCCTCGCTGGCTGCTTCAAGCCGCCCAGTAGTGGCAGTGGCCTTCGCCGAAAACACTGCACCTGCAACTGTGCCTCAGGGCTATCTGAAACTACATCTGCTTTCACACCGATTGGTTAAGCCTCATGGAACCGACCTGACTGGCATCTTCGGTGTATTGAAAAACTGTGCCTGGACCAGTGTTGGCGCCATCGATATCGAAGAGCTGCCCGCACGCCAGTTGGAAGCTCGTCTGGCTGGTCAGCCAATCTCTGTGGACTGTGTGGATAAATTCCCCAAGATGGTGGACTACGTGGTTCCCAGCGGTCTGCGTATTGCCGACACCTCACGAGTACGCCTTGGCGCCTATGTCGGCGAAGGCACCACTGTGATGCACGAGGGCTTTATTAACTTTAACGCCGGTACCGAGGGCCCCAATATGATCGAAGGCCGTGTTTCCGCTGGCGTATTCTGTGGCGCTGGCTCTGATATAGGCGGCGGCGCATCGATTATGGGTACCCTTTCAGGCGGTGGCAGTATGGTTATCGCTGTAGGCGAGAAATGTCTGCTTGGCGCCAATGCCGGTCTCGGTATTCCCCTGGGGGATCGCTGTACTGTTGAAGCTGGCCTCTATATTACTGCAGGTACCATTGTCACAATGCTCGACGACCAAAAGCAGGCCAGCGGCACAATGAAAGCCCGTGATCTGGCGGGTAAAAGCGATCTGTTATTTAGACGCAACTCGGTCAGCGGTGCGGTTGAATGCCTCACCAACAAGAGCGCAGTTGAGCTCAATGCAGCACTTCACGCTTAGCCGTGCTTTTCATCAAGATGTGCAAAACGCTGTTAAAATCAGTGCAAAAAAATGGCGGGGAGCAAAACTCCCCGCCATTTTTTGCTATTCTCTCTGAGCTAGTTACGCACCCAGTAGACTCTGTCCACAGACTCTCACCACATTGCCATTAATACCCGCAGCCTGAGGGCTGACAAAAAAGCCAATCACTTCCGCCACATCAATAGGCAGTCCGCCCTGCCCCAACGAGGAAAGCCTGCGGCCCATCTGTCGGGTGACAAAGGGAATCGCTGCAGTCATCTGCGTTTCAATAAAGCCCGGCGCTACAGCGTTAATCGTGATACCCCGTGAGGCGCAGGTTTCAGCAGAGGTCTCTACCATGCCAATCACCGCCGATTTAGAGAAAGCGTAATTGGTCTGCCCAGCATTGCCAGCAATACCACTGATCGATGCCACACCGACAATCTTGCCGCCATTATCCAGCAGCTCCGTTTCCAGTAGCGCGGCGTTAATCCGTTGCACACTGCCGAGATTCACCTGCATCAGCATATTCCACTGCTGGTCTGTCATGCGCGATAACATTTTATCCCGGGTGACCCCGGCATTGTGAATAATGCCGTGCAGTGACGAAGTCTGAGCGCTACAAAACTCTCGCAAAACAGTTGCCGCCCCCTCACTGGTGATATCCAGTGGCAGTGCCAATCCACCCAATCGCGTCATGGTTGCCACCAGCTCCTCTTCCGCCTGAGGCACATCTACGCCAATCACAGTGGCGCCATCTCTAGTCAGCACCTCAGCAATGGCCAGACCTATGCCTCGGGCTGCACCAGTGACTACAAGTGTCTTACCCTGTAATGGCCGCTGCCAATCCGCAACCATAGTGGCAACTGGCGTACTGGCGGTTAATATCTGCGCATTCATAAACGCCGAGCCCGCCGAGAGCAGAAAGCGGATCGGTGCCTCTATAGCCGCGTCGCCGCCGTTGTCGACCAATAATAAATTAGCCGTAGAGCCATTGCGGCCTATCTCTTTTGCCAGTGATTTTATAAAACCATGGAGACCGCGCTGCACAGCACCCTGCTCGGCCGTAGCTGCAGCGCTGGGCTTCAAGCCTATCACTATGACTCGACCACAGCGCGCCAGTGACTTTATCTGCTCATGAAAAAATGCATAGAGTTCTGAGCTTTGCTCTGCAGTGGCAATACCAGAGGCGTCATAGATCAGGTGGCGCTTTTCAGTTACCAGTGGGTCGCTGATCTGCATTGAGGCGTCTTGTAAAAAAGAATTAATTTGGCCAGCGAATACTGCTCTCGAACTGGATCCCAGGAGCACCTTTCCATTTAGCTTGTGGGGTTGCTCTGGATCCTCGCGTACTAGATTGACAGGCTCTGGGAGTCCCATAGCGGAAAACAGTTTTTTCCCCAGCGCCGAGTTGGCGAGTTCCAAATAGGTATCAGACATTGTTGTTTCCCTGAATTAAATATTAAGGGCGTTATTCTACTCCCTGCTTGGGTAATGGAATTGACCGCAATGACAGTATGTTGAATTATTAGAGTCATTGGCTTATGTGGCCTAATCACCTATTCTTCTCTTCTAGCTCATACGTTTAAAAACGCTTAAACCACAGCCTCTTTAATCCATTAACCTAATAAAACCTAAAACCACTGGAAAGCCATTATGACCGAGATTCGCAAAGTAGCCATTGTCGGCGGAAGCAGAATTCCCTTTGTGCGCAGCAACACTTCCTACAGCGACGCCAGCAATATGGATATGCTCACCGCCGCCCTAAAGGGTCTTGTGCAGCGTTTTGATTTAAACGGTGAACGTCTTGGGGAAGTCGCCGCCGGTGCAGTAATGAAGCACTCCAGAGATTTCAATTTAGCCCGAGAAGCCACTTTAGACTCTGGCCTATCCCTGCAAACCCCAGCCTATGATGTACAGCAGGCCTGCGGTACCGGTCTCGAAGCCGCTATCTTGGTAGGCAACAAAATTGCCCTGGGGCAAATTGACTCTGGTATTGCCGGCGGTACAGATACCGCCAGCGATGCACCCATAGCCCTCAATGAAAAATACCGCAAAATGATGCTGCGCCTAAACCGTGCCAAAACCCTAGGCCAGCGCCTAAAAGTACTGGCCAGCATTAGACCCAGCTTTATGATCCCCGCTATACCGGCCAATGCCGAGCCGCGCACTGGGCTGTCCATGGGTCAGCACTGTGAGCTGATGGTTAAGGAATGGGGAGTGAGCCGTGAAGATCAGGATCAGCTGACCTTTAACAGCCACCAAAATTTGATTGCAGCCTATGACCGCGGCTTTTTTGATGACCTTATCCAACCGTTTAACGGTGTCAGCCGCGATGGCATTATGCGCGATACGCCTCTGGAGAAGCTGGCAAAACTCAAGCCCGCCTATGACCGCGAAAACGGCACATTGACCGCCGCCAACTCAACCACCCTCACTGATGGCGCTGCCGCTGTATTACTCGCCAGCGAAGACTGGGCCACCCTGCGCAATTTGCCGATTCAGGCTTATCTCACGCACAGTGAAGTGGCTGCGGTGGATTTCTACACCCAGGGTCAACAGAGTGAAGGCCTGCTTATGGCCCCAGCGTACGCCGTACCAAGAATGTTAGCCCGGGCTGGCTTAACCTTGCAGGACTTCGATTTCTATGAGATTCATGAAGCCTTCGCTGCTCAGGCTCTGTGCACCATGAAGGCCTGGGAAGATGAGGACTTCTGTAAGAATAAATTAGGGCTGGACAGCGCCTTGGGAAGCATCGACCGGTCAAAGCTCAATGTAAATGGTTCCAGTGTTGCTACCGGCCATCCCTTTGCCGCAACCGGGCCAAGGATTATTGCGACATTGGCAAAATTGCTTGAGGAGAAAGGTTCCGGGCGCGGTCTGATTTCAATCTGCGCCGCTGGAGGCCAGGGTGTTACAGCGATTATTGAACGCTAATAGCCGATGGCAAAACCTAACTCGGTCAAGCACATAAGCAGGCAAACTGGAGCGCTAGACTGAAGATTTAGCGCTACAAAAATGAGCACTGAGGCGGCTCTTTCAGCATATCTAGCATAGCGATACAGACTTTATTCAACGCCAAAAAAAACGGGCAGATCCAAAGAATCTACCCGTTTTAACTTTTGCCCTACATTGCACTATTCTTATTGTTTTTGGTAATGCCCCTCTGAGTCCATGGTTTTCTTGGCAGCCTCTTAATGAACTGTCTCAAGCCATAACCATTCCTGCATGTGCTTAAGATAACGCCTCGAGAAAACTGGAACTTTGGCAAAGGTGCCAGCCACATGCTAATTGGTGCCAAGGTTAAAGCTTTGCTATCGCATCAACTTTCAACTCAACCCTAGGAACAGAACCACTCTCCTACTAAGTACCTATGTTGCTGTTTTTATGGATTAAATCTGCAAATTGCCCCAGTAGTGCCCGGGGCAAGGTATGGCCCATACCTTCAAAGCGAACCAGCTCCGCATGGGCAATATGTTTAGCCGTATCTATGCCACCGCTCACCGGCACCAATACATCCTGATTACCGTGAATAATCAATGTGGGTACCTTGATAGCGTTGAGCAGCGCTACCCGACTAGGTGAGGTTCTAATAGCGCTGATCTGGCGCATATAACCGGCAGGATTACTTGAGCGTTTATGCTCAGCAATCACCTGAGCTCTGATCTCATCGTCACTCATGGGATAGGCTGGACTGCCAAGCATCTGCCAGATTTCAACGGCGATATCCAAAGGCGTCTTGTCTTTTGAGGCGGGCTGAAGCATTTTCAAGCTGACCTTTAATGAGGCCTCCCCTTTTCCACGTTCACCACTGGTGGACATTATCGAGGTCAAGGACAACACTCGATCAGGATAGCGGCCAGCGACAATCTGACAGATCATGCCGCCCATGGACATACCCACCAAATGTGCTGCGGGAATATCCAGGGCATCTAACAGCCCCACAGTATCGGCGGCCATATCATCTAAGTTGTAGGGAGCCGACACCGGGATAGCAAAATAAGATTTCAGCAGCAGGCGAAAGAAACCCGGTGCTCTGACGCCATCAAATTTATCGCTGAGACCAATATCACGGTTATCGAAACGAATAACCCGAAAGCCTCGATCGACCAAGAGCTGACACAGTTCCAGAGGCCAGCGCACTAGTTGGTTATAGAGTCCAGCGACTAAAACAATCGCTGGGTCCTCGGGATTGCCGAAAGATTCGTAGGCAATCTTAAGTCCATTACTCTGTGCAAACTGGGTATTGCCTGCTTCAATCATATTTTACTCACTGGCTATTAAATGCTAACCGCGCAACTCGCGACGGAGAATTTTACCCACCGGGGATTTTGGCAACTCATTCATAAAGGCCACATGCTTGGGGACTTTGTAGGCGGTTAGCTGCTCGCGACAGAAGTCTTTGACCTGCTGCTCACTGAGGTCAGGGTTGGTGGATACGACAAATAGTTTTACCGCTTCACCGGTTCGCTCGTCGGCGACGCCAACCACTGCGCATTCAATAATATCCCCGTGACCGTAGGCCACATCCTCAATTTCATTGGGATAGACATTAAAACCGGAGACAATCACCATATCTTTTAAACGGTCGACAATGGTCAGCATACCGTCCTCGGCCATCACCCCTATATCACCGGTGCGGAACCAGCCATCTTTGTCCAATGCCTCAGCCGTGGCATCGGCACGATTCCAATAGCCCTGCATAACATGAGCGCCGCGGCAGCAAACCTCACCGCGCTCGCCAGGGGCAACAGCGTTGCCCTCAGCATCAATAAGCTTCACCTCCTGATAGAGCATCGGCAGACCCACAGTGCCAAGACGGCTTTTATCCGGGCCATTACAGGTTAATACGGAGGTGGTTTCAGAGAGTCCATAGCCTTCAAATACCGGTGCACCGGTGCGCGCTTCCCACTCATCGCCTACTTCCTTCACCAGTGCCGCTCCGCCAACAATAATCCCTTTAAGGCGCGAGAAATCGATCTCATCAAACTGCGGATGGCGCATCAACCCCTGCAGTAAGGTGGTGATACCGGCCATGGTGGTGAGCTGATGTTGTTTCATGGTCGTCACCATACTGTCGATATCCCGCGCATTGGGAATCAGCACAGAATGACTGCCACCGAGAAAGCCACTCACAGCATTCATGGCAAAACCAAACACATGGTAGAGAGGCATTGGCGCAATCAGCAAATCCGGCACCTCTTCATCGCTAAAATCGACACTCAGCTTGGACATACGCACGCCACCAAAGATATTGCCATGGGTTAAAATAGCGCCCTTCGAGGGGCCTGTAGTGCCACCGGTATACTGCAGGACGGCAACATCAGACATGCAGGAGGCTCTCTCCGGTAACTGCTTATCCGCACCCAGAGCAAGTGCATCAGTAAAGCCAACTAGATTAGCCAGACTGCTGGCAGGCAATGGCTGAGGCTGCAATAAATCCATTGCGCTGGTGGCAATCACCGTCTCAACACCAGTTTGCGCTATCACCTGCTCGGTGACCGGCAGTAAGTCACTGAGCACCACCAAAGCCTTGGCACCGGAATCATTAAATTGGTGCAATTGCTCTCGAGCTGTATACATAGGGTTGGTATTTACCACCACCAAACCAGCGCGCAATATGCCCCAGATAGCGATAGGAAACTGACTGATATTGGGCAGCTGTACCGCGACACGATCACCGGCAACCAGACCGCAATGTTCGAGCAAATAGCAGCCAAATTGACGGCTTAACAGCTCAATTTCGCTAAAGCAGAGGGTTTGACCAAGACAGGTAAAAGCGGGGCGGTGCGGGAACTTCTCGCAGGCTCGATTAAACCCATCAACCAAACTGGTAAATCCATCCTCGGCATTGAGTTCGATAAGTCTTTGCTCGGAAAATGATAGCTCGGATACGCTACTTGCGTTATTCATAATATTTCACTTTTATTTTTAATTATATTAGCTGGCTTTTAACCCTTAACTAACAGTACACCCCAATCCTATTCAATCTAACCCGGCAATGAATACTGTAACCTGCTTTACCGCGGCATCTAGACATTCCACTACTCGCTATTAGGGCAGTACGATATTAAATGCATCATTGGGCTCGCCCAATAATGAAAAGAACTTCACCAATTTAAGTACACTGCCGTCCACCGACAGTTCATCCGAGCCAATTAAATCAGTCAAACCGGCCTCGCCTACCAGAATATCCACAAACAGCGCTTTGCTCAGAGTCAGCGTTGCATCGGCAGTTTTATCCTTGGGAACTTCGCGATAATGCATTACTGAGTTTCTAATAGTCATTACAAAATTACTACTAATCTCACCCTGCTCATTGGTGAAAGCGATATTAATCAACAGCGCTTCACCCTCAGCCTTTTCCCCATCCAATCGCACCGACAGGGCTTTCATAAATTGTTCCAATGGCACCTGCTGTAAAAACGCCTTTGATGCGGCGGCGTCATAGCGAACAATTTTAGCGCCACCCTGAAGATCGTGAGCACCAGAGAGATAAATATCACGCCATGGGCCAGCCTCAGCTTGATAGGCCATCTGGCGATAGGCTTCGGCCAACATGGCACGGGCATCGCGATTAGTTGGCTGGGCAAATACCAGATGATTTACCACCTCAGCGACCCAGCGATAGTCACCCCTAGCCTGATACACCGCAGCCTTCTCCAGCAATGCCTCAGCACCGCCCATAAACTCCACATAGCGCAGTGCAGACTCAACTGGGGGCAATGGATTAAGTGTTGCAGGGTTGCCGTTATACCAACCAAAGTAATACTGATAGACCGCTTTGCTATTGTGGCTCAGAGTGCCGTAATAACCGCGCAGATGAAAATTTCCGGCGAGACTTTTAGGCAATTTTAAGTGCTCAGCGATCTCTTTAGGGGTCAACCCTATATTGGCCAAACGCACAGTCTGGTCATGAGTGAATTTATACATATCCTGTTGCTGGTGCAGCTGGGTGACAATTGCATCATGACCCCAAGTTGGCCAGTGGTGACTATTAAACAGCACAGCGGCATCCGCGATGGGTTTAATAAAGTCGGCAATCTGACCTATATAGTCACTCCAAATCAGCGCATCGCGAACCTTGGCACCGCGCAGAGTCAGCACATTGTGCATCACATGGGAGACCACCTCGGCACCACAAAAGGCTTTCCATTGCGGCAGATAAAAAGTCAGCTCAGAGGGGGCTTCACTGCCGGGCATATTAAAGAATTCAATATCGACACCATCCACCCTGAGACTCTGCTGGGGCTGATCCACTAGCACTGTCGGCTGCATAATCGAGGTACTGCCAAAGATAACCTGCTTCCCTAAACCCGTATCCACATGACCGGTGGGAGAGTTACTCAGGGGGTCACCATACATATAGCTGCCCCGGCGCAGCATGGCTGGGCCAGCAATAATATTTTCACTCACGGCTTCATGGACAAAACCCACCGGAGCTATCACGGGAATCTCATTGTCGGCAACCTGCTGGGCATCGAGCAATGCCATGATGCCACCGAAGTGATCAATATGGCTGTGAGTAAATATCACACCGGTGATATTAATTGGCCCTAGATGCTGTTCGGCAAAGTCCATGGCAACGCGGCTGGTTTCGAGAGTGGTAAGGGGATCTACAACAATCCAGCCGTTATCACTTTTAATCAGGCTCATATTGGCGAGATCAAAACCGCGCAGTTGGTAGAGGCCTTTCTCCACTTCAAAGAGCCCGCGAATGCTATTTAATTTTGCCTGACGCCAGAGGCTTGGGTTAACCGTGTCTGGAGCTTCGCCTTTCACAAAATCATAGGAAGCGGTATTCCAGATTTCGGTACCACGGGCGTTGTTTAATCTGTTGATTGGAGCACTGGCGACAAGGCCGCGTTTAGCATTGTCGAAATCCACTTGGTTCTCTATATCAAGGGTTTCTACGAATTCGAGATTACTATCTAGGGTGAACTGGCTGGCAGCGGAATCGATGCTTTCGACATCGGCTGTTTGATCGCAGGCGGCCAATAAAAACATCAGAAAAAAGCTGATAAGTGGAGTAGTTACACGACGCTGACTAGCTTTGAACATGATGCTTTCACCCTCAGATTTATTATTCTTGTTATGTGCTTTAAGAGCACAATTTGAAATCTCTTGGAGACTTTAAAATGTACCGCAGCGTTGCCTACAAATCACTTTAAGCGCACAATCAAAAAAGTAATTATTTAGAACATAAAACGTACAACTGAAGATTAGGGTCTGGGCTTCCTTTAGAGAACCATATACCGCAGGGAAGCGGCATCTGAGCTTACACGGACGTATTTACAGCGTGTTCTCTAAAGGAAGCCCAGAGCCTAATCGCCACCAGAAATAATTAATATCCCCGGAGACTAACTCCAAACAAAACAGCCCCTTAAACAATCATCTAAGAGGCTGTTTGAACTACCATTTCAAAACAGCTTAAGCTAAGACCTAAACTACCTCAAACAGACCAGCAGCACCCATACCACCACCAACACACATAGTGATAACAACATACTTCTCGCCGCGACGCTTACCTTCCATCAACGCATGCATAACCATACGCGCACCACTCATACCAAATGGGTGACCGATAGAGATAGAACCGCCATTTACATTCAAACGATCCATAGGAATACCCAACTTATCGCGACAGTAAATAACCTGAACCGCAAACGCTTCGTTCAATTCCCACAAACCAATATCATCAATCGTCAAACCGTGACGCTTCAGCAACTTAGGAATAGCAAAAACAGGACCAATACCCATCTCGTCCGGCTCACAACCCGCAACCGCAATACCACGATAAATACCCAGCGGCTCCAGATTACGCTGAGAAGCCAAAGTACCATCCATCAACACAACCGCAGCAGCGCCGTCAGACAACTGCGACGCATTGCCACCAGTAATAGTGCCACCGTTGCGAACCGCTTTCAGACCAGACAGACCCTCAAGGTTAGTACCGGGACGGTTACCTTCATCTTTAGCCAAAGTCACAACTTCTTCAGTTACTTCACCCGTCTCACGATTGGTCACCAACTTAGTAGCAGTAACCGGAACAATCTCATCAGCGTACAGACCCGCTTCCTGAGCAGCCGCAGTACGCGCCTGAGAAATAACCGAGTACTCATCCTGAGCCTCGCGAGAAATGCTATAGCGGTTAGCAACAGTCTCAGCCGTATCCAGCATCGGCATATTGAGTAGTGGCACATTTTTCGTAGCCAGAGGATCAGCTACTCGATGAGCGTTAAACTTCTCGTTTTGAATCAAGCTAATGCTCTCACAACCACCGGCAACAATAATCGATGAACCATCAACCGTAATATTGCTAGCGCCAATAGAAATCGCCATCAAACCAGACGAACACTGACGGTCAACCGTCATACCCGACACAGACACCGGCAAGCCAGAAGCCATAGCCGACTGACGACCCAAGTTCATAGTCTGAGTACCCTGCTGCATTGCAGCACCCATAATGCAATCATCAATCTCTGACGGATCAATACCGGCACGGGCAACCGCAGCAGTAATAGCGTGAGAACTCATAGACGGAGATTCAAGATTATTGAAAGCACCGCGGAAAGCTCGGCCAATTGGCGTACGAGCAGCTGAAACAATTACTGCTTCTTTCATAATAATTTCCTTTAAATTTATTTTAAATTTTGATTTTTTAAATCAGTTTATTAATTTTTAAAGCGCAACAGCTAAGCCTGCAATGCAGCCATCGCCTTCATCAAAAACTTCTCAGTCTGCTTGCCACCGGATTCCAGCGGCTGCTGATTTGACGGATCACTGAGTTCATCCCACTGAGCAACAATCGCCTCAGGATTCTGCTCCGCTTGAGCCAAGAAAATACCATCAGTCTCATACATACCCGCTTTGGCATAGCCACCCGCACCGGCACAGAGAATAGTTCTTGTCGGAGCGCCCTCATCACAGAGAACCAGCGCTGCTGCAGTAACCGACTCTGCGGTTAACAAACCTAACATCTCGGGAGGCATCAGATCCTCAGTCATACGCGTGCCCGCAGTGGGCGCCAGCGCATTAACATGAATATTGTTCTTAGCGCCCTCGAGAACCAAAGTATTCATAAAGCCCAGCACCGCCATTTTCGCAGCGCCGTAATTAGTCTGACCAAAGTTACCGTACATACCGCTAGAAGAGGTCGTCATCACAATACGGCCATAATTCTGCGCACGCATAATGTCCCATACCGCTTTAGTACAGTTAACCGAACCCATCAGGTGAACATCCATCACCAGTTTAAAGTCAGCCAAATCCATCTTGCTAAAAGACTTATCACGCAGAATGCCAGCATTGTTGATCAAAATATCAACCCTGCCCCACTTCGCCATCGCCTGAGCAACCATATTTTCAACTTCATCAAAATTGGAGACATTGGCACCGTGGGCAAAGGCTTCACCCCCAGCGGCTTCAATAATGCCAACCACTTCCATAGCCGCATCAGAAGACGCGCCGGTACCATCTCGTGCGCCGCCCAAATCGTTGACTACCACTTTGGCACCGCGCTCAGCCAATGCCAATGCATGAGAACGACCCAAGCCGTTGCCTGCACCAGTAACAATTGCTACCTTACCTTCAAAACTAATACTCATTACTTACCTCGTCTGACTCAGTGTTTTTTAAAAAGTGTTTTATCGAGTGTATTTTTAAATCGTTAAATTATTTGGCCATCTGTACAGACAACCACTCAGCAACCAGAGCCGGCTTATCGCCACCCTCGATCTCAACAGTAGTCTCAACTTTAAAATCGTACTGGCCGGGACGCTTCTCAGTGATCTCAAGAATCGTTGCATGACAGCGAATGCGGCTACCAACACGAACCGGCGCAACAAAACGCACCTTATCAAAGCCCTTGTTAACACCCATATAGATGCCTTCAATCAGCAGGTTATAGCTCTCAGAAAAATAGGACAGCATAGACAGAGTCAAAAAGCCGTGGGCAATAGTGCCACCAAAAGGCGTAGCCGCTGCGGCCACTGGATCAACATGGATAAACTGGCGATCCAAGGTGCACTCAGCAAATTCATTAACCTGCTCCTGCTTCACTTCAAACCACGCAGTAGGTTCGCAAACATGACCGATATAATCTGCAATCTCGGACTTTTTAATCATTTTAGGCATAGCTTTTCCCCTAGTTAAATCTGAATTATTCTATTTGTACTGTTTAAACGTGCCGAGTAGTCTGCCCACCCCAGCTAGGCTTGACCATGACATCATATGTCCGGTTGAGCCCTGTAGATATCACCCAAGCTGATTCTTAGAATACCTAAATTCAGTTGTGCTCCTATCCTAGGGTGACTACCATGCAGCAACGCTAATAATAAGAGTCGTCCTCCTTGTCTGAATCTGAATCCAACTTAGCTTTCGCGCGCTTCCTGAAGTTTTGGCGCGGCGTCCACAGTGTTAGTCAGGAACAGCTCTCAAACCTTATCAACAGCTCACCACGACATATCAGCCGTCTTGAAAATGGCAGCAGCCGCCCAAGCCAAAGCATGGTCACAGAGATTGCCAGTGCCCTGCACCTAGGCCAACGGGATCGCAATCACCTCTTGATTGCCGCCGGGTTCCTGCCCACTACCGGTGAACTGGACTTTCAGGCGCCAGAGCTGAAATGGCTACGCAAGACCATGACCCTATCGCTAAAAGCTCTGGACCCCTACCCCGCCATCATCATTAATGAATCCAGTGATATCCTGATGGTCAACCGCGGTTGGGTAGGACTGTTTAATCAGACAATAGGCAAAGTCGCCCTGGACCTTGTCAGCAACAATCTGGAATTTCTGTTTAGTCGCCAGGGTGCCGGCTCACTGATCAGTGGCTGGGAAGATACCCTCTCGGTGATCCTGATGTCACTGGAGCAAAAAACCTTATTTGGCGATAATCAGCGCGACCATGAAATGCGTGATCGCCTTGCCAAACACGAAAATGTTCCGGCGGATTGGCGTCAGCGCGCAGCTAAACTGGAACCACTGTCTAGCTTTCGTATGCAGATCAATCTAAATGGTGAATTAAAGCGCTTTATAAGCCTCCACAGCACAGTGAGCACCATGGGTCCTGCGGCAGTCCTATCTGGGCCTAGCTTGCATATGAATACCCTCTACCCAGAAGACGATACACTCGACCTGTCCCAGCTCTGCGAGGGCGACCTCAGTCACCCCCTGCTGCACTATTGATTACCATTGAATAACTATCGAATAACTATAGAACAACTCTTGCCCAACTAAGCCCCGCGCATCAGCTTATTAATCTGCGGTGAGATCAGCAGCATCAACAGCGATATACCAATGGCGATATAGCCCACCTGAGAATAGACCTCGATATAACCGGCCTTAGCCGCGGCAATATTGGTCATCTGACCACCTATGGTTTCAGCCCCAGTGGCCCGGGCAATAATACTGGCGAGAAAATTAGACAGCCCGTAGTAGAGCATCCAAGCCCCCATGGTCATACCCACAATACGCGCAGGCGCCAGCTTAGTAATCGCCGACAGCCCCACAGGAGAGACCATCAACTCCCCCATGGTATGCAACCAATAGATAGCAAAGATAAACAGCACCGGTGTATAGCCCATATCCCCAGAACTCTTCATTCCCGCCACCAGCACCAAGAAACCTAACCCGGCCATGGCCACACCCATAGCAAACTTAACCGGTGTCGAGGGATTGGCATTGCGTCGCGCCAACCAGACCCAGAGCCAAGCGATAAGCGGGGCAAACAAAAAGATAAAGCCTGCATTTAAGGACTGAAACACAGGGCCTGGCACAGACCAACCGAGAATATCTCGATCCACTAAGCGAGCAGTAAACAGATTCAGCGACGAACCCGCCTGTTCAAACAGTGCCCAGAAGGGAATCTGCGCGAGAATAAAATAGATCGCGGCAAACATTCTTGAGCGCTCATCCCCCTCAAGACGTCTCCAGCTAAAGCTCACCAACCCTACCAGCATAACCAAACCGATTGGCCCCAATATGCCGCCCACCAACTCCTCATTTTTTACCAACAACATGGACACAGCCACTATGCCTAAACCCGCTAAATAGCAGAGCCACTCCACATTGATCGAGAAAAACACTTTCTGTTTAAGCTTTTCCAAAGACGGCGGTTCGGCCTTGCCCTCCAACCAGCTCTGGCAGGAGAGGAAAATAACTAAACCCAAAAGCATGCCAAAACCCGCCAGGCCAAAGCCGTACTTCCAGCCGTGGACTATGCCCAGGTAACCGCAAAAAATAGACGCCATAAAGGCACCCAGATTGATACCCATATAGAAAATGGTAAAACCCGAATCCCGCCGCGCATCACCAAAGCCATAGAGGGAGCCGACAATGGTTGAGATATTGGCCTTCAGGAATCCGACACCGGTAATAATCAGTGCCAGCGACAGATACAGAATATCCAGATAGCCCTCCTGGGTTATCACCGACATGGTTATCTGATCCCGGGGAATACTGGCAGGTAATCCAAGTGCCTCAGGCTCAGCTATATCCATGCTCGTCTCAGTAAAGCTGACATATGAGCTTATATAGGAACTGCCCTGACCCGAAACAATCATCTGGCGGGCATCACCGCCCCGTGCATCCAGAGTAATCTGATACTCAGCTTCAGCGTATTGCAGCATCTGTTTAGAGCCATCCCCCTCAAAGCTCATGCCAAAGTGCCCCAGCGTCAGCAAAATAGCACCAAAGGTTACCGCCTTGCGCGCCCCCAGATAGCGATCAGCCAGCACCCCGCCAACGATGGTCATAACAAACACCAGAGCGGTGTAGGCCCCATAGAGCAGACTCGACCGCTCGTCGGAAAACAGAAAGTGTTGCGTTAAATAGACAATCAGCAGACCGCGCATACCGTAATAGGAAAAACGCTCCCACATCTCAGTGAAAAACAACACCACCAATCCCCGTGGGTGACCGAAAATGGTGCTCTGCTGTGCTGAGTTGGCCATAGATTTTCCTCTGTCGATATAGGTTGAATCAGTTTATTTTTGACTGGCATCATAGCGGTGGAGAACACAAAGCAAAAGCTCTTCCAATTGGCGCCGCTTCGACAATAGTTGGCACCAATTGCAAAGACCCTGTATCACCCCACAGCTAGGCTAAAGCTTAGGATTACATTTCAGTAGCCAAATCAATAATAAGAGCGCCCGCAAATGTCTCAAGATAACCCCTCCCAAGCCGAGTTCCGCGCCCAGGTTGCCGCCTGGATGCAGGACAATAGACCAGCTGATCCCGGATTTTTACTGCCGCAAACCTTTATGGAAGTGGGTTCCGAGCGGGTACTGGAATTCCTTCGAGAATGGCAGCACAAAGTCTGGTCCGCCGGTTACCTGGGTATGGCCTGGCCGAAAGAGTACGGTGGCCAAGGCATGAGCCGAGACTTTCAGCGCATTGCCGATGAAGAGATGAAGCGCCTGCAAGTACCCATCTGTTTCAATGTTATCGGCCTCGGCTGGGCTGGGCCGCTGATTCTGGACAATGGCAGCGACTACGAAAAAGAGAAATACCTCAAGGGCATTCTCAATGCCGACGATATATGGTGCCAGGGATTCTCCGAGCCCAATCACGGCTCTGATCTAGGCAGCATTCAAACCCGCGCCGAACGGGATGGCGATGACTACCTTATAAATGGCAGCAAGATCTGGACCACCATGGGCAACTTCGCCAAATATATGATCCTGCTGGCCCGCACCGACGCTCAGGTAGAACGTCGCTACAACGGTCTATCGTTCTTCTTGGCCCCTATGCACAGAGATGGCATCACCACTCAACCGATTCAGAAGATCACCGGCGAGTACGGCTTTACCGAGACCTTCTTCACCGATGCCCGTATCCCCGCCAATTGCATTATGGGGGAGGAAGGTCAGGGCTGGCGCATTGCCATGCAGACGCTGCAATACGAGCGCGGCGCTGAAGCCGGCGCTGCCGGTGGCATTTCGATTCTCTCCATTGTTATGGATGATCTGCTGCGCATGGCAGCGGAAATTGAGCGTGAGGGTGAGCCGCTTTTACAGGACCCAGTCACTCGCGACAATCTGATTAAATTTATGATCGAAGAGAAAGCTCTGCAACTAGCAGAAAAGCGTATCGAGATACCGGCCCTGTGCCGCGACTACCCCAACTCTATAGCCCTCTCCGGCAAACTGCGCAGCACAGAGTTCTTTCGCCGTATGCGTCAATATGCCCTCACCCTTCAGGGTGCACAGGGCTCGCTCTATGTCGGTGATCAAGAGACCATTGGCGGCGGTTTTTGGCAGCGCGCTTACTTAAACAATTTCTCCACCACCATCGGTGGTGGCACCAGTCAGGTACAGGCCAATATTATTGGCGAACATGTACTCGGTCTGCCAAAAGATTAGTGGAGAGTACTCAATGACAACCTCAATCCTAAACGGAACCGGTAATAACGCACTCGCCTTTAGCGACGAGCAGGCCATGCTTCTTGACAGCGCCAAAAACTTCTGTGGCGATAAGTCCGATATCAGTGCAGTGCGCAGCCATCTGCAGTCAGACAGCGGCCATAACCCAGAGATATGGCAGGAAATGGTCGCTCTTGGCTGGACCGGTATAGCCATCCCCGAACAGTACGGCGGCTTTGCTATGGGGCTGGGCTCAACCGTGCCGGTGATTGAAAGCATGGGACGACATCTACTAGGTACCCCCTTGATCACCAGCACACTGGCGTCCCAAGCTTTACTGCGCGGTGGCTCCGAAGCCCAGCGCGAGCAGTGGCTGCCAAAGGTTGTGCAGGGCACTGTGGGCTCTATGGCCCTATTGGACAATGAAGACTGGGGCGCCAAACTCTGTGGTGTGACGGCGAATCAAAGTGATTCTGGAATAGTACTCTCAGGTAAAAAATTACTGGTTGCCGATGCCACAGTGGCGGACTTCTTTGTCGTCGCCATCAATCACAACGGCAATCACAGCAGCAATCCCGCACTGGCCATAGTCGAAGCGTCCCAGCTAGCAACTGGGGCTATTACAGCCAATACATTAATTGACGAAACCAAGCGCGCCGCCACAGTGGACTTCACTGGTGCCACTATTTCTCTAGATGCCCTGCTACCCCATCCCGAACAAGCACTCAAAGATGTGCGACTCATTGGCGCATTACTGATCGCCGCTGAAGCCACAGGTACCAGTGCCGCGACCCTCGACTCTATTGTTAGCTACCTCACCAGCCGAATTCAGTTTGGCCGGCTTATTGGCTCCTATCAGTCACTCAAGCACCCGACCGTGGATATCTTGCTGCAGATGGACTCTTCCCGCAGCTTGATCTATCACGCTGCAACGCTTATCGACGACCGCCCAGTGGCAAAGGACACAGAGATTGCCTGCCGTATGGCCAAGGCCCAGGCCACTGAAACATTATTGTTTGCCGGTGACCGCGCAGTGCAGTTTCATGGCGGCATGGGCTTTACCTACGACTGCGACGCTATGCTCTATATTCGCCGCGCCCAATGGGCACAGCATCAATATGGCGACGCCCAGCACCATCGACTGCACCTAGCTAAGCTACTCTTAGACTAGCTGATTGGAGCCCAAGGCACTGCTGGTAAATCTATTATTGTCAAACTCACGTAGACACTACTAATCTGGAACACTGCTCAGCGATACTATGGGCGCCTTGATTAAAAAGCTAAAGGCCAGACAATAATAAAAACAAAAGGCTCGAAAAAGAGCTCTACAGCAGGGACAAAAAATGAAAACCTCCCACACCCTTATTGGCATTCTCGTGTCACTGATTCTCGGCGGCGCCATGTTATTGGTCGGCAGTCAGGGCAGCCTCATGCACAATGGCATAGCGCTGTTTGCACTCTGCGGCGCCATTGGTTTTATCCTTCACTGGGTCGTATTCCTCCCCTCCTTTGCCTTCCAGACTGAGCACTATTTCGATCTGACCGGTTCAATCTCCTATATCAGCACCGTAATTGTTGCGGTTTATCTCAATCCGGAAATGGATCTGCGGGACCTGATTATCTGCGCCATGATTGTGATCTGGGCCGTGCGGCTGGGATCGTTTTTATTCTGGCGTATCAAAAAAGACGGCCAAGACAAACGCTTTAAAGTCATGAAAACCAAATTCACCTGGTTCCTAATGACCTGGACCCTCGGCGGCCTCTGGGTGCTGATGACCATGGCCGCAGGACTGGCGGCAATTACCTCTGATACCACAGCTCCCCTGGGCTTATTGGCCTATACGGGCATTGCCCTCTGGGTGTTTGGCATGACTGTTGAAGTAATGGCTGATACGCAGAAAACCCACTTTCGCAAGCAACCTGAAAACCAGGGACGCTTTATCAGCACTGGCATCTGGGCCTGGTCTAGACACCCAAACTATTTTGGCGAAATTACCCTCTGGGCCGGTGTCGCATTGGTCGCCCTCCCAGTACTATCAGGCTGGCAGCTAGTCACCATGATCTCCCCAGTATTTGTCTACCTACTGCTCACTAGAGTCAGTGGCATCACCATGCTTGAAGCCATAGCAGAGAAGCGCTGGGGCACAGACCCAGAGTTTATCGCCTACCGCGATACCACTCCGTCTCTAATGTTGCGCAAGCCGCGGGGTTAAGGTTAAAGGGACCGAAGGCGCTATTTACAAGGGCCGCGGGCGCTAGCTACCGAAGCTGGAGGCGCTGGTATGCAGCTCGAGTAGGGTGACTTGGCCCTATCACGCTGACGTTAAGAAAGCATTTATTTCGTTGTTAAGATACGCCATATCCTGAAAGGTGTGGTGTGCGCCAGCGTTTATGAGTCTTTTTTTATCCATCAGTTCGGTATAACCAAATACAGTCATTCCCGCCGCGACTCCACCTTGAACGCCTAATGGACTGTCTTCAATAACCAAGCACTTTGTTGGATCGGTTATGCCCATTTGCTTTGCGGCATACAGGTACACATCAGGAAATGGTTTACCTCTTTTTACTTCATTTGTAAGGTGAAGGAGGCCCTCAAAGTGATGAAGTAAATTAGTGGCACCTAGGGTGGTGCGCATTTTCTCATGTGAGCCACTTGATGCTACACAGTAAGGAAAGGCAATGTCTGCAATGGCTTTTTCTATGCCGACTACCTTTTCAACGGACCCGCTAAGCGCATGATTAATTTCATGTTTGTATCTTTCTTCCAAACCTTGCGGTGGCTTTTTGCCGAGCATGGACTCAATGATATCAATGCATTGGCTTGAAGAATGACCAACAAAGGTTTGAAACATATCTTTGAGGCTAAGCGAGAAGCTGCACTCTTCATTAAGTATTTGTGCGAATACTTGGTTCGCTATACGTTCGCTGTCTACCAGTACACCGTCGCAGTCAAAAATAACTAATTCAAACTTACTCATGTTTTTAGTCTGTACCTGATTTTTTCTAAATATAGAATAGAACTCAAGACTTAGCTCAATGAATATGAAACTTGGCACAGTATTCAAGAAAAGCCATAAACCCTTTTGCGATCAATCAGGTTCCGCTTATGGATTTATGATTTTCAGGTTAAACGAAGACCTGTTGGAGCGCAGCGAGTTGTCTGAGTGCTGAAAATCATCAATCCATGGAATCGATCGCAAAAGGGTTTATGGCTTTTACCCGCAAAAACCTAACCTAGCAATGAAATAGCTTGGGAATCTAATAGCCTAGGAATAACCTTTAAAGAACATATCCACCTGCTCAAGCGCTTCCCCAGCCTCAGGCAGGTCCGGATAAAAGATCGGCCACACATGAGGCACATTGTCCCACAACATCAAAGTTGCATCAGTACCCGCCTCAACCGCCTTATTCACATAACGGCGTCCATCATCCCGCAAAATCTCACAGTCACTGGCCAACACCAAAATAGGTGGCAGACCACCCAAATCCCCCAGCAGCGGAGAAACCACCGGATCTGAAGCCCTGTGCCCAGCCATATAGCGACCCGCCAGACCAATCATAAACCCAGGCACCCAAGCTAAACGCTTGGCCAGAGGTCGAAGAATCACATCGGAATCCAAATTGCCGCGAATACTCGGGCTCACAAAGCGCGCATCAGTCACTGGCGACAGCGCCAGAGCAGCATTGGGAACCCGGCGTTGATTGTCACGAATCCAGGCCAGCAGAACCAAAGTCAGATTGCCACCCGCAGAATCACCAGCGACAAATACACAACTCGGCGACTCTAAGGTTTCAGCATCCGGCCCCCGAGGACCATTCTCAAGCATCCAATCGTAGCTAGTACGACAGTCTTCCACGCAATCTAGACGCTTATTTTCAGGCATCAGACGGTAGTCGATAGCCAGCACAGCACTATTGGTTAGCGCAGATAATTTATCAGTGAGAACCCGATAGCCCTTAGGGCTGCCGGCCATAAAGGCACCGCCATGAATATACTGAAAGCGACGACTGCTGTCGGCACCGGGAGCAACAACCCATTCAGAGGGAACACCAGCAGCATCCACCGGCGTCACCACACTAGTTGTTTCGGCACCGGCAAAGAAGGTATCCATGGTTTCACGCATGGAGTGAATACGCTGGGACCAGGGCAGCTTTTCAAGCGGACCACTGGCACCGCGAAGACGCTTATTCAGCGCCACAACCGCCGCCGCAGAAGCTGCGACGGCAGTGGCATCCGCGGGACTAAAACGCTGTCCCTGGGGAAGATCATATTTGCTGAGACTGTCCCGTGTAAAAATATAGACCAGTAAGCCAAGCACCAGCCCTACCAACACAGCCCCAACAAGGATAATCACGAGGCTGAGTAACTTAGCTGATTAAACTTCTTCTGATGGAAGTCGCGATCACCAAGAGTCACATTAATCGTCATCAGGCGTTTAACAAAGTGGCCAATATTTAATTCGTCGGTCAAACCAATACCGCCGTGCAACTGGATCGCCTCTTCACCAATCTGCTTACCCGCCTTAGCCATAGTGACCTTCAGCGCATGTACAGACTTCAAAAATTCACTTTTATCAACACTCTCATCAGCGGCACATTCATTCGCCTGACAGAGACTGCGATAGAGCATCGATTTGGCCTGTTCACAGGACATAAAAGTATCAACCATACGGTGCTGCAGAACCTGGAACGAACCAATTGGCGAACCAAACTGCTGACGGGTTTTTGAATAGTCCACAGTAATGCTGTTCAGAGTCAACATAATACCCAGAGCCTCTGCACTCAGAGCCATCAGCATCGACGGCATAACCTGATCGATTAGGTCCATACCTTCGCCCACAGCATTAACCAGCTGATCTTCAGCCACCACCACATTGGCTAAAGTAACCGTGGCGGCACGCTGGCCATCCATCGTCTTATAGCTCTTGACCGAAACACCATCAGCTGCAGCATCGACCAAAAACAGGCTCACGCCCTGATGATCAAACTGTCCACCGCTAGTGCGCGCACTGACGACAAACTTATTGGCACTGCCGCCATTGCTCACAACAGTCTTTTCACCGTCGAGACGGTAACCGCCATCAGCGGCCACTGCAGTGGTGGCCACATCGGCCATCTCATAGCGGGATTGGCGCTCGGCAAAGGCAAAGGAGCCCATGCAGCTGCCATCGATCACGGTTGGAATAATCGCTTCTTTGAGGGCGCTGTTAGTGGATGCAGCCAGCAGACCACCAAACATCACAACAGTGGAGACATAGGGCTCCACCACTATACCTTTACCCAGCTCTTCCATGACCGCAGCCAAATCTTCCACTGTGCCACCAAAACCACCGTACTCTTCAGCAAAGGGAACAGACAACCAACCCAACTCGGCAAAAGTATTCCAGAATTCGCGGCTGATGCCCTCTTCTGAATTGATGATTTTACGGCGTGTATCAATGTCGTATTCGTCACGCACAAAACGCGCAACGCTGTCTTTGATCATGGTTTGTTCTTCTGAAAACTCAAAATTCATTATTCTCTACTCCGGAAATCTGTTGGGGCCTAAAGGCCAAGTACGGCTTTGGCAATTACATTGCGCTGCACTTCATTGGAACCACCATAGATGGTTGCGGCGCGGCCATACATATATCTGCCGCGAGCTTCGCCAGCAAAACCATGACCCAGCTCTTCGCCGGTTAGGTCCCCCTCCACAGCTTGCAGAGCCCCGCCGTAACTACCGGCCAGCTGCAGCTGCAGCTCGTGAATCGCCTGAGCGATTTCAGTGCCTTTAATTTTCAACAGTGAAGACTCGGGCCCCGGCATACCGCCGCCAGCCATTGAGGCAAACACACGTAGCTCGGTGTACTCAAGCGCCATCAGCTCCATCTCGATATCCGACAGACGCAACTGGAATATGGGATCATTGATCATCGCCTGACCGCCGTTAACTTCTTCAGTGGCGCGCTGCTTGAGGGTGCGCAGCAAACGCTTGGAATCAGCCACCTCAGCCATACCAGTGCGCTCATGAGCCAACAGTGCCTTAGCGTAGGTCCAACCTTTATCCTGCTCGCCGATCAAGTTATCGCGGGGAACCAAGACATTTTCAAAATGCACTTCGTTGAGACTGTGCTTGCCATCTATAGTCACGATAGGCTTAACCGTGATACCCGGGGTTTTCATATCGATTAACAGAAAGCTAATACCCTGCTGCTTGCGCATATCTTTGGTAGTGCGAACCAGACAAAAAATCCAGTCGGCATACTGGGCAAAGGTGGTCCAGATCTTGGCACCATTGACCAGGTAGTTATCACCAGCATACTCAGCAGAGGTAGTTAAGGCGGCCAAATCTGATCCGGCGCCCGGCTCAGAATAACCCTGACACCACCAGTCGTCGCTGGAGAGAATTCGCGGTAAAAAGCGTGCTTTCTGCTCTTCAGTGCCAAAGGTGAAAATCACCGGGGCAACCATTTTCAAACCGAATGGCACCACATCGGGAATACCCGCGGCGCCGCGCTCAGTTTCATAAATAAATTTTTGGGTCGCGCTCCAACCTGTGCCGCCATACTCTTTTGGCCATCCCGGTGCGATCCAGCCCTTGGCATGGAGCTTCTTCTGCCAGCTGACGATCGCTGGCTTGTAGTCGGCACTCTGCACGCCGCTCAAGCGCTGGGCGGTTTCCGCGTCGAACTCTGTGGCAAAAAAATCACGCACTTCATCTCTGAAGGCAAGATCTTCGGCTGAAAAATTAATGTCCATCTGTGTCTCTCCCACTATTGTTATTTTGGCCACAGCTTATGTTGTGGCACTTATTGTGTCAATTAAAAACAAGCTTGCTAATAAGCTGCTTTAAATAGGCAGCTTTAAAGTTTGTAACTACAATCGGTTAATTCGATGTTAATGATCTATACGCCGCGCCTGTCAATGCAGTTTAAATCTCAGCTGCCAAATAACTGGCCTGCTTGATAGCCGCCTTGGCATCCAACTCCGAGGCCTCGAAGGCACCGCCAATCAAGCTAGTGGCGATATCACTGTCACTCAGCTCATCAAAGAGATCGCGCTTTGGCACCTGTCCGGCACAGACAATCACCGTGTCCACCTCAAATAGCTGTGGCGCACCGGCAACTGTGACATGTAGACCCTGATCATCAATTTTCTCGTAGTCGATACCATTGATCATCTGCACACCACGCTTGTCCAGTGACATGCGGTGGGTCCATCCAGTGGTTTTACCCAAGCCGCGCCCTACTCGCGTGGACTTGCGCTGCAGCAGATAGACTTGCCGGCCAGACTCTTCCACCTGTGGGGTTACACCTGTGACACCACCGCGGGGATGGTTTTTAAAATCAATGCCCCACTCCCGGGCAAAGACCTCTTTATCCAGTGCCGCGGAAACCCCCACATGGGTGATAAATTCCGAGACATCAAAGCCAATCCCCCCGGCGCCCATCACAGCCACACGCTTGCCCACTTCGACATTACCGCGCAGCACATCTACATAGCTAACGACGCTGGGATGATCTATACCCTCGAGTTGAGGAACCCTTGGAGTTATACCTGTGGCGATCACTACATGATCAAAACCACCGAGCTTTAACTCAGCCGCTGTGACCTTGCGATTGAGCTGCAGATCCACATTATTGACCTCCATCATGCGACGGTAATAGCGCAGAGTTTCATAAAATTCTTCTTTGCCTGGTATCTGTTTGGCCAGATTAAACTGTCCACCAATCTCAGCTCCCGCATCAAACAGAGTCACCGAGTGACCGCGCTCAGATGCCACAGTGGCATAGGCCAGACCAGCTGGACCGGCACCAACTACGGCAATCTTCTTTGGCGCCTCAGTGGGCGCATAATTTAAACGGGTTTCGTTAAGCGCTCTCGGGTTGACCAGACAGCTAATTTCCTTGCCTTCAAAACCATGGTCCAGACAGGCCTGATTACAACCTATGCAGGTATTAATTTCGTCTTCACGGCCTTCAAAAGCCTTTAATACCAGCTCCGCATCCGCCAGCATGGGTCGCGCCATAGAGACAATATCTGCATCCCCATCGGCGAGAACCTGCTCTGCCACATCGGGCATATTGATCCGGTTACTGGTAATGGTAGGTATGCTGAGCTCTTTGCGCAGGCGCCCAGTGACACCAGAGAATGCAGCGCGAGGCACCATGGTGGCGATAGTGGGAACCGCAGACTCGTGCCAGGTAAAGTGCGTGCTAATAATTGTCGCGCCGGCTTTTTCCATTTCCTTGGCCAACAGCACAACCTCATCCCAGGACATGCCACCCTGCAACATATCCATCGCCGCGATACGAAAAATCAAAATAAAGTCTTCACCTACTTCGGCACGACAGCGGCGCATAATTTCTAATGGGAAGCGCATGCGGTTTTCATAACTGCCGCCCCATTGATCTTGGCGCTGATTGGTTTTCTCTACCAAAAATGTGCTCAGCAGATAACCCGCGGAACCTATAATTTCTACCCCATCGTATCCCGCCAGCTTAGCCAGCTTGGCGCAATTAACATGATCGTTAATTTGCTTCTGCACACCGACTTCGTCCAGTTCATTTGGCATCATCCTTGAAAGCCGCGACGGCACAGCTGAAGGACCCACCATGGTCGGTGTGTGGGCCAGGGGACCGGCATGGAGTATCTGCATGCAAATTTTAATCTCTGGATCCACAGCGTGCACCGCTGCGGTGACCTGACGATGGCCCTCGGCATGCTCAGGGGTGGACATCTGAGAACCCATACTGCCCTCTTCGTTGGGGCTAATACCACCAGTGATCATCATGCCAACGCCACCCCGGGCGCGCTCGGCAAAGTAGGCGGCCAATCGTTCGAAACCCCCTTCCACTTCTTCCAGACCCGTGTGCATAGAACCCATCAAGGCACGGTTCTTAAGCTGGGTAAAACCCAGATCCAAAGGTGAAAACAGCTTCGGGTATTTTCGATGAAGCGCCACGGTTAAATGCCCTCCAAGATATTTTGTGAACCATCGTTAGCGATCGCTTGCTGGAAACTGGGGCGCTGTTTAAGGCGCTCGAAGTAAGCCAAGGTATGGGGTTTAAAGCCATCCTTAAGGCTCAATAGCTCAGCAAAATGCAGGGCAAAACCCACCGCGATATCCGCCAGAGTGAAACGCTCAGCACAGAGAAATTCACGGCCGTCAGAGAGCGCCAATTCAACCGAGCGCAGGCGCGAGAAGAACCACTTGGTATAGTCCTCAGCAACTTTCGGTAGACGCGTGGCTTCAGGCTCTAGAACCGTATAGCGCAGCACCAATGTCTGGGGGAAGGTCAGGGTCGCATCGCTGCGGTGCAGCCAATTGAGGTAGTCACCATAGGCTGGCTCAATTGGCAGTACCGCTAGATCCGTGGGACCGTATTTATCCGCCAGATACTGACTAATAGCGGTGGATTCGGTCATGCTGACGAAATTAGCTGGATCACTGCTATCGGTGAAAAACGGCACAGTACCAATGGGATTGAGCTCGGTATAACCAGGGTGCGCAAAGCGTGGTGGAAACAACATGGTCTCAAGTTCAAAGTCGAGCCCCATCTCCAGTAGAGTCCAGAGTGGGCGAATTGAACGAGAACCGGCGCAGTGCCAGAGTTTAAGTGCCATAAGGCTGCCTCAAATTATTGATTGGTGTTTTGCTGCTGTTTACTGGTGTTTACTGGTGTTAGCTACCTTCAGATTCAAGGGCTGCAATCTCAACAAGCAGATCATCAGTGGCCACCTGATTACCGGTAACTGCACTGACATCCATAACAGTACCGTCGATCTCAGCGCTAATTTCATAGTGCATTTTCATCGCTTCAAGCACCGCCAGTACCTGCCCTACAACCACCTGATCTCCAGGGGCAACCAGCACATCCAGCAACAACCCGTGCATGGGCGCGATTACACGACCGCCGCCCACGGCCTCATCAACCAGACCGTCGAGAATAATCAGATCTTTAAACAGGGCGCTGCGCCCTTCAATCGAGCAATACAGCTGCCCCTTTACTGGCGAGCTATAAGTTGCCGTAATGGCTTTGCCACCCACCAGCAACTCGGCCCTAGTATCTTTTAACTCAGACAGCGTGACCACAAGACTCCGCGACTCGCCAGTATCAATGCTACTCACCAGATAGCTGCCGTCGCCCTGAGGGGATATTGCGAGATCGTGGATCAACTGATCAAACTGATACTGCTTGCGTGACACCAATGGGCTGGCACTGGTCCAGTCTTTAAGGTTATGGCTCACGCCTAGGGCCCGCTCAAAAAGCTGGTTATGTTCCAGGCGCAGTTCCAAAACCGCCGCCACTGCAGCGTCGGCAAACTGCGGTAATGGGTTGGCCAGATCCGCTTCAGAAAACTCTTCAGCAATAAAGGCGGTGGTGAAAAATCCATCAATAAACTGTTGTTTTTCAAGGCACTGAATAAGAAACCTCATGTTATTTGGAGTTCCAAATAGCACCGTCTCTCGAAGTGCGGCGATCAGTCGCAGACGTGCCACTTCCCGGGTCGGGCCATAGCCAATCACCTTGGCCACCATGGGATCGTAAAATGGCGAGATCCCCTGACCAGTGCAGATACCACTGTCGATTCGCACTCCCACACCAGTGGCCGGCTGCCATAATTCAACGGGCCCTGAGGCGGGTAAAAAGTCCTGACTGGGATCTTCGGTATAGAGCCGCACCTCTATGGCATGACCCTCAAGTTGAATATCAGCCTGCTCTAATCCCAGTGCTTCCCCTTGGGCCACCGCAATCTGCAGTGCCACCAAATCCAGACCGGTGATCAATTCAGTCACCGGATGCTCAACCTGCAGCCTTGTGTTCATCTCGAGAAAGTAAAACCTGCCACTGTTGTCGAGCAAGAATTCAACCGTGCCGGCACCCTGATAGCTCACGGATTTAGCCGCATCAATCGCCGACTGACCCATCTGCTCTCGCAGCTCCGGGGTCATAATTGGGCATGGGGCCTCTTCTATTACCTTCTGGTGACGGCGCTGCACGGAGCAGTCCCGCTCTCCCAGGTGCACTGTATTGCCGAAACTATCGGCAAATACCTGAATTTCCACATGGCGAGGTTTAATAATGGCTTGCTCAAGAATCAACTCACCGGAGCCAAAGGCGCTCTCGGCTTCGGCTCGCGCCAACTTAATCGCATTGCCCAGATCAGCCTGATCATCAACTAGTCGCATAGCGCGACCACCGCCACCAGCAGCCGCCTTGACCATCAGGGGCAGTGGAATTTTCGCGCCTTCGGCTAATAGTGTTTTATCCCCTTGATCATGGCCTTCGTAGCCAGGCACGCAGGGTACGCCTGCAGCAATCATGCGCCGCTTCGACTCGGCTTTATTGCCCATCACCTCAATGGCTTCAGCGCTGGGACCAATAAACACCAGCCCTGCATCTTCAACTGCTGCGGCAAAGGCAGCATTTTCACTGAGGAAACCATAACCGGGATGAATGGCTTCAGCGCCGCTATGGACAGCAGCCTCAAGAATACGCTCAGGCAATAGGTAGGATTCCCCCACCGGCCCAGGACCAATACGTACCGCCTCATCCGCCAACTGCACATGGGGGGCAGCCGTATCGGCATCGGAATAGACCGCAATGGTTCTGTAACCCAGCTGTTTGGCGGTGCGAATAACCCGACAGGCAATCTCGCCGCGGTTGGCAATTAAAATACTGTTAAAGCGCTTCATAGAGCTATTTCCCAACTCATTAATCATTAGTTTGGTCAGCCCAGGAGGGCTTACGCTTTTCCACAAAGGCAGCGATACCCTCGAGTCCTTCAGGGCTGAGCATGCATTGGGCAAAGCCCTGAGAGGCAAAGTCCAGAGCCTCGGCGCGGGGTCGGCGCAGGCTTTCAAAAAGAATGCCCTTGGTCACTGCATTGGCGCCAGGCGCGCAGGCATTAATATGGCCCAGAATTACTTGGTACTGGGCTTCAAGGTCGTCGGCATCCATGGATACTTGATGGCCAATACCGAGGCGCACGGCCTCCTCCCCCTGAAAACGCGCACCTGTGAGCATTAGTCGCCGCGCCTGAGTCAGACCTACACGTTCCCTGACAAAGGGCGCGATCTGCGCAGGAGGAATCCCGAGACTGGTTTCGCTGAGCCGAAACCTTGCATCGGCGGTGACCAGCGTGACATCAGCCACACAGGCAAGACCCAGACCGCCGCCAATGGCCGCGCCCTCAACCAGCACAATAACCACCTGAGGCTGTTCATTTATCTTAATCATGAGATCGCCAAAGCTGCGATTGCTCTTTGCCACCTGCTCGGCACTAACGGCCTGCATATCCGACTTAAAGCCTTTGATATCACCGCCGGCACAGAACACCCCGCCTTTGCCTCGCAGCACAATAGTGCGAATAGAGCGATCGGCGCGAACAGCGTCGAGAACCAGATGGAGCTCGTCAGTCATTTCCTCGGAGAGCGCGTTTTTCGCCTGTGGTCGGTTAAGCCAGATTTTTAGCACCGAACCTTGGCGCTCAAGGATTAATGATTGAGTCTCAGGAAGTTGGAATTTAGACAGATCGCCCATGCTTACCTCTTTTTATTATTTTTTTAACTGCCGCTAGAGCCGCGCCACACCGAAACTATTGGGTCGCAGGGAGCGATTGCGCCCTTCCCTAACCGTCTCCAGCAACATGCCCAGGGTGCTGCGCATATTCCTTGGGTCGATCATGCCGTCATCCATCATATGACCAGAGGTGTAGAAGGCATCGGACTGGGAATCGAAGATATGGGCCATCATCTGCTCTTGCTGGGCCAGCTGCTCTTCGTCCGGCTCCACACCCATGGCCGCAGCCTTGCCCCGGGCCACCATAGACATGGTTTTGGCGGCCTGTTCACCACCCATCACGCCCATGCGAGCATTGGGGAAGGTATAGAGGAAGTCTGGGTCATAGCCGCGGCCACACATGCCGTAGTTGCCGGCACCAAAGCTGGCACCAGTCATAAAGGTGATGCGCGGTATATCCACATTGCGCACCGCCTGAATCATCTTCGAGCCGTGTTTGATCATGCCCGCCTGTTCAGATTGAGTGCCGACAATGTAACCAGTGGTATTTTGGAAAAACAGTGCCGGGATATTGGCCTGATCCAGCAGCTGTAAAAACTGTGTGACTTTATTGGCGCCCTGGGGATCTATGGGGCCGTTATTGCCGATAATGCCCACCGCCTGACCGTAGATCTCGGCCTGAATACAGACTGTGGAGACGCCGAAGCGGGGTTTAAAGTCGAGAAAATCTGAGCCATCTACCACTCGAGCCACCAGCTCGCGCATATCGTAGGGAGTGCGGTAATCCGTGGGGATCACACCGGCCAGCTCATCTGGATCATAAATCGGTTCGGCAAAACGCCGTTGCGGCGGCAGCTTGCAGTTATCGTTCCACTGCAGGCGCTGGATCAATTCGCGGCACATCTGAATTCCCTGACCATCGTTCTCCGCCAGGTATTCCGCCAGACCAGAGACCGTGGCATGCATCTCAGCACCGCCCAGCTCCTCTTCCGTGGCAATCTCCCCGGTGGCTGCTCTCAAGAGCGGTGGCCCAGCTAAAAAGGCCCGGCCCTTGCCTTTAATCGCAATCACATAGTCACTGAGACCCGGCATGTAGGCGCCGCCAGCAGTGGAGGAACCATGCAAAATAGAGATCACCGGAATACCCGCCTTACTCAGTTTCGCCAGAGCACCAAACAGTGCGCCACCGGCGCTAAAACCCTCCACGGTGTAATTCATCAGATCGCCACCGGCACTCTCTACCAGATGTACAAAGGGTAGCTTTTGCTCCAGGCAGATCTCCTCGGCGCGACGCAGTCTATAGCCGCCAGCAGTGGTCAGAGAGCCGGCCATAATGCCGCTGTCGTCTACCACCACGGTGCAGCGCACCCCTGATATAAAGCCGATTCCAGCAATCACTGTTGAGCCGGGAATCGACTTATCGGGATTTTTGCTGTCCACCAGATAGCCGGCAAGATTACCGATTTCAAGAAAGGGCATCCCCGGGTCCAGCAGTCGCGCCAGTCTCTCACGGGGTGTCAGCTGACCACGCTTATCAAAGCGCGGTTTGCGCTGCTCAGAAATGATCCGACCGCGTCCATTGAGCTCATTGAGCTTATCCACCAACTCGAGCATCTCGGCGCGCTGGCGCAAAAAGGTCTCGGAACTGGTATTTATCTTTGAGGCAAATACTGCCATTGGGCTGTCTCCCTAATTATTATTATTTCGGCTATTGATCTGCTAAAGGCGCTACTGGAGGGCCTTTTGGAGAGCCTTTTGGAGAGCCTTTTGGAGAGCCGCTCAACTGAGCGGCTATTTCAGCACTCACAGGAATCTGTGCATCCAACAGCAGCTGACCATAGCCTTTGCCCTGAGAGTCATTGCGCAGGCTGGCCATACCGCCACCGCCGAGCACATCGTGAAGCAAAAAGTTAATCCCATAACAGCCGGGCATCAGATAGCGCTCAACCGGGGCGCTGGCAGATGATTGAATAAAGTGGCCAAAACGCAGAGCCACGGCCTGCTCGGTTAGCGCCGCGTAGATATAGGGCAGATACTCTGGCTTGCGGGCAATCACACCTATATTGGCTTTATTGCCTTTGTCGCCGCTGCGGGCGTAGGCCAGAGCCACCAGCGGAACATCCACTAGTTTGTCTGAACTTGTCGTCAAAGAGCTCGTTATCAAAG